>TARA_R100001132_G_scaffold27527_2_pt1 | contig 13931 bp, 10 predicted proteins | sample TARA_R100001132 | Tara Oceans TARA_R100001132 (sample SAMEA2621247) | marine metagenome | biome: marine biome (ENVO:00000447); feature: mesopelagic zone (ENVO:00000213); material: "saline water (ENVO:00002010), including plankton (ENVO:xxxxxxxx)" | depth 800 m | reverse complement strand
CTCATCCGGACTCCTGAAGTAACAGAGGTCGCTTCCGTGGTGGCCCAGTATCCAGGGGTGCGCGAAGAACTGGTTCGACTGCAGCGCGAGGCTGCTTCCGGGATTGATATTGTCAGCGAAGGCCGCGATCAGGGAACGGTTGTCTTTCCGGATGCCTTCTGCAAGTTCTTTCTGGTGGCAAATCCCGAGGAACGGGCGCGGCGCAGGTATGATGAACTGCAGGCGCAAGACAAACAGATCACGGTGGAAGAGATACTCGATCAGATTTATCAACGCGATCAACGGGATGAACAACGCGTCGTCGCTCCTTTGAAAGCAGCAGACGACGCGCTGGAAATCAATACCTCGTCGCTGACTAGAGACGAGGTGCTGGATCAGCTTGAAAAAACGGTTCGAAAGCGAATCAGTGCTTTGTCACACTGATTCGCTTTCGAGTCCCTTTAATTAGAACTGCAACGTCAGTGTGACAGTCGTGCGGCTGTCCAGCAGGTCTTTTCTGTTCGAAAGCGGAAATTCCCAGACGCCGGCAACCGACAGACATGAATTGAGCCGGTAGTTGGCTCCGACGGCGGTCGTTACCACATTGTTTCCCGCAACACTGGATGAACCCAGGTTGATCCAGTCTCCTCCTTCAATACTTAAGGGAAGCGCCTGCCCGCTTTTGGTATAAACAATCCCATTGAGCTCCGCTACCGCGGAGAGCTTGCTGGTAACGGGGTGATCATAATGGATGCTGTAGTAGATTGATTGAGATTCCTCGGCAGTATCACCGGGAACATGATAGCCTGAGGAGGCGATCAGGTGACCTGAGCCAATCTGCTTACCAATGGAGACATAGGGAGTCCAGACGCCATCCCCGTTCCCCTGAAATACACGCGAACTGCCGTTGGTGGCTTCATAAATCAGTCCTCCAGATAAAAGGAACTGATTTTCCACATCCCGGATCAGAACATATTTCACGCCCAGTCCAATATCAGACCAGCCGGTTCGGTTTCCGACGCCGCGTGTCTGCAGCGTGTTGTAGCCGTCTTTCACAGCAATAATCGAAAGACGTTCGTTTAATGCGATTCCGAGCTGGAGAGCATAAACCTGCAAGTCCCCTGCTCCGAGAACGGGAGTCTGGGCATCAATCATCTGGTTGATGAAGATGCCTCGGACGTAGGTCAGGGAACGCGGATCAATTGACCAGACGGGATTGCTGACGGGCATCACAAAGTCATCAAAACAGCGATCACTGGGGAATTTATTGAGTAAGGGAATGCGATCACAGAGTGTGCAGGCATTACAATCGCAGGCCTCACTGCTGTAGACCGGACTCTGACAGGTGCAGGTGGAACAATTGCATCCAGAACCTGAGGGACAGACAACTGGTGCAGCCGCAGGGGCTGAAATCAGTTGATCCAGGCTTTCTGCAGGGGGAGCCAGATCTGTTGAAGGTACAGCGGCAGGAAGTGTGGGAGCCACCGTAGTTTCGACAATGGGAGGGGCTGGTGCCGGTTCCAGATCGAGGACGCCTTCTGCGAACACTTGCTCCAGTGATTGTGGTTCAGCCGACTCTGCGGCAGGAATTGCCGAAAGGCCAACGTGTAATGTAAACATGGTCAAAAGCAGTAGCCCGAACCTCATATTTCCCCCCTCTGGAAATGAGACAGTTAAGCGATATTCGCCTGTTTTATTGAAAAAGACCTGCAGTATCACAGGAGTTATCGTCACTCCCGCTGTGTAAGAACAGGTATATAAAACGAAGTTTATCTGTTTTATCGGATTACATGGAAATGCTGCATGCAGCAGTTGTTACGATTAAATAAAAAAAGCACGTCCTTGAGACGTGCTTTCATTCGAGGTTTCAGCGAATCGGAAAGAGGTTCAGACTAATGCATTAACTGCTTTTCGAAATCGATATCGTATTTTTTCATCTTCTTATACAGCGTGGTCCGGTTGATCCCCAGTGCTTTGGAAGTATTCTGCCGGTTCCAGCCGTTTGCTTCCAGGGCTTCAATAATAATCTGTCGCTCCGGATTTGCCAGCGCGGTTTTCAATGATCCATTGCTCATCCGATTTTCCGATGAGAGCGAATACGACTGTTCCTGGCGAATCTGTTCGGGCAGGTCGTGCATGCGGATATAATCACCCTTGGTCAATACAACGCAGCGTTCCACCACATTGATCAACTCACGAACATTACCCGGCCAGGAGTATTTCAACATCGCCTGGGTGGCAGAAGCATCAAAGCCGTTGATCGATTTTCCGATCTGTTCGTTATAGACTTTCAGGTAGTGTTCAATCAGCAGGGGAATATCGCTGATGCGTTCCCGCAGAGCAGGTTGTGTGAGGGTAATGACGTTGATTCTGTAGTAGAGGTCCTGCCGGAACTCCCCTTTGGCTACCATTTCTTCCAGGTTCTGGTTGGTGGCGAGTATCAGGCGAATGTCGACAGATTGAGTGACGTTGTCACCGACGGCTTCGAATTCCCGATCCTGTAACACCCGCAGCAGTTTCACCTGCAGGCTGGGAGAAGCGGTGGCGATTTCGTCCAGGAACAGAGTTCCGCCGTCTGCCTGCAGAAACTTACCGATTTTATCGTGAGACGCTCCGGTAAATGAACCGGCTTTGTGTCCAAACAGTTCACTTTCCAGCAATGTATCGGGCAGCGCACCACAGGCGACTTCAACGAAAGGCTGATTGCAGCGGTCGCTTAACTGGTGGATCGCACGGGCCGTCATCGTTTTACCGGTACCGTTTTCTCCCAGTACCAGCACGGTGGTACGTGTATCTGCCACGCTTTCGATCAGGTCGAACATTTTCTGCATTTTGTAGTCCTGACCGACGATATTCGAGAGACCGAATCGCTGATCAAGCTGGGCCTTGAGAGATTTGTTTTCTGCGACCACTTTCCGCTGGTCCAGGCAACGTTCGATCGCCATGCTGAGTTCTTCATCGATGACCGGCTTGGTCAGATATTCAAACGCACCCAGACGGATTGCTTCGACGGCGCTTTCAATCGTGCCATACCCGGTGAGCATGATGACCGCGGTATCAGGGGCATTGTCTTTCACCCATTCGAGTAGATGAAATCCATCCTGGTCAGGCAGGTTCACATCACAGACGACGACCTGAAAAGGGAATTCTTTTAATCGTTCAATGGCATCCAGGCAGCTGAGAGAAGTTTCGGTGCGATGCCCGAGGCTTCTGAGATAATCAGCCATCGCTTCCAGAATATATTGATCGTCATCGACTACCAGTAAGGAACCAGAGTTTGTCTTCATTGAATTATGTCTCGCCAAAGTGTGCATGTTAGCTGTAATCGTCGTACAACTGTGTCGTGGGTAAAATTCAGGAGTTCTATCGCTGAATTTACAATCTGAATTGAAAATCTGTTTCAATGCCCGGTGGAAAATCAATCCATGATCTCAGCGGAACAAACTGCTGGATAAATCAGACCTCGTTACGGATGAGGTTCAGATCCAGACTTTCATGTCAGACAAAGTTATCACAGGCAAAGTTGTCACCGGACCGGTGAGGAAATCACCTGATGATGAAACTGGGAGTCAAACATAATGAAGGGATAATCAAACATAGATCACAGGTTTCAATCGGGCAACATGCACCATCAACAGACTGTTGTTTTCCAGAATCAGTGTGGTGGAAAAGATCAGACGGTGTCTTTCAGGATCTGTTATTATGGACACTGAACCTGCCTGATTGCGTACCGCTGGCGAGGATTGCAGCAATCATTCCGGTTATCCCGTGATGCGAACAGAGCGCAGCAGTGTCCTGTAATTAGCAAAAGCGCTGCAGCTGGAAAATCACGTATTACTGTTACGTTGGCTGGTAAATCCCCGGGTTTACCGGTTTTGTCTGATTTAGATTAAATCAGGGCAGTGTTTACTGCGGGTTAAACAGCAGTGAAACGGTGTTTTTCGCAGTTTTCATTGTGGAATCTGGTATCCGAGCATGAAATTCGGCTGAAAGTCAGCTGTTTCCACTCAGAAATACCGATTGAGAACGAATGATAACTGTAAACAGAGCCTTGAGATGGTGCGCTTGTACTGCTACTATTGGGGCTTACGTGGAAAGAATTCAGACTGTCAGCAGGCAGAATGGGTGGACCTGGCGAGAATCATTTCAGCGAGAAACTGTCTCGATAACCGTTCCAACGGCTCATGGCACGATTGAACTTCGCAGTTACTCACATTCAGGTCTGCATCGTCGTGGTTATGCCCCGAGGATCTTTCCGTTAGACAGGTAATAATTTCCTGAAGATAGCCTCTCGTATCAGGCTCCTCAAAAGATAACAGCCGAGGAAGGCCCCCGTCAGGTGCGGACCCGGTCAAGAAAGTGGGAGTTGTCCGTTGTTAAGAGCGATAATAAGTGATATTCACGGTAATCTCGAAGCGCTGGAAGCGGTTCTGGCAGACATTGACAGCCGTGAGATCAGTGAAATTTATTGCCTGGGCGATATTATCGGCTACGGCCCGAATCCGCGCGAATGTATCGACCTGGTGAGAAAACGTTGCCAGAAGTCCCTGCTGGGTAACCATGATCAGGCCGCGTTATTTGATCCGGAAGGTTTCAATGCCGGTGCCGAACGTGCCATTTTCTGGACACGCCGCATGCTGGAAACGGGCGATGCTTCAAAGAACCAGGATCGCTGGGATTTTCTGGGCGAACTGCCTCGCATGATACGCGAAGACAAAATGCTGTTTGTGCACGGCTCGGCACGGAACCCATTGAATGAATATGTGTTTCCCGAAGATATCTATAACCAGCGCAAAATGGAGCGGATTTTTGGTCTGGTCGACCAGTACTGTTTCCAGGGACACACACATATTCCCGGCGTTTTCACAGAAAGTATGAATTTTCTTGCTCCGGATGAGATTGATTACGTTTACCCCTTTGGCCAGGAAAAATTTCTGGTAAATGTGGGATCCGTCGGTCAGCCCCGTGATGCAGACAATCGATCTTCCTATGTGATCATCGATGATGAGAAAGTCAGTTTCTGCCGCGTTGAATATGACTTTAATACGACCGCTGAAAAAATTTACGAAATTTCTGATCTAGACAACTTCTTAGGCGACCGCCTGCGGGATGGTCGATAACAATGGAACAAAAACGACTCTTACTGTTTGTCACACTGTCAGCATCAATGTTATTTGCCTGGCAGCTGTTCATTAACCCGAAAATCGCTCCCCCCCCCGCAGCGCAAAACGCAGTCGAGAATGATATCCAGGATCCTCAGGATCCTGATGCGCCTCTGGTGGCAATAAAACCGGATATCCCCGGGGCGAAAAATGCCGCTGACGAGCAACCGGCGCCTCCCCAAGCGGATCTGCTGAACAATCCTCAGCGTACAATCCTCTTGGGATCACTGGACCCTGAAACGGGCTATTTCCTGCAGACAAAGATTTCGACGACAGGAGCGTCACTGGTTGAGGCACACCTGAACGACCCCTTATACCGGGATCTGAAAGATCCCAAACAACCTTTACAGATTCTGGGTCAATTTGATGCAGGCAAAAACTTCAAACGCAGCAGCCTCGATCTGGATGTGGCACAACTGGATGCCAAACTGGCGGCGTTAAACGTAGACAGCCACTCAGCCAACTGGAAGATTCTGGACCTGGTGAAGGATCCGGATGATCCTAAACTCTATCAGTCAGTTCTCCTGAGTCTGACCGCACCAGATGGCAGCATTGAAGTACAGAAAAAATACGATCTCAAGAAGTATCCGGTTCCCCCGGATGACTTTCGTGAATTTCGAGATACTAACCAGTCAGGTTACATGGTCCACTTTGATATCAAAGTGATCAACCACGGCCAGGCAGTTCAGAAACTCGAATACCAACTGCTGGGACCGATCGGGATCCCTCTGGAAAATGCCGAAAACACCCGCAAGTTTCGCGATCTGCGCATCGGCTTTCTGCAGGATGACAAGAGTGTAGAAACGGAAATATTTACCGCTCCGGACATCATTGAAAATGTCAACGCACAACAGGTCGAGAAATACAGCCGCGCGTTTCAATTCGCCGGTGTTGATATTCAATACTTCGCTGCTCTGCTGACGCCTGATGGGAAAAACTACGATCCTCAGCTCGTTAACGGCGAAATGCAGTCCAATTATTCGGCCAGTATCGAGCCGGTCCTGGTCCAGCGTGGACTGATGGATGAAACACAGAGCCGGATCACGGTCAAAGTCAATTCGAAAGATCTGGAACTGGCGCCCGGTGGCGAAATCACACACAGCTATGCAATGTATACGGGGCCGAAACGGGAATCCCTGCTGGGGCCACCGCTCAATGCCACTGAGATTATGGACCTCGGCATTTTCGGGCCGGTTGCCAAGCTGATGCTCTGGCTGCTGACGACCCTGCATGGGGTTGGTCTGTCTTACGGAATAGCCATTATCTGTCTGACGATCATCGTTCGTGGCAGCCTTTATCCGCTGTCGCGCAAGCAGGCAATCGGCGCTCAGAAGATGAAAGAGCTGCAGCCCCAGATTGCGGAACTCAAAAAGAAATACGGAGATGACCGCGAAAAGCTGGGCCGGGCACAAATGGAGCTGTTCAGCAAGAACAACTACAACCCCCTGGCGGGCTGCTTGCCTATCTTCATGCAGCTGCCGATTTTCTTTGGTCTGTATACCGCGTTGAACAATGCTGTCCAGTTGCGGGGGACTCCCTTTCTGTGGGTTGATAACCTGGCCGCTCCGGATGCCCTGTTTCAGATGCCCTTTGCTATTCCTTTCCTGGGAGACCAGTTCAACCTGTTACCCATCGTGACAGTGGGGCTGTTCGTCATCCAGCAGAAGCTGTTCATGCCGCCGCCAACCGATAAGGATCAGGAACTGCAGCACAAGATCATGAACTACATGATGATCGGTATGGGATTCATGTTCTACCATGTTCCCGCTGGTCTGTGTGTGTACTTCATTGCCTCCAGCCTGTGGGGGATTTGTGAGCGAAAGCTGCTGGACTACCAGTCCAAACGGCGTACCTCGACAATTGTGGGAACCGATCCCAACGTGATCGAAGTCGAAGCCAAATCGAAAAAGACGCAGAACAGAAAAAATAAGCCGGAAGAGGATGAGCCACCCGCTAAAAAAGGCTGGTTTGCCCGTCTCCAGGAAATCGCGGATCAGGCACAGGAGCAGGCAGCATTGAATGAGCGGAAACAGCCGAATTCCCGGGACCGAGGACCGGGGAAAAAGTCGAAAAAACGACGCTAAACCGTGTCCAGTTTTACTGCAACGTCTCCCGGGCGATTCGGGCTGAGTAGCATGGATTGAGAGACGCAATGCTTAAGTGTGATGCGCTCCAGTCTGAGTCTGAAACCAGGGAGCAGAAAGATCAGGTTTTGTGGGCATCGCGTTTTTCATAACGTTCATGCTCCCGTAAAGTTTCACTACGAAATTCAGCATGAATCTGCAATTTGACGATACCATAGTTGCTTTAGCGTCGGCACCAGGCAGTGGTGCAGCAGGACTGATTCGTGTGAGTGGTTCTGATATTATTCCCTGCCTGGAACACTGTTTTGAAGCTGATGATCAGTGGCGGAGTTCCCGGGTGCCGTCACGTCATCCCGGCATCATCAAACTGGCAGGCTCCCATGTCCGCTTACCGGGGGCCCTCTATTTCTGGCCGACGGCGCGGAGTTTCACAGGCCAGCCTCTGGCGGAATTTCATACCATCAGTTCGCCTCCCCTGCTGGAATCGGTCATCGAAAATCTGGCAGCGCACGGAGCCAGACTGGCACGGCCGGGCGAATTCACTCTGCGGGCATTTCTGGCTGGACGGGTGGATCTCGTGCAGGCAGAAGCGGTACTGGGGGTGATAGATGCCTACGATCATGAAGAGCTGAATCTGGCACTCAGTCAACTGGCAGGAGGCGTCTCCACCAGGATCGGCGCTGCTCGGATGGATCTGCTGGAACTGCTTTCCGAACTGGAAGCCGGGCTGGATTTTGTGGAAGAAGATATCGAATTTATTGATCGCAATACACTGGTCAATCGCCTGCGGAAGATCCGTGAGTTCTGCGAGCAGTTGTATCTCGATTCGTCAGAACGGATGGAATCGACGGGCAGCCTGTCACTCGTGCTGGCCGGTCTGCCGAATGCGGGCAAAAGTACTTTGTATAACGCCCTGGTGGGAGATAAACAGGCGGCCCTTGTTTCCGACGTGGAAGGCACTACCCGGGATTACCTGGTAACCTCCCTTAACTGGCAGGGACAGCCGATTCAACTGATTGATACTGCTGGTCTGGAGCCGGGCGTGCATGAGATTTCCATCTCCGCTCAACAGTTTCGTCAACAGCAGATGACACAGGCGGATCTGGTGATCTGGTGCACGGCAGCGGACCTCCGCCCCGAGCTGCATAGCATTGATCGTGCACAACGGGCGCAGCTTTCTGAATCACAGCATGTCTTAACCGTGCTGACCAAAAGTGATCTCTCCCCTGCTCTCAACAGAGACGAATCCTGTGAAGTGGCGCTGAGCGTGGCTGAAGAAACCGGACTGGATGATCTCAAGAATCTGATTCTGTCACGGTTGACGGAATACCGTCGTGGCGGTCGCCAGCTCATCGGTTCGACGGCCTCCCGTTGCCGCGACAGTCTGCGTCAGGCAGGACTGGCGTTACAGGCGGCTGAAGAAGCAGCGGAGCGCCAGATGGGCGAGGAACTGGTGGCAATTGAGATTCGCGAAGCACTGCAGCACCTGGGGCAGATTGTCGGCCAGGTTTATACCGATGACATTCTGGATCGTATCTTCAGCAAATTCTGCATAGGAAAATGATCAATTGCTTCAGGGTTTGTGCTGATGTAACCATTCGGGGGCGGATCCAAACTCAATACCCAGTTGTGGTACAAAATAAAACCACATAAACGCCGTCAGCAGGAAGACCCCGATCAGGTTGAGGATGATGCCGTATTTGAGCATGTCCGACATCTTGATTTTTCCCGACGCGAATACAATGGCATTCGGTGGCGTGGCTATCGGCATTGTAAACGCACAGCTCGCTGAAATCGCGGCAGGGATCATGATCAGCCTTGGATCGATATCAAGACTGACTGCCGTTGCCGCCATGATGGGCAACACTGTATTGACGGTCGCAATATTGGATGTGAATTCCGTCAGAAACGTCAGCATCAAGCACGCGGCAAAGATGAGTGCCCAGGCAGGCCAGCCTGCGATGAGCTGGGAAAATACCTGTCCCACCCAGTCGGAGAGTTCCGTGCTGCTGAATGCACTGGCGATCGCAAACCCGCCGCCAATCAGCAGCAGTACTCCCCAGGGAAGTCGTTCGGCGGTCTCCCAGTCCATCAGGTATTCTGTTTCGCCCTGCTCCGATTTCTGAGCCGGGATCGCAAACATGAGCAATGCCATGCCCATCGCCACGGTGGAGTCGTGGACCCAGCCCGATGCGGATTCGACGGGAATACCCCACCTGGTCAGAAAGTGGAGGGGCAGACTTTCCCAGCCGGGCAGCAGAACAAAATCTTCTCCAAAAGTAAGCGGTTTCCGGGTGATCCATAACACGGCCGTGACCACAAAAACCATTAACATCAGGATTTCAGGTCGGGTTGGCTTCCCCAGTTTCCGCACATGTTCATTGATAATTGCTTTAGAGGACTCTTTCGAACTCGACAGCCGGGGCATGTTCCAGCAGAGTACCATCCACGTCAGCAGTAGAAAGGTAATCCCAAACGGGACGACCATAATCATCCATTCGCCAGCCGATAACTGGGGGCCGTCAGGAAACTGCGAAGTCCAGATCGACTGAAAGGCAATATTTGTGGGCGTTCCGATGAGTGTGGTCACCCCGCCAATGCTTGCGGAATAGGCGATACCCAGCAATAAAGCGACTGAGAAGTGTTGGATTGCTTTAGACGAGTCTTCCTCGGAATCAAACATCGCCAGCTCGGAGATCGAACCGATGATTGCCATCCCGATCGGCAGCATGAGTAATGTCGATGCGGTATTGCTGATCCACATGGATAGAAACGCGGTGGCGAATAAAAAACCGAGAACCACGCGCCGCGGACTGCTGCCAATGACTCGAATGGTATTCAAGGCGATGCGCTTGTGAACACCCCATTTTTCAATTCCGAGTGCAATGATAAATCCCCCCATATACAGGAAGATATTTTCATTCATGTAGGAACCACTGACGGTTTTCGGATCCTGAATGCCGAAAACAGGAAATGCGACCAGGGGGATGAGGCTGGTTGCCGCGATAGGGATGGCCTGGGTCATCCACAGAATTGCCATCAATGCCGTAATCGCTGCCAGACGTTGCGCTGAAGATGTCATGTCAGCAGGCGCAGGCAGATTCAGAATGATCACAAATGCAATCAGGCTGAACAGTTTCCCATAGAATGGGATGCGGCTTTCTACCGAATGTGATGAGTCGCCAATCACGAATAGAGTCGTCCCGTATTATCTCAATACATGATTTGTAGAGAGTTGGAGTTCAGATCAGGATTACAGCAGGCTGCGAACGGTTATTCATCATCAGCGGTCGGGTGAATGAACTGATGGCCTTTGGGCCGTACCGTTAAAACCGGGCAGGGTGCCTTGCGAACCACTTTCTCGGCGACACTGCCCAGCAGCAGATGCGCGGTGAAAGAGCGCCCGTGCGTGCCTACCACAATCAGATCGACTTCTTCCCGTTTGGCATATTTCAGGATATCGACAAATGGATTTCCGTGAACCCAGTGTGTGAAAATTTCCAGGCCGGGTTTATCTTCATCCAGGATCCAGTTATCCAGCCGGGTTTTTGCGAAGTTTTCAAAGTCTTCTTTGGGAGGGAGTGCATAGCTCTCAAACATCGGCATATAGACCACGGGGTCTTCAATCACGTGCAGCAGGTGCAGTTGGGAACCGAACTTCTTCGCCAGTTCAACTGCATACTGAGTAGCTGCCTGGGAGGTTTCACTGAAGTCTGTGGGAATCAGGATTTTATTGATGTCGATCATGAGCGTGTTCCTTGTGTTTTCCGAGCTGGCGTTCTTCGCGTGCTGTGCAAGAAGAGTTCATTATAAGAGGTGTTTGTCTGGAAACAATAGCCGGGGAATCGGCAATCGGGGATTCGTGAAACTGTTTATTTAATTTGTAAAGAAATCAGAGTCCTCGTTTGTGAATCTGTGGGCATCTCCTTATGATGAAAGTGCCCCCCTGTCGGACGGGTGGGGTATTTTGTCCTTGAAAAATGGATCATCAAGAGAATCATAAACGTTCAAATTGTGGAGTCAGAATAATGGAAAAATGGCCTATTGGTGTATTCGCTTCGGTTGATGCAGGATTGGGAGTACACTTCGATGTGGTTCAGGAGTTGGAAATTCCTACCGTACAGATCCATGCACCTCACAAACAGACGCGAACTCCCGAGGTGGCACAGGAATTCCTGGAACGCTGCAATTCTGCCGGGATCAAACTCACCTGCGTTTTTGGCGGATTCGATGGTGAAAGTTATGCAGATATCCCCACCACAAAACAGACCGTGGGACTCGTTCCCGCTGAAACGCGAGCTGCCCGAGTTGAAGAAATGAAAGAGATTTCCGATTTTGCCAAACAGCTCGAATGCGATACCGTTGCCCTGCATATTGGCTTTGTTCCCGAAGATCGTGAGTCGGCCGATTACAAAGAGCTGGTGTCAGTCACACAGGGGCTGCTGGATCATGTCAAAGTCAACGGACAGAATCTGAATCTGGAAACGGGACAGGAATCTGCCGATCATCTGCTCGATTTCATCAGTGATGTCGGACGTGATAATCTGAAGATCAATTTCGACCCGGCTAATATGATCCTGTACGGCACAGGAGATCCCATCGTCGCCCTGAAACGGGTCGGTCACCTGGTCGGCAGTGTCCACTGCAAAGATGCGACCTGGGCAGCGGAAGACAGACGGGGAATCGACTGGGGAGCGGAAGTTCCACTGGGAGAAGGAGATGTCGGCATGGGAACCTATCTGCGGACTCTGGATGAGATCGGTTACACCGGTCCCCTGACGATCGAACGCGAAATTCCTGAAAATCGTGAACAGCAGAAAACGGATATTGGTAAAGCTGTTTCGCTGTTAACTGAGCTGAAAAATCGACTTGGCTAACACGAATCCCCTGTGCTTTGAATCTGTCAAAGTGAATGTTTCGGAGATGGTTTGTGAAAAAACTGATTGAGGACGTCACCTGTGCCGGCTGTTATTGCGCCTGCGATGATATTCAGGTGACGATCGACGGTCAGCAGATTCTGGAAGTTCAAACCACCTGCTCTCAGGGGCAGGCCTGGTTTGAACGCGCAGGAGAGACAGATCAACTGGTTCCGCGGATTCAGGGAAAGCCGGTCTCTCAAGCCGCCGCGATCAAACAGGCGGTCGAACTGATTCAACAGGCACAGGCTCCACTGGTGACCGGTCTCTCTCAGTCCTCCACTGCTGCCCAGCGGGCTGCAGTCGCATTAGCGGATCAAATCGGAGCAGTCATTGACACAGGTGCCTCGGCAGGGACAAGAGCCCTGCAGCAGGTGGGAGAAGCCACCTGTACCCTTGGCGAAGTACGCAGTCGTGCAGACCTGATTATTTACTGGGGCGCTGCGGACCTGCTGGCCAATGCGCGACATCGACAGACTCTGGAAACAGATTCCCCTGAGATGACACGTAAAATCATCGCGATCGGAGAAGAGTCTGCACGTGCGACTGACCATGCAGATGAATTCATCGCAGTCGAGCCTCAGCGGGAAATTGAAGTCATCTGGCAACTCAGGTCACTTCTGAAAGGCATCGCCCTTGCCGGAAATGAGCCGGTGGGGATTACCGAATCGCAACTGCAATCCCTGGCTTCACAACTGAAACAGAGTCAATATATCGTTTTTTTTACCGGCCCGGAATTCAAACAGGGACCACTGTCACATCGTAAACTGGAAGCGCTTTCGCTGCTGATCAGAGAAATTCAGAGGGAACGTCGCTGTCACTCCATTTCGGTACCCGCTTCCGGCGAGACCAAAGGGGCAGAACATGTACTGGCCTGGCAGACCGGATATGCAGCGGCTGTCAATTTCGCTGCCGGGTTTCCCTGTTACTCACCTGCCGAGTATCAGGCCAGCCGCTTGCTGGAACAGTCCGAAGTGGATCTGTGTATTCTGACGGGCGGAAACCCACTGGCAGGGTTATCTGCGCAGGCACTTGGGAATCTGAAAAGTGTGCCCTCCATCGTGATTGGTTCCACTTTGCCCCAGGATTTTCAGCCCGAGGTTTTCCTGCCAACGGGCATCACAGGCATCCAGTTTCCCGGTTCGATGTATCGCTACGACGGCACGCCACTCCCCTTGCGTGGCTTTCTGCCCACTGTCCAAAACAGTGAAGCTGATGTGCTGAAACAGATCAGTAATTCTCTATAAGTTCCTGTCCTCACTGATCAGAGAGAGAATCCCCTCCTGTGAATCTTACCCGAATGGAATATTCGGAGTAACAGGCGCATCCCATTTCAGATTTTTGTGTCGCATATCCCTCCTCAGCTCTGTTTTAAATTTTTTGAAACTAGGTTTACCTTGAACGTTCTCTTTTGAGAGCGTCTCCCGCGTTCGATTACTTCACAGATGTTTTTTTACCGGGGTCGAGTAAGCTCCGGTTGCCTCTTCAGGTTTTGGAAATGACGACACAAATTAAAGAACAAACTGACACCTCCCCCAAATCGCAAGTCGATTCTCCTGAGACCGTCTCCATCCGCGTCGAAGACCTGATCGTGGGACGCAGGATTAATCATCCGATTTATGACAGGAACGGCGTCTTGCTGCTGGCCTCAGGATCTGTGGTGAATTCACGCTTCAAGCAGTTATTACGCGACAGGAAAATGTCGCAGGTGGACGTCCACAGTGATGATGCCTCTGCTGTCAGCCTGGGAGCCCTGGCGGGAGACCCGATGCTGGAAGCAGCGAACCAGG
>TARA_R100001132_G_scaffold27447_1_pt1 | contig 13932 bp, 12 predicted proteins | sample TARA_R100001132 | Tara Oceans TARA_R100001132 (sample SAMEA2621247) | marine metagenome | biome: marine biome (ENVO:00000447); feature: mesopelagic zone (ENVO:00000213); material: "saline water (ENVO:00002010), including plankton (ENVO:xxxxxxxx)" | depth 800 m | reverse complement strand
CCCCGCCAGCTGCTCAAATTCAATCCCGCGGAAGACAAAGCCCCCGAACCGCTCGACATCACCGTCGACGGCAATATTAACGGCGATGTCAGCTTCACCCCCGATGGCCAACACCTGCTGTTCAACGCACGTGATAAGTAAGCATTCGACTCTCAACTCATCAGTCACCAGTTCCAGGGGGATTCCCATGAAACGCTCACATAGACCCCGACGGTCTCTGCTCATCATTCTGTTTCTGTGCTGTGCGGTCAGTGCTCCACTCTCAGCCGACGAAAAAGCGGAGGGCGTCAAACGCGTTCGCTTCTATACCGCGCCTTCCGAAGGTGGGGAAGCGAAACTCTTTCTCGTGCCCGGCGAATACTTTACTGCCGGGTCGCCCGTTTTTTCAGCCGATGGCCAGAAACTGGCTTTTGATGGCAGAAAGTCACAGGAAGGCGAGAATTTTTCTGACGGGAAAATCATGGTCGTCAGCGCCGATGGCACAAACCTCGAAGCCATCAGTTCCGGCGTGATGCCCAGCTGGTCGCCCGGGGGGAATCGGATGGCCTTCTCGCAGATCTCTCCTTACGGCGTCGCCCTCATGCACGCTGATGGTACAAAAACTGAAATGATTGAAGCAGGAGGCTGGGGCGCACAATGGTCGCCCGACGGGAAAAAAATCGCCTACACCGTCCGTTCAGGAAACAACGCCAATATCCGTGTCTACGATCTGGTGGAAGGCACAAAAACCGATCTCTTTCCGGCCGGTGAGAGCCCCTACTCAACGATTTACTGGAACATGACCTGGTCGCCTGACAGCAGTTGGGTCTGCTTCAAAGGCCGCAACGTGGATCAGGATACTTACGATATCGCGACCTTGAACGCCGCCGGCAAACAGCAGGGCTATAAAGTGCATTACTCGAACAAAACCGCCCCCTATGCCGACATCGCCTGGCATCCCTCGGGCGAAAAAATCGTCTTCGCCGCCGGAGCCCAGCCGCGACAGCTGATGCAGTTCAACCCCGCGGAAGACAAACCGCCCGCCCCCATCGAAATCAAAGTCAAAGGCACCATCATCGGCGACGTCTGCTTCACCCCCGACGGCCAGAGCCTGCTGTTCAACGTCAGCGGGACGGGGGAGTGAGTTGCGGTTTAATTATGGGGAGTGATCCGCAGTTTAGTAATATTGTCCGGTTTCGAAGGAGTTACCAGCAGCAGATAACGGTTCTGTTGTTCCTGACCAGCCAGGACTTGCCCCTGCAGTTCCGAAGGCAACAGAGAATGTTTCTGACCTGTAATCTGTTCCGTGATATCGACCAGCAGAGTATGTTCCTGGGGAATCGTTCCCCTTTTGAGATTCGAGAGTGAGTCCTCTACCTCGTCAGGATTAACGATCATCGAGATCTGTACTTGATCCTGCTCCAGAATGACCGGATGCAGTTGAATGTGACAGTCCCTTTTTGCCCCTTCCACCATCAGGTCAGGAAAAGGCAGGTCACTGGTATGACGATGAATACAAAAATTTTCTCTTCCCACGTTTCTATCGGCATATGGTACCAGTCTGCGGGCCGCTAGTTTGATCAGACTGGCCTCGCTCCGATTAATGATGATTCCCTCACGGAGTTTTGCTGTTCGCATACGATCTGAAAATGCTTTTGCTTCCTCGGCCGGTGATGCGTCCCAGTGTTCATACCAGTTTTGTAGATTTCCAGCGGAAATAAATCGCACCCCAACCCTTAACATTCGGTTCTGTACCGCACGGATTTTCTCCAACAGATCAGCAATCTGATCATGTCCTGACCGAGTCTGCCTGATAATCAGAGAAAGATTCTGCTCAAATACCCTGATTGTACAGCCGGTTTTAACCGGTTCCTTCCATTGATCTGGTGTGACATTTTTTTGAATGAGCTGAATTAATGGTTCAAATCGGGGTGCTTCCTGTTTCTTACTTTCCAATGGGTCAAAGTAAGGTAACGTGAATTGCTGCGGAATCGGCACCACCAGATCTTTTACCGGATAAGACTCGGTCAACAGCTGCGTTTCAAAATTTTCTTCATTCAGTCGAATCTGCCCGGTGACGCCGGCATCGCTGTTGACTCCCACACCGAGCAACAGCTTGCCTGCTCCATCATGCCTGACGCGTTCCACCTGGAACAACGCTAACAGAACATTTTTAGAATCCGTTTCATACTGCAGCTCCAAACCTTCTACCAGCAGCACTTGGCCAGGCTCCAGTAGTCTGGCATCTTTGAAATGCCATTCTTTAATCACAGGAACTTCTGGCTCTGCATCCATCCCGGTTTCGGGATGAGACAACTTCTGTTTTTTCAAACCGGCATACTCAGAACTGGTAATCTGATAATCCAGCATTCCTCGATTTTGAATTCCCCGTCTCGTGGAGAAAGTGACGCGCAGATCCAGGCCAACATCATAATTTTTCACGGAAAATGACTGACCGGCACCGCGAAACTCCGGTTCCAGTTCGTGGCGTTTTTTTGTTTCCAGCTGCACCGTCTGCCCATCGATAAATCGAACTTGCGGTGCCGATATGGTCTGCGTGTCTGTTGAGGACTTGATAATTCGCTGCACTTCCCTGACACGCTTTTCATCAAGGATTTCGCAGATCAGGGAAGGATGACTGATTGTTTCCGGCCCGATCAATTCCGGCTGCTCTCCGGCAGCAGCGTCACTGACTACTGCCGTCTTCTCAGCCTGGTAGACCTTCACCTGCCTTCTTTCAGAACTGATTTTGTCCAGCAGACCGCGTGGTACCGAGATGAACTTTGCCGTCAGAACAAAGGGAGTCATCTCTTCCCGGGACAGTTCATCCAGCGCCTGCTCCACCAGTTTGTGATAACGTTCATCCTTTGCCCACACAATGAGTCGATCATCCCGGATACAACTTCCACCATAGGACACCATGCGGCATTGCTTGCGTTCGTCCTTGAGAGGGATCTGGTGGGTTTCACAGTAAACTGGTATTGAAGTACTGTAATCGGGTCGCTCGTTTACAGCAGCGAACTCTCTGAGCAGTTTGAGCCGTGCATGTAGTTTTTCTTTCAGAACAGCTTCTGCCCGCATGGGTCCCATGTTCTTACTGGTCTTATCCAGAAGTTCTTTAATGGAATATTCACGGGTGCAGACAGAACGGGAAATCCAGTCCCGCATATCAATCTCAGCAGACAGATAAGCCAAGTCCTTTGAATAACTGCGACTGAAAAGGTTGTTACTGTTCGCTGCCCGTTTGATCGGATCATAAAACGGGAGTGCCTGAATGGGATCCTTTACTGAATTCAGACTACCTGCATGTTCCTCTTTATTACTGTGTGGCAGTTGTTCTTCAGCCTGGTCCGCAGCCGACACCACGAACCCTGCGCCCGGCAGGACCACTGCTGCCAGCGTTACAAAAATCATCCAGCACCACCAGGGGGTTCGCTTCTGACATCCTTGTCCGAGTCGCATGATTCGCTCCAGTCGTTTTGAAGTTATTTCCACCGGACGCACGCCCGGCACTACGGGGACCGCTTTTAACGTTTGCTTCAACTCCAGAATCTCCAGCAGACAGGCGGCATACTGCCTGGGATCGCAGTTCAGTTCGGCGAGCACTTCCTCATCGCAGCATTGTTCAATTTCGAATTTCAAGCGCCGGCCCGTGAACCAGACCAGCGGATGAAACCACCACACCACCGACGCCAGCAGTTGCAGCAGACCAATCCACAAATCGCCACGGCGGATGTGAATCAGCTCATGCGCCAGCACCGGTTCCAGCGCTTTCAGGGAACGACTTTCCGTGATCGCCGTCGGGAGAATGATCGTCGGACGCAACAGGCCAATCACCGCCGGGCCCATCCGACTGTGGGTAATCAGCAGCCGCACACGGCGTTTCAATTTTAATTCTGAACACAATCGCGCTAACAACTGGTTCAACTCCGGATGCGATTGTTCTCCCGCCCGCCGAATGATGTGCCAGCAGCGCAGGTAACGAACCAGCATCACTGTTGCGATCAACAGACCGACCGTTATCCAGATCACCACGCCCATCTCTTTGACGGAATAGTGAGCCGCAGGCTGCCCGATGTTTTCGGCAGTTGGTTGCACGGGAACCGTCGTCGTTTCTGAACGGACAGGAGTCTGCCGCGACGTTTCATTCTCATGGATCGTCACCTTGAAATCCGGGCTCGCTGAGACGTCGGGCAGTTTTCCCATATCGTCTCCGGTCAGCAGACGCGTGGATTCGGTTCGCGTCAGAAATTCTGGTTCCTCAGGCGGCTGGCTGGGTGAAACATTGGCAGGCAATCCACTTTGAATCCAGCAGAACAGCCCCATCGAACTGTCCCAGACAGGGGGCGTGATGAATTTCAGCAGGACAACCAGCCAGAGCAGACAAGTCAGATGCGAACGCCTGAAACGTACCAGCCGACAGATCAGCCAGACCGTCAGAACCAGCGCCGAACACTGCCAGAACTGCTGCCATACCAGTGATGAAATTGAAACGTCAGTCGGCTGCATCGCGTTCCTCCGTCAACTGGTCCAGCAATGTCTTCAACGCATCCAGGTCCGCACGACTCACCTGGCGATCTTCGATCAGATGTTGCATCAGGGGGAACGTCTCCCCGGCAAACAGGCGGTCCACCAGGTCATCGACGGTTTCGCGAATCACCGTGCGAGGCTTGATGCGCGGCGAGTACACGCGGGTTCGGCCTTCAAGCTTGACGTTTACGTATCCCTTTTTCTCCAGTCGCCGCAGATAGGTCTGCACGGTGGTAAAATCGATGCCTCGCGAGGCGGGGAACGAGTCGAATACTTCGCGGACCGTCGCGTGTTTTAATCCCCATAAGGCGCGGGCGATTTCCATTTCCCCCCTGGATAATGCGGGCCGATCTGTCATTCCTGCTCCTTCAAGTACAAGTGTAATTGCGACAGTTTAATTACATTTGTACTTGAGTCAATCGCAGTCTGAAAAAAGTGGAATTTTTCACGGGAGGATTCTCTCCCAAAGTCAATCGCAAAATCGGCGTTCTGGAAAATAGAAAGCGAGTTTGAAAATCTGGTCAAACCTTGTTTGGAATTGGTCTCCTGATCGCTTAGAATCGGGGGATGACTCTGATCGGGGGGGAGTTTCTGTTTTAAAGAACGCATCACCATCTTCGATCATAAGTAATTACGAGACAGCAATTTCCATTTATTGGATTTACGATAATGAATGTCCGATCCGCCCGACCGAAGGTTAATGATCTGATTTTTCGCTTGATTGGGCGTTCCATACACCCGGAACTTTATACGACTCTGGCCACGTCAGAAATCAAACAGAAGAACTTCTCCGCGGTTCTGAAGGTCTGTGAGACCGGGCATATTGCCTGTATTCAGCACAATGGAAAAGCCGTTTGCGAGATCCTGACTTCCTTTCAGAACCCGCTGCCCAGTCAGAAACGCCTGCTGGAAAAGCCGGTGCGGGGCTGTCGTTCTGATTCAGTACAGCTGGAGTCGGGCCTGTATTACCAGGTCAGTTATCAGCTGGAAGAACTGGATTACACGATCTTCAAGAACGTTCATGAAGAATACCTGATGGATGCGCAACGTGCCGACCTGGCGTACCAGTTCATTTCTGAGAACCGCCTGACCCCGGGTGCCTTGAGCATCATCGACTTTGAAGCGAATCAGACCAGTTTACTGATTCATGCGTTCCATACCTTTCCGGATGAACTGGCTGTGGTAAAAACGCAATCACTGTTTGAGTTTTGATATAAGAATTTTTTGATCAACGTCATGGAAGACGGGAAACCGAAATCATGACCGACTATTTCAAATTATCAATGCGAACGCTCGTACTCGGCTGTTGCCTGCTGGCGCTGACCGCTTGGGAAACTTCGTCTGTGTCCGCCGCGCGGCCGATTTCTGTTTCCCGCTATCATACGCCGTACTCTTCGTCCGTCTATCGACGCTCTCCGCGGTACTCGACGTACCGCTATTCCGCGGGCTACCCGCGCAACTATTCGAATTATCGTTCGACATATTACGGCTATGGTGCCCGCCGTTACAACTACCGGTATCGACCTTATGCCGCGGTTGCGGGTTATCGCTATTACCGTCCCGGCTATTATGGGATCAACCACTACCCCGCCGGCATCGGGTATTCGTGGGCGGGCAGTTCGTTCTATCCGCGCCCCGTCTGTAACGCCTGGACCGCTTACTCGTCCTGCTACTGTTCGCCCTACTCGGGTAATGTCATCTCGAATTATGTTCCCTACTATGGGAATTACACACCTTACCTCGGCAGTTACACCCCTCTCTGGGGCAGTTATCTCCCTTACGGAGGTTCCTACTTCGGTGCGCCCGGGGCATATTATGGCTATGCCAATTCGGGATTCTACGGTTACTACTGCGGCGTCTGGCCTTATCGCCCGACCCTGTATGGCAGTATTGTATTCCAGTCCGGATATAATACCGGCTACGGACGAGGCAGCTATTATCGATTCTGGTAGTCGTTGATCCAGCCTCAGACAGATCAACCTGTCAGGCCGTCGTTTCCAGCATCACGCCGACAATAATATCGTAAGTGGCATGCGCGCCAACGGTGATCCCAAAGCCCCGCAGAAAAAACAGACCGGCGAAAAACAGACCGGCGACCGTGCGAAATGTAAAACTGAATACCGAGAACTGATCGCCTGAGACGCCCACATAATGCGCCAGTGAAAAGATCAGGCTGGTCGAGATGATCGCCAGGATGGCAGACGAGCGGACTTCCAGCAGCATTCCGCGAAAGATCAGGTAACACAACGGCAGCAGGAGCAGGCGGAACATCACCTCTTCATAAACGCCCGCGCCGACAAAACTCACCACCCGCGAAGCGGACTCGCGTTCGATGAACATCAACGTGGGCTGAGGCAGTTGCTGAAACACCAGATCCTGAACCTGCCCGACCACGATCAGACAAAAGGCAAACAACAGGCTTTCCGCAAACATGCCGACTAAGGTTTCGCCCGAAATCTTCCAGGGATGTTTACAGAAGATGTGCCACAGCAGCAGCGTGATGACGATCAACGCCGGCAGCAGAAAGGTCTGCGTAAATCCCAGTTGAGAAAGCCAGCTGCGCATCCAGTAGTCTGCCCCGTTGCGGAGCAGTTCCGGCTGGTTGCCTCCCATGGAAAGCACGCCCCACTCATAGATCAACAGCAACGGCGCCAGAAACACCAGGCAGACGAGGGGCTGCCGTGCTTCGCGCCAATACGTGCTCTCGGTAAGAGCCAGCTCGCTTTGCGAGTCGTTTTTATGCGTCATGTCTCAGAACGGTTTTCAGTCAGGGGAACGGACTCGGCAGCAGCAGAATCGAGTGAAAAATGGGGTGGTGGAATCTGCTCGTGCGCTGCATCGTGTCGCTGCTGCTGGAATCGTTTGAGCGTGAACGGATCGTTATGGCGATCGGTTTCTTTCAGCACTTCCAGCAGACTCTGATCCAGGGCAGATAAAAACTGATCGACGACCGTCTCATCCCATTCCCCGCGGCGAGACTCCCGAAAGAGTTCCAGCGCCGCCGCAAAGGCGACTTCTTCCCGTTCGTATGTCCGGATCCCGTCCGCCGTCAGTTCACGTTCGATATTCTTTAGTTCCAGAAAGCGACAGACCACGGCCAGCCGGCGCGAATATTCACCCAGTGCCGAAGTATGCAGGCCCCGCGGGTAACCGGTTCCATCCAGGCGTTCATGATGTTGCGAAATGACTTCCGACAGATAGGAGTCTCCCGGGAATCCACGCAGACCGCCCAGCAAAGCCGCACCGAGAACGGGATGCCCCTGTTCGATTTCCCTCTGATCTGTTTTCGACTTATCAGTGCGTGCGTTCTTTTGTGGCTTAAGCATCAGCCAGCCCAGGTCGTGTAACAGGCCGGCAATCATCAGCAGGTCACCGCTTTCCTGCCAGGCGCTGATTTTGCGACTGACGAAACATATCAATCGCGCGGTTTCCAGCCCCCGGAGATAGACGGCTAAATCTGCATCGTTTAACTGGTCCGTGGTGACTTCCTGAATGTTTTCCAGTGAAGCAAACAGGAATTCTCCCGGCTGATGCAGGTGCGCGTCGTCATTTTTGATTTTGCGAATCAGGTTCAATAGCAGATTCGGGCAGCAGTACGTTTTCGTCCAGACATCCTGCGTCGCCAGCTTTAACTGCTTCACATAATACTCAGTCGTTTGTGCCAGCAGCAGTTGCTGCCGGATATACCGCTGTTCCTCACGCAGGTATTCCAGAATACGCGCCAGGATTGGCTCCTGGGCCTGGGAAACAGAATGGGTCGGGTGTTCGTCAAGATACAGACGGCAGCGAAGCAGAATGACCTGCACCCGTGCCTGCAGCTGTATCAGTATTGTGTGCTGCGGAGCGATCTTTAATCCCTGATTCTGCTGGTTCAATTCCCGATAGGAAATCTGCAGCATGCGTAACGCGCTGGAATCCACTGGCAGCAGTTTCGAGCCATCTGCGCAGTATCGCAGCAATGTCCAGTCGTCGCGTTCCTGTCGAACGGGAGGCGTCAGCCAGCGCAGCAGTCTGGTGGAATTCGTCACGATTCATCCCTGTCGGAAAAAGCTCTGCACAGCAGTGACCGGGCCCCGGCAGACCGGGATCCCTCACTCTGTTTTCTATCGGCGAATTGGGAGCGAGGGATTGAACCGATTGAGGAAATTCAGGTTGGGCAACCTGCTGAAGCGTATTCTTCTATCCCGTTTGAAAAATGGCACTTAACTCATTGTCTATATGAGATTACGACTCAGAAACTGCATAGAACCGGACAATTTACAGTCAGTCTGTCACAAGCATGAAAGCTGTATTCTCTGCGACGGCTGTAAGGATTGTGAGAATTTCTCAATTTCCAGTCATTCAGACGCCGATTTGAAACTAGAGAAGGCATTTTTTCTGTTGTCTACTTGTAGACTTTTTGTCGGCATGCATAGAATTCAGGAGAGTTGCCTGTCAGCTGAGGCAATTTACAGAACTTTTAATGATCAGGTCTTGTCTTAATCTCAGGTTCTGAACACCGGTCACAGCATTTACACCCCATCCAGAGGACAAGCAGGAAAATTCTCATGGCTACGGATTTCCGGCAAAAAGAGCGGCTCCCTGAACTGACAGATCGTATCGTCGAAACCTATCATGAGATCGGTACGATTCACCATTTAGGCCATTGCCCGCTTCCCAGCCAGGACGCCGTCATTGAAGCGGCCCAAGATCTGAAAGACGTCATCTTCCCCGGTTACAGCCGTCGGCAGAATCTGCACCTGGGCAACGTAACTTACCATGTGGGAAACATCATTGACTCCCTGCATGATATCCTGACCTTACAAATTGGTCGCGCGTTACGGCACCAGCATGTGCAGAGGCACGGCGCCGACTGCGAGAAACTCAACCAGATCGATTTCGAAGCCGAAGGGCAGCGGAAAACGCTCCAGTTCCTGGAAACGATCCCGGAAATCCGTCGCGCACTCTCCACGGACGTGCAGGCGGCTTTGGATGGCGACCCGGCTGCGACCTGCTTTGATGAAATCATCTTCTGCTATCCCGGTCTCGAAGCGATTACGATCTACCGGATCGCCCATGAATTGTACAAACTGGATGTTCCCATCATCCCCCGCATGCTGTCAGAATGGGCTCACGCACAGACCGGCATTGATATTCACCCGGGTGCCATCATCGGACACTCATTCTTTATCGATCATGGTACGGGTGTCGTGATCGGGGAAACCTGTGAGATTGCGGAGAACGTCAAAGTCTACCAGGGGGTTACCCTCGGTGCCTTGAGCTTCCCGAAAGACTCCGAAGGCCGCATTATTCGCGAGCAGAAACGGCATCCCACCATCGAAAAAGGTGTGGTGATTTACGCCAATGCCACGATTCTGGGAGGCGACACGGTCATTGGTCAGGACGCCGTCATCGGCGCGAGTGTCTCGCTGATGAAAAGCGTGCTGCCCAATACGATTGTCACCATCGAAAAGCCATCGCTCCGCTTTCGTGAAGCATCCTGATCCCAGCCCCCTGATTCCAGACCTTTGATCTCTGGCCCCTGTCCCAGGCCGCAGATCACGCTCTTGCAGGTCTGTCATTTTCATTGACGAACTATGTTGCCGGGTGCCTGAACCTGTAATCTCTGGATGTGAGCCACTCTGCGGAATCGGGGGGTTCTGCTTCCCTCCCAGCGCAAAAAAATCCTGTGTGAATCAGACACTGATCGCACACAGGATTGAATGAGTGGTAGATTTAAGCTCAGGCAATTGCCCGGCGTGGACCTGCATCATCACGATCTTCTTTGATCGATCCGACATGATCCAGCGTCCGGTCGAGCTGGGAGGCCAGTTTTTCCTGGGTTTCCAGTAACGAAGCAGCAGCGACTTCGTACTGTTTTTCGCGGCTGGATAGCTGATTGGCCCGCTGGTGCAGTTCTTCCGAGAAACGCGTCAGTTCCTGCATCATGTTTTCGAGATCAGCCAGCAGCACCAGTTGTTCCTGCTCAGAAAGCGACTCCTGCTGGAAATCCTGTTCTTCCTGTTCCTCGTTCAACTGATGAAGCTGAGACATCAAGGCAGCAGCGCCCTGCTCACGTCGTGATTCATATTTCTCGATCAGGTGAAAATCCTGTTCAATCAGGTCAACAAGTTCGGACGCAGACAGGTCCTTCAGAGTAGTTTCTTTGGTCATAGAGTGATCTCTTTTTTTATCTGGAGTGAATGGTGCGCTCGTCTGAAGCGGCGAGCCAGATAAGCCAGCGGTGGAAATGTTCATTGCTGCATGTGGTCTGGACTGACAAAACTCAAATTCAATGGGACCGATTGTGATCAGATCACCATCCGACAGTTCCGAGGTGCGAAGCGGTATCCCGTTCAATAACAGTCTGGGCTGAGCAACCATGGCTTCGATCCGGGCGACTTCCTCTTCGACATGGATCACGGAATGTAATATCGGCATCTCTCGACCGGTGAGCTGAAGACCGCAGCAGGAACCTGCTCCAATCGTCAGACGGTCACCTGATACAGGCCGCACGGGAAAACTGGTTTTTCCCTTTTTGATTTCCAGTGAATACCGGGGCGAAGATTCGACGACCACAGACTTTCAACCTCATGTTGAGACAGGAACGTTTTGATTCCTCAGTGCCCTTTTTTAAAGGGCTACACAACACTGAATCGACCGTCTATTGACGACAGCATGAGAAAACGTTCCAGTTACTTTATCATCAAAATCCCCTGATGAATCCCGGCACGATAACAGTCAGAGTCTATGCAGATTAGATAAAATAGAAAGCTTGATTCACGCACGATTGGCGTCAACCTGGAGAAGCAGCGCAGCATTTTCCCGTCAGAGGTTTTGTAGATCCCTGTTAATAAAGGAAACACCTCAGGCAGGCTCGCGGGACTTTTTCCAGACCGAGGCGCGGCCCTGTCAGACGAGCCGGTCTCCAGCCATTTTGCGGGGAATTCAGTCGATTTTATTGCCGGGAAGTTTACGTTCCGTCGGCGGAGGCAGATCAGGTTCGGGAGCAGCAGGCTGGGAGGGTGGCGGTTTATAGCCTTCACACGTCAGCTTGAGATTACCGCCCAGGGGAACCCGAAATTCGGAACTGCTGTCCAGCGCCGTCCAGCCCGCCATCACATCTTTCTGATCCGCATATTCCCGTGCCACCAGGTAGGTATCGTAACTGTCTGACCAGACGCGAAAATTCAGATAAAAGAATTGCGGGTTGATCTTCTGCAGTTCCTGACGAAACAGGGCCGACGATTTTCGCAGGCGTTCTGCTGTATCCCCACGTCCTTCGCGTAATTCCAGTACAAGATAGGGAACCCCGCCCACGGGTTTCAGCTTGATTCGCCAGTCACGATTGCCGACGTTCTTATTCTCGAACACCTTGACCAGTTGGTCGCAATCGATGGCCTGTTCGGGCGCAGTCACCAGCCGACTCTGGGCGATTGCCGTCAAAGCCAGATTCTGCAACAGGGGAATATCGACTCGCATGATCCGTCCGTCCCGGCAGACATAGTCGATGGCCTTGGCTTCTTTCGGCGCATCGCGCGGATTCGGCAGATTGACAATTTTGGCATTCGGCGTGGGACCGGGATCCGGTGTTTTGGCCAGCTTTGCCTTGATGTCGGCCAGCTCTGTCTCTTTGTCGACAATGCTCTTTTCCAGCGATTTGACTTCTTTATCGCGTTCAGCGATCTCTTGCTTCAACTTCTCGATATTGACCTGGATCTCTTTTAATTTCTCCAGTTCCTTCTTCAGTTTTTCTGCCAGCTCTTTCTGCTGATCGACGTTGACCGTCTTTTTATCTTCAGTCAGTTCTTTTACCGTTTTCAGCTGCTCCTGCTCAAGCTTCAGCAATTCATCAAGCTCCGCGACTTTCTGTTCCGCCCGCTCCATATCTGTTTCTGAAATGGCGCTTTTAATACGACTGACGGCTTCTCCCACGCCCAGCTGAGTCACGGTCAGCATAATCACGAGGATTCCCACTACGTTGGTCATCGTATCCAGCAGGGAATCCAGGCTCGCACCGCTGGATGAACTTTTTTTACGTTTCATGACTCGCTTTGAATTCCAGGGAAATTCGTCGGTTTGATTGAAAAGGCTTTGATTCGAACCGTGTCTCTACAGAAGCCCGTACTTTCCGGCCCCACACGGCTGCAGAACAGAGTTCGCTCTGTATAATCATAAAAGCGATACCGGTCTGATCGCAAGCAGCGACCATCGGTTGTTCCGTAAAAGTCATAATTGCCTGAACGGGTTGAGGAAGGAAACGTGGACGTTTTTTCATTAAATATCCCGGGATTGATGGTCGTGGGTACCGATACGGATGTCGGAAAGACATATATCACTGCCGCCATTGCCCGCCAGCTGGTTTCAGAAGGAATCCGGACCGGGGCCTATAAACCCGCCTGCAGTGGCAGCGTGCTGGATCCGGAGACCGGCGCCCGGAAGTGGGCCGATATTGAACAGCTGTCAGAAGCCATTCAAACCGCTGTTCCCCTGGAACGGATCTGCCCCCAGCGCTTTCACGCCCCGCTGGCACCGCCGGTCGCTGCTGCCAGTCAGGGAGAGCAGGTCGACGAACGTCTCCTGCTGGAAGGGGCACAATGGTGGCAGGATCAGGCCGAGTTCCTGCTGGTGGAAGGGGTGGGAGGCGTCCTGTGTCCTCTTTCCGAAACGATGCTGATTGTCGATTTCGCGGCTCAGCTCAGGCTGCCGCTGCTGATTGTGGCGCGGGCAGGACTGGGGACGATCAATCACAGCCTGCTGACCATCGAAGCCTTACAGCACAGGGGACTCGCCATTGCGGGTCTGATCCTGAACGATGTCGACCCTGAACTCAGCGATGAGTCACGTCAGTCAAACGCCGCCCGGATTCAACAATGGACAAGCGTGCCGGTTTTGTCTTTTGTCCCCTTTGAATGGCGGTCGAACTTGCTTCACTACCAGACTCAGGCCAGAATAGACTGGATACAATTAGCACAGGATTCCCACTGAATCGTCCTCCCCTGCGCCAGAACCATCCGTCTGATCGCCGGCTTCCCCGCGGACGTTCCAGCGCCGATCCTGCCTCTACAACAGCCTCAACTTATCAGAAATCAACCGGAGAAATGGATGAGTATTGAAGTGAATTGCCCCTCATGCGGGGGCTCCATCCAGATCGAAGCCGTCTCGGAAGTCGTGGCGTGCCCTTTATGCCAGATGCATCTGCAGGTCGATGCCGAAACCAGTGAGCCTGTGCTGGTCTCAGAAGAAGACGCGGCAGAACAAGAAGACGCAGAAGATGCCGCGACTGCAGGTAACCCCGATCCAGCAGCCGAGACAGATAATTCGAACGAAAGCGATCTCACACCCCCCGAGGCTGGCTTCGCTGTGCCGGAGGAAGCTGATTCGTCAGACAACGAAGGGGAAGCCGCAACGGCCTCGCCGTTCTCGTTTCTCCCCGGGGCCGCC
>TARA_R100001132_G_scaffold13022_1_pt1 | contig 13963 bp, 5 predicted proteins | sample TARA_R100001132 | Tara Oceans TARA_R100001132 (sample SAMEA2621247) | marine metagenome | biome: marine biome (ENVO:00000447); feature: mesopelagic zone (ENVO:00000213); material: "saline water (ENVO:00002010), including plankton (ENVO:xxxxxxxx)" | depth 800 m | reverse complement strand
CTCTGGCACCGGGAGCGGTGCGTCATGCAGGGCGTGGAAAAGTACAGGCCGCCCTTGCTGGCCATTGGTCAAACCAGCGGGCCCGGCGCGTCATTGTGAAAGTCCATATTGCGCGGGCGGGTCCAACCGGCATGGCGAGTTTTACAAAGCACGTCGCCTACATCCGCCGCGAAGGTGCCGGGCGCGAGGGCGAGCGCGGAAAGCTCTATGACCGGAGCGTCGATGAGGCCGATGCTAAATCGTTTAACGAACGCGCTTCTGAAGACAGGCGGCAGTTCAGGCTGATCGTCTCTCCGGAGGATGCCGAGCGGATGAAGGATCTGACGCGGTTCACGCGGGAGTTCATGAGCCAGGTCGAGAAGGATCTCGGCCGCCGGCTCGACTGGGTGGCTGCCAACCATCACGACACAGCGCAGCCGCATGTTCATATCGTGATCCGCGGCGGCAATGCGCGAAATGGAGAGCTGCTGATTGACCGCAAGTACATCACGCACGGATTTCGGGCGCGGGCGCAGGAGCTCGTAACGCTCGAACTTGGCCAGCGGCGGCTGCGGGAAATGGCGGCGGCGAGATCGAACGAAGCTGAGCGAGAAGCGCTGACGGCGATCGATCATGACATCGCCCGTTCGCTGACCGATGGACGTTACACGCCGGAGAGTGAACGGGGCGGACTGTCGAGATTCGATGGCGCGGTCGTTAATCGACGTCTTCGGTTTCTTCGGACACTCGATCTTGCGAAGCGACAGGAGGATGGTCGCTGGGCGATGCAGCAAGGTTGGCAAGATACGCTTCGGGCCCTCGGCAGGCGCGGAGATGTTATTCGGTCGCTCGCCAACCTTGAGGGCCGGAATATCGGTGCGTCACGTCTGCATGTCCTTCCCCGTGACTTGGGTTCCGCAGGCGAAATCCTGGGACGGCTTTCCGCTACGTTTCCGGGCGACGAATTGCGCAATGGCACTACCGCGCTGATCGAAGGGCTCGATGGACGGGTCTGGTCAATTGAGATGACGGAGCAGGAAGCGGTTCAATTGCCGAAGCCAGGTGGGATTGTTTCGGTAGGGCGGGGAGTAGTTGAGCCGAAGCCTGCGGATCGGACGATTGCTGCGATCGCCGAACGAAATGGGGGTGTGTATTCGGACGACTTGCACTCAGCAGTGGACCCGACTAGTTCACCGGCGTTCCGGCTTGCCCACAAACGACGGTTGGAAGCGCTGAGAAGGCTCGGTGTTGTCGAACGAAATGCGGATGGCACTTGGACAGTCCCAAACAACTTCGAGGAACGTGCGTTGAAGGCCGACGCGACACAGCAAAATCTCACAATCAATGTCCGCTCTTGGCTCCCTCTTGAAGAGCTTATCGAGCGCCATGCCGAAACTTGGCTCGACCGGCTTGATCAAAAGGAGCTAGCTGGCGCCACCGGACCGCTCGTGGTCGAACTCAGGACATCGCTCCAGAACCGCCAGGTATGGTTGCGGCGAGAGGGCTATCCATTGGATGCGAACGGCAAGTTGACCAACGAAGCCGTCATCGGCCTCAAGATCGCCGAGTGGGAGTCAGCGGTGGCGAAAGAAAGCAAACGAACTGGAATGGCCGTTGTTGAGATTACGAACGGTTCCGATTTCAGGGGGCGCTATTCGTACAACATTGAACTTGCTCAGGGTCGGTTTGCTGTAATTAAAGGAACCGACGGATTTGTTCTCGCGAAGGTTTCAAATGTACACAGAAGGTGGCTTGGACAAGACATATCATTGCGCCAAAGCGGAAGGAACACTCAGTGGCAAACCGTTCGCACGAGATTAGATCGCTAGAGACAAAGGCTTTCTTTTTAGCGACCAAATCTCACTCGTGTTGATGATTCCAGCATTGCTTGCGCAAAAACAGACCAAGGTTTCGCGTCAACACCTGACAGAAGAACGCCAGTCTCGACGGTGCTCTGGAGGGATGCGTAAAGCAAGTTAGCTGAGCCTATATAGGCTTTGGCATCGTCGCTAACAAAGTACTTCCCATGGAAAGTCTCTTGCTGCCCATCCGCAAGTTCACGGAGGTAAGTAAAAACTGAGAACCTGCTCGATAGCGAACGTCCCGCGCCGTGCCCCTCTGCCTTCAAAATCGAATCGTGAGTGCGAACGATGAGATGACAATTCGATCCACGGGGCACGGCCTCCACTATTTTGTTCAGCGTATCGATGCCCGTGGCATCGATGAAAGGTGTCGCAACAAAGAAATCATTCTTCGCGGCGCGAGCGACGCTCAAAAACGCATCAATTGTCCGCCCTAGGGTCGCACGCTCAACTCCTCTTCGACGAAGGCTCTGAACAATATCATATTCATTGCTTGGAAGTGTGATAACGGAAATAGGCTGATCAGCCGATTGCGCCACGCGAAGTCCGAGACTCGCACCCTCAATTGTCCATCTCAAGTTGGCGAGCGATACCTTCGACCAAAGTACTTCCTGCGCCTCATCGTTGATGGAGATGACTCCATGAGACGCGAGAATGTTCTTCAAAGCGAGAATTTCAGCTTTGGATTTGCTTAATCCTGCAGCGCGTTCTGCTAGGTCTTCCAATACAACTCGCCGCCCAGCGTACCGGACCATGACATCCAACAGGTCAATCGCCGAGACAGCATAGGGTAAGCACGCGGTGGCAGCATGTCTGATGTCCTGTTGGTCGGTCAAAGCACGGCGCTCACAAGAAATAGCCAACAATCGGTGCTTTGTTGGTATCCCACGACATTGCTTCTCCGCTGGCAAGAAACGCCCGAGAAAGGATATTGTTCGCCGCCACGCAGCTTACTTCGGGGATCATAATGCAAGCGGGGCAAGCACCGCCCCGTTGATCGCAAAGAGTACCAGATCCACAGCGCAGAGAGCGCGGATCGTCGAGTGACATGAGAACGTCTTGGCCATGATTTCGCCACATCGCGGCGAGATTTCCCAAGTCTGGCGTCATCCCTTTGCGATAAATGACAAAGGCAAGGTCCGCAGGAAATATCCGTTCGCCAAAAGAGCCAAGATCCAACCCGCTAAACCGCGAGCAGGCGTGAATCAACTGATGAGAAAGAGTGTGAAGCAAGCCATACACAAAAACTGGTGCATTCCGTTCACGACTTCCAGACGTTTCCGAATATGTTTCTGCAAATCGTCCAAAGTCTTCGTGAAGCTCAATCAACCGCCCGCCTAGAGAGCCGTCTTCTAGGCTTTCTACCGCGTCGGAAAGACCATTGTTTGTCAACCAATGTTTGACGCGCGCTTCGTCCAGCTTGACATAGAGCGCTTCATTGCTTTGTCGGAGAACGTAGATAGGTCGTTTGCGGTTATCGACACGCGGGAACCCACAAAGGCGGACCGGCATGGTTATGCCTTTTTGCTCTGTTGTAGGAGAGGGCGAAACGCGGCTGTATCCAAACGAATACTGCAGCATTTTTAGGTTTCGGACCAGTTTCAGGTCTCGAATGCCCAACGCCGCCTTGCGAGCAACAATGTCGTCCAGGTAGGCTCTTCGGGCGTCACCATCGCCCGCCGGCTGTAAGTCAGTGTCAGGTGCTTCAAGATCGACAACTGGACGAATAGCATCATTTGAGACAGGCGCATCTATTTGTTCTTCGCGAAGTGCCTGATGTTCAAGTCCCAGCCTGATTGGATCAAATTTACGCGCGATATTTGCACGGTTTATGACCTGCCTGCGTAACGCAACGGGCGCTTCGGGGCGTGGGTCTATCCAACCCTTAGTTTGCGCCTGTTGACGGAAAACTTCCAATTTAGGCTTCAAGAGATCGCCCGCGTTGGATTGGCCGCTTGCCTCAAGCGTCCTGATGGCGTTCAGCGCATCTCGAATGCTTGCCGCGAGTTCAGATGCCCCCGGCTGATTGATCGCCTGAAGTATCTCGACGATCGCTTCATCATTCTGATAGCTGGAAGGATATTCATACAGCTTGAGAAGCGTCTTTAGAAGCTCTTCAACCTTGTCTTCCGCCATCAAATCAATATGGCGCGTCGTTTCGTATGAAATCATTTGCTCGGATTGAACATAGTAAAGGCTATTTGCACGATAGGACACGGGAAGCATATTGATTTCCCGGAGCGTTTCACCTGGCTCCTGCGCATAACGATCTAGGAGCCACCTCAGCGTATATTCATCTTTCTGGCGCAGTTCTCGCCGCTCACCACAGTGACAATAGAAATACCAATCTCGAAACTTTCCTGATCGCCCTTTGTGGAGCTTGAACTCACAGGTCTGCGCAGCGTCACATCGCCCTGGAAATTGTTGAGTGATGTCGCCATTCTTGGTGTTGATATCTTTGCGATAGGGCGACAACGGATCGACACGCCCTGACCAATGGGCGAAGACGACATCGATCTGACGCCATTCGTGCTTTCCGTTCTCGTCGGCTTGGCAGGGGCGAACTTTCTTGAATAGCCCCTCGTCATACGCGAGTTCGGCCAATGTCGCTTCATGTACGACCCCGCAATTGCGACAAACTAGCATCAAAGGGTCGGGCACATAGGCCATTCGGTCTGGTGCGCAGTATTCAAATTTCGATTGCTCAAAAGACGGACGTTTTTCCCGATCCAGGAATACTTGTTCATCTAACGCTTGCTCGGGAGCTACAGCCGGATCTTGACGCATCATCGCACGCCGATACCAGTTTTGTATGAACTCAAGAATTCCTTCGCGAATTTGATTGCGTTCGGCTGGCTTGATGTGAATGTCCGACCGCGTAACGGGCACGGATCGACAGGCGCCCGCACCTCCCTCAAATGTAAAATGCTTATCAGGCGCGTAGGTCGTCGCAATCTGTGTTTGCGACCGCTGCATCACGGTTTTCGGCATCACATTAGCCTCCGATCTCATCATCTAGTTCTGAACCGCTTGCCCTTTGCTTTCTCAAATACTGTAAGGCGCGTTCCACCTGGTCCTGATATGTGTCCGAACTTTTGCGGCCAAGTGGAGCGACTGCAGGCGCGATTTGCCCCGCTTCCTCAACGTCTCGCAAGGACATCATGGGTTGGTTGACATCGGTACTGCCGCGCCAGAAGTCAGATAATTTGCTGACGGTGAGTTCAGCTTCGGGCCCAACAAATAGGTCGAAAATCTCTCGAGCTTCATCCAGTACCAGGTTGCGGTAGTAGACTTGGTTATGCGGTTTACCGATGCTCCGTCGGCCCCGTCCTTCTACGCCAATGGCTCCCAACGCAAATTCAGAGAAGCTGGACCGATAAATCTCCTGGTTCTTTATTGGTTCAAGATACCGTCGAATATCGTACAGCCGCCACATCTGAGGCGCTCTTGATTTGTCGGATGCTTTGCTGAATAGGCGTGGCTCTACAAAGCCAACCAGCCAAGCTTGGAATAGGCTTGGCATTACTCGCTTGATTGCTTGCGTGGCCCAGCGATCGACCGCTGGCGGCGAAATCATCCGCTCAAGGAAGCGATGGAATGGGCTGTGGACTTCAATGACATAGCGGTCTCTTCGCGACTGCGGTGTGGGTACCAACAGACTGAAACCAACATGCGTACGTCCGACCCGGGAGGAGGCTTGAATGTACTCAGCGATATTGCTCGGAATGCCTGCAAAAACCATCGAGTTGAACCGATCAACATCAACGCCGTGAGAAATGGCCGATGTTGCAACGATGTTTCTTAAGCCGTCGGCAAGCGGCACAAACTCGCCATCCTCCGTCCGGTCCAAATCCGCCTCACGCATGATCCTTTCGATGCCTTCCATGTCGACACCGCCGGAGATCAGGTCCAATTTAAGTTCGTCCAGGGGCAGTCCATCATATCGATGCGTTTCCTCTGAAACGTCTTGCAACGCGTCCAATACGACATCGCCACCTTTCTTGTTGGTGACATATGTCAAGACCACTCTGTGAAGGTCGACGAGGCTGGCGAGTACATCAAATTGCTGGTTGTCGCGCGCTTTCGCCAATGCATCGGCTCGAAGAGCGGACACGCTGTCTTCATCAGAATGCGAGAGTGCGGAAATCATCCGATCGACGGCCTTCGCCTGACCAGCTAAGTTCCCTTCAAGCCAAAGACCTGACAGCAATGAGGTAATTGCTGCATGTAGTGCGGCCAAAACCGTGACAGTTGTGATCGTGTGCGTTCCGCCATTTGTCATGAAAGCGACGTACACTCGAGACCAAACCGCTGCTTCCTCGACATTGTCGGATGCATCTTGGAGCGCTTGTCGCGCTGGGTTGGTCGGTCGTCTGGGATGCGAATAGAAGGACTCATATAGATCTGGTCCCGGTCGCGGAAATTGCTGACATTGGCGCTGGTAGAGAATCTCAGTTTGTCTGGCTGGGTCTGATACCGTCGCGGTCGCCGCGATGATCTTTGGCATTCGGATCGCCCGCCGCCCTTTGTGGTCGATCTTTCCGCGGATAACTCGGTCGCCGAATAATTCTGTGTTTTGACGAAACACTTGCTCCAAAGTCGTTTCGAAGAGACCTGCGAAGGCCCCCAAACTCTCTTCAAGTAGATGCGCCTCATCTTGAATCACGAGCGACGGGAGTGGATCGAAAAATAGCTCGCGTCCGCCTTCGATGAGTGGGCTTAATGCGATCTGACCCGTTGGCGGAGTATTCTGATTGTAGTCCCGCGGAACTCCGACACGTTCAAATCCGTCGAACGCTGAACGTGCGAGCCCGAACATCCCGAATATCTTGGAAATCGTGCTGTCATGCTGACCGATCAATGCAAGCTTGTCGATTGTGCCAAGGATGACTGCTGGCGCGCGCGCATAAATATCTTCATCCACCAGCAAAAATGGCAACGGCTCCGGAGTGGAGCCACGGTGTTCGACATTCCATCGACAACTATCGTTGAGGCAGACTAGTGCGAGCCTGTGATTACCGTTTGCACTTTCACATCTTCGCCGACGCAACTCTGTCACTTGATCGCAAAATGGACAGGACGGTACCTTATTCAGTGCCCTGCGCACCGTGAGATACTTACGTTCTTCGTTGCTGCCCGCAGACAGAGCCGGTGCGTCGTCAAACGGAATATCTTCTAACCTGGGATCAGCGAGCCGATTCGGCGTATTGCTAGCGCCCACCCAAAACCCAAGCTGAAACGGTGTTCCTTCTACGTTTTGAGACTTCCGGATCAATTCTGCTCGAACCAGCAAACGAAAAAGTCTTCGAGCTTGCTGAACTGTCAGCAGCCTTAGCGGATAGCGCACGAGCGCACTGACGCCGAATGTCTTTCCCCGCAACCGATCTAGGAAGAGGAGATATACAAGCGCCCCAAAAAAAGCTTCGGACTTACCGCCGCCGGTGGCAAAATACAGGAGAGACGCCGTCTCTTCATCACGCTCAACGTCAAAGTCGTCGGCATATGAAGGAAGGCGTGATGCAAAACCCGCGATCTGAGCCAGAATGAATGCGAGTTGGAACAATCGCCATTCAACGAACTTGTCGCCACCTGCATCTTTGAAGGTTGCATTCATCATGATCCAGGCGCGAAATGGTGCGGCGGCAGGCGCGTTCGGATTAGCATTGAACGCTGCTTGCGCGCGGGTGAGTAAATCAACGCCACGAGCGATATCGTTGCATTCAACTCGGTAGGCCTCGCAGTCTTCCTCAAAGTTCTGCTGTTCAATTAGCGCTTCATTGGCGTCGGTGACGCCGCGGGTTGGATTAATCCGAGAGCTTAGGCCATCAATCCACTTATTATACTCATCTGGTAACCTCGAGAGATCGCTGACCGGAAAGGTGGAATCACTCAGCGTTTTGTAGTCCCTCCGGACTGTTGAACTTGAACGGGGAATTTGACGCGGCAATACGTAGCGTGGCGCCCAAGTAGATCGGAGTTCCGTTCTGGTTTCATCTCCGATCTGAATAACACCGCAATTCACTCCCATTCCGGATTGCGACATGTAATGACGGTATCGGTAGCTTGGCTTCACGCGGTCGAGCGGAAGCGGCAGAAGCGAAGTGGTCAAGACCTTTATTGAAAGGACGACCTGAAAGCACCCCGGCTCCAAAAATGGTTGGCGTGTATTTGCAGGACGTCGTCCATGATGCTCGAAGGCAACTCTCACAAGACTCGATCTGGGCGACCTCCGATCCGTGTTAGACTGCAGTATCAGTTTCAAGCCAAACGGCTGGGGTAGGAGTTGTTCTATACGAGGAGCCACTCTCCTGCATTGGTCTAAGTATGCATCCCAGGTCTCTTTTGACTGGCAATCTGACGGCTTGATGCTTTTGTCTCGGTAAGCGCGTTGATTTCCCTCCTCTGAAGACAGCCACACAGCCACAGCGTCTTTGATCCGGTTCTCAATTTCTTCCGTGAGTTTGTCGGCCTGGGATGCTAGTTCGTTCGACGCATCGATAGTCCATGGCCCCAGACTTACAGGAATTCTGATCCAGACTTCTGGTGATTGCATAGGCTCCGCGAGTGCATCTGGGATTCCCTTATTTGGTTTCGAGTAGAGGGCATCTTCTAGCGGATTGTTTGTTTCCTCTTCATCCCCTTCCTGGCTCTCCGCATCTTCAGCGACTTGTTGAAGAGCAACTTCGTCGAGATTTACGCTCGGCGCCGGCAGTCCCAATTGTTTACACTCTGCAGAGTAAGCCTCCTGTTTGGCGGTCTGATAGTCAGCCCAGCTCGATCCCTGACCGTATTTCGATTTCCATTTTTCAAGGCGCTGTTTGACAGCGGTTTTAAGTTGTCTCCTTAATTCTGTTGTAGGTTGGAAGACTGGAAACAGATTGTAGCGCTCAGAACATAATTCGCCCCATTCGGGCAGTCCTCGAATGTAGATGCCGAAACTGCCCGATACCTCAAACGCCGTACCAATTTCATCTTCAATCGCGAAGTCGATGCCCACTGTGTTGAGACGAATGTCACTGGTTTCGTCGTCTTCGCCTGTTGGGTCGTATCCAGGAAGAAGAAAACCAGAAACGAAGTGTCGGCTGGGTTTGCGCCCGAATATGATGGTACCGCTCGGTCCAAAGCCACTCACACGCTGGAAAGTCAGATTTACAAGGCTATCGCAAATCCCTTCTTTCAACTCTTCAAGGTCTTCAATTTCTGCGGGTCTCAGAGGTACAGGTTTCATGCGTCCTCCGGTCGAAGGCGTTCAATGCGTAGCACTTCGCTGACATGCTCAGCGGACAAGTCCTGGATCTTGTCGATAAGCGGGCGTGCAGCGCTGTTTTTTCTCACGAGCGCATCGGGATCGATTAAAGCCGCGGCATACAACTTCCGCAACTGCAGCCCCGATCTAATACGGCCGCCGCGAGTCGCGACGATGGCAAGCGACCAGTAGATTTCGGCGATCGTCTCATCGATGGCGAGAGCCTTGGAGAAGGCGAGAAAATGCGAATAGCTGCGGGGTGCTTGAGGCGTACGAAGCTCGATTGGCACGTCGCGTTGCGAGGCCACATTCAGCCAACGTCTCACGCTTTGAAGTGTTGGCGGTGGATCGCAATCGATGCGTGCAAGAATCTCTAACGCCATAGACTGAACGCCTTGCCCATGTCCGTCGACCCGCTGAGTGATCGAGTTGTGGTAATCCGCCAAGAGCGGGGCAGCCGCTGCTCGAAACTCATAGGATGCTTCAACAGCTTCCAGAAATGCCGGCCTTGGAACAAGAATCTCGCGACCTTGCGTAATTCTGCTAGTGCGAACGTATTCGAACTTTTCGAGATCAGCCTGAACTCGGGTAACAAACGTAGTTTGCAGGTTGGCGTGTATGATGTCTCCGTCGACAGTGTGAATGGCAAGCGTTGCAGCTCTCAATCCACCCGACTGCCCGGACAAATCGATAATGGGCGTTTCAGAGTTCGAAGGTTCCCCAAGCGTGAACTCTGGTAGGTCTGCGATACGGCTTTCGAGATTGGCATCAATTTCTTCTAGCGCTTTGCCAATCCGATGCTGGCCTGGGTCATTTTCGGGCCAATACTGCAGAAGCGATCTTCCATAGTCTGCCAAAAACTTTGCGCTCGCGGCGTCGCTGACAATCTCAATTCTCGGCGGGCACGCTGGGTGTGAGATAATCGCAAACGTGTCCCGCGGTTGAGTCGACAGCAAAAGAACGTGACCATAGGGTTTTGGCGAGGATCCTGCTAATTCGATTTTTCTGATAGCATCTCGCGCTGGAGCAACATCGAATTTTTCCCCGAGGCGATCCGCCACATCGGATAAACTGGCGTCGGACTCAATCCAACGCTCCAGCAGCTGGGTCGATGAAGCGCCGGCCGTTGCCACCAAAGTTCTTGTTCCACGTTTGGGCAACGTCTGTAGCTTTGAACGGTAGAGATGGCCTGTTGTCGCCGCGGCTCCAGATGATAGTGATTTTGCGAGCTCAGTTGCTTCCGATGCAAGAGACAACACTTCACTCTCGAATCCGCCTGCTTTCGATGCTTGCCCCCTCAACTCTGCGATCGTAGCGCCCACATCAAATGTTCTGAGCAGCCGATTGGATAAATGAGGTTCGTCAGGGTCAAAGAGGGCGTCGCTAACGCCTGATTGTGAGAGCGGTGCGTTGGCAATCGAGCGGAGGCGAGCAAGACAAGCACCGATAGATCGCGCTATGGTGCCGCCAGCAAGTCCGGATACAGCTCTTCTGATTTCCATCGCTTTTGCAGCAAAAGTCGCAACATCACTCGCAAAGACATCGACAGTGATCTCAAGGTTTGAGCTTGTGCGTTCTTCGCGTCGGTCTTGCGTCGTGTTGGAAGACAACATCTCTGAAGTTTGCTGACGAACAAACATCACCGGCAGAGGGCGCTTCTTCTCTCGCCCTTTTGGCTTTCGGCAAAGCTCCCATTTCAAATGGGTTGCAATGAACGGGTCGTCAGTCACGAGAACCAGTGGGAGTTCTTGATCGCCATGCCGGAGCTTGGAAACCGCACCCGATATTTCTTGTCGCCAATTTTCGCCAAGTCGACCGCGCGCCCGGTATTGAAGGTCGAGCAGAATGACATTTGTTTTTCGCTTGCTTGGTAACGTGCAAATACCCCAGCTCGTTTGCGGACTTGCGCCGTGGATAGTAGACAGCAACCAGGGCGTCGTCTCGGGATCGACCGCTTCGACTCGTTGGTAGTCGGAGGCATTTTGCTTTGAAGTTAAGAGTTCGGACAGGCGTCTCGATCGGTCAAGAAAGGTTTCTTCCGGTTGGGAAAGTTGTCCATGAGCGTCGATGATTCGCCTCGCTATTAGTTCGAACAGCGTCGGATGGCCCCGGTCACCAGTTCGTTCGACAATCGACCTGGCCCGAGGAAAGCTGGCGAGCGCCTCGGGCCCTAAATCTTTCGTCCGTGCAAGCATGTTATGTAACCGCGCTTGCGCTTTTTCTGGACCTGTCGAAGTCGTAGAAAGGTGTGAATAATGCGCATTCAACCAAGGACTATTTACGGAAAGAAGCCAGTCCCTATCGACTAGAAGCGCTCTCTGATTGGCGCCGGTCCGTGCGCTCGCCGGATAAAAGACAGTCGTGAACCCCTGAAACCCTTCCGGTCCTTCAGCCAATTCACAGAGCAGCGCCAAACTGTGTAGTGCCGATACACCGGGGAGCCCGTTTGGCCAGCTGAGGATGACGGCAGATTGACGATCCAGCAAGGCCTTACGGAAAGCGTGTACCGCATTGGCCATACCTATAGCTAACGGCTTGCTTTCTAGGTTTCCGCTTCTCAATAGAACGATTTCTTGCGGATCGAATGGATCCTTAACAGGCCTGCTCTCTTTTGCCGCATCAGATTTTTTCACCTTGGCCGTTTCCTGCAGTCTCGCTGTGAGCGCCCTGATGTCCTCTTCTCTACGAGAGCGCTGACCGGCTTGCTCTTCCTGTCTCCAACGACGATTTCGACCGCGTTTCGACATCAGCCGTAAGCCTTTTCGACAATGGACTCGAGTTCCTTGTCGCTGCACTCTTCTATCAAATTGAATTTGTGCTCCGAAAGCTTCGGTAACTGCAATTCGCGCAAGGCAGTTACGTTAATACTGTTCGAGGACAAAAGAGGACGAAGACGACGATCCACCGACCTTGTGGAAATGATCCTCAGAAGGGTGTAGAGCGAGCAACGCTGCTGTTTCGTCGCATCTGGGGAGATTACCACTACGTGGTTTTCCCCGTAGAAACCACCGTACTTCTTCAACCAGTTGCTGTCGACAAAGCCTGCTCGTATTCGCCGATTTTGATCTCCACTGTTGGTCCGTTGAAGCACGATTGAAGGTTTAGTTTCCGGTTGTGTTTGCCGGGCGGTAGAAACAAACGTTATGCGGCCTTCACCCGGTTTACTGGATCGCGAGGCTGGCTCGACTGCCAAAAACGGGCGTATCACGTGGCCCCAAACCAACGGAACAGCGCCTTTTCTGCGTCGTCTAATACCTTCTGAAAGACCGCCGTCGCGATTGTGAACAATCGGCCCGCATCGAACAGTATAACCTAGACTTTCGAGGGTTTCGGGCGTTGCCTGAAAGCGACCGCCAGTAGTGCGCAGCCAAGGTTTGTTGCTCGATACCTCTATTGCGTATCCGGGCATGCTACGCGAGCGCATATCTTTATCCACAAGTCGGGCCACCGCAGTATAGGACTTCGCTCGTGGGGTCGACTTGCGACACACTAAAAGACAGACGTCCTGAGAAACGTCCCGGAAGAACTCCTTCCTCTGCTCAATGATATCGATTGAGAGAATTGTGGATACTTCGGAGATGTGTTGTCGAAGTTTCCCAAAATAGTTTCCGGTTATGAAACTGGTTGGCACCAAAAACGCCAACAATCCATTCTCTCGCAAGAGTTGCAGTCCACGTAGGATAAATAGCGAGTACAAATTCGCGTAATTTCCGAGAACTGGTTTGGCCCAAACAGGCATCCGCTTCCTCTGAGCAGGAGTCAAAACTCTGTATGGAGGATTACCGATTACGGCATCAAACTTACCTGACTGTCCTTGAACCAGACCGTCGCCACATGTGATCATGTGGTCAACAGGGCGACCAATTACAGAATGGGCCGCAGCCCTCGCGAACTCGGCAAGGGCTGGATCTATTTCGACCCCATGCAATGCTTCGGTAATAAAGCTTGGCGTAGCGCCCCGTTCGATCATCCGTAGTGCTATAGGTCCGACAAAAGAGGCACCTCCAGCGGCCGGATCTATGAAGCGGTGTTCGACGAAATCGACGCCAAATGACTCCACACGGTCAAGCACATACTCACTTAGTGAAGGTGGCGTGAAATACATTGCCAGCGTTTTTCGCCGCAGCTTCGTCTGCGCCAGGGCATAGACCAAAGATGCAGAATAAATTCTTTCAATGGATGTTTGCTTTTCGGCAAAAGTCTTGAGGTCCGAACGAGTAATTTTCGTTGGCAATAAAAGAGACTGACAATAATCGGACCAAGCGCCATTCCGAACCGCCCGGCGTCGGCCAAGAGACCTTTCCCCAATATCAACTCTGCCCTGTTCGAAGGCACTCGCTACGAAAAGCGATTCGGACATCTCCATAGATAAACAGGCCCCAGCAGCGACGTGCGAATTCTCTCTGTTACTTCGTTAGTTTGCGCTGATTCGTGAGCATAGACGCGCCCAATCTTAGGTGGATACCCTATCGCCAATCTGTGCTTGCGACAATGAGTGATCTATGCCGCGGAGGACAGTATATTAGGCGTTCAGAATAGCCTTGGCCGAGACCTCCGTGCGTAGCTCAGCTGGAAGAAGGTTTCCCACAGACATAGGATAACACTTCGCGAGCGACTGGATACAAGTTTGGGCCGTGATGAATAGTTTCCTTCTCCCTAGTATTCCCGCTTTTTCTGTCGTGCAGGATTTCTCAGTCTGCAAAATGATACACCTAACTTCCAAGGGCACGACCGATTACACCTACCAAATTCCTTCTCGGCCAGTTTCTGCTGACGCTTGTCCTAATCACGTGTTCGGTGTGGATCGCGACGCAATGGGTGGCGGAGGTTCTAGACCATCAGCCTCGCTTGGGCGGTCCTTGGTTCGAACTAGCGG
>TARA_R100001132_G_C3275287_1_pt1 | contig 13970 bp, 12 predicted proteins | sample TARA_R100001132 | Tara Oceans TARA_R100001132 (sample SAMEA2621247) | marine metagenome | biome: marine biome (ENVO:00000447); feature: mesopelagic zone (ENVO:00000213); material: "saline water (ENVO:00002010), including plankton (ENVO:xxxxxxxx)" | depth 800 m | reverse complement strand
GCGGGTAGACAATCTTTTCGACATCAGCCTGTTTACTGGTCGCCAGTTTTTCTGCGGTCGGATATTTCTTGAACAAGGTCGGCGTTGTCGCGTTCACACGTTCGTCGGTGCACTGTGCGGAGAGAATTGTCGCGACAAGCAGTTGAAACGGAGAATCGTGGATCAGCGCACATTCGGGTTCCGGGAACAATCGGGCCAGGCCGCGTGCGATTTTGCGGGCATGTTTCTTTTTGTCATCAAGTGAGTCGCTATAACCGGAACCTGCTGAGACCTGCGATTTTTTTTTAGCCATATTCTGCGTGACAATTCCCAAAATGGAGTGCTACTCTGACTGACATGATTTGAACCAGCCAGCTGAGATTCATGAACCGACTCAGTATGGGGCACTCGGAGTGGTTTTTCAATGTAGGGAGTGGGAAATAGATTATGGTACCAGACACCGCAGTGATCGAGCAGCAGCTAAAGACTATCTCCGGAATGGTTCCCGTATTGAAACTGGAAGGTTGTGTGCTGCTGCCGCATGCCGTCATCCCGCTTCGCCTCACCGATCCCGCTGACTGCCAGTTGATCGATGAAGCCCTTGAGGCCCGAGGTATCATCGCCGTCGATCTCAAACAGAGGTGTGCCGCTACGGGCGCGGAACTTTCTATGGAGTCTGAAATCCGTACGGTCTGCGTCGCTTCGGTGCTGACTCCCTATCAGTTGCAGGCGGGGGGCCGTTCGCTTCTGCTGCAGGGCCTGTGTCGCGCACAGATGGTGGTGTTGCAGAAATCCGGGTTGCCTTATCAGAAAGCGCTGCTCGATTTAAAAGCAGATTATTATGCCGATCAGCCTGTCATTCACCGCGAACATCGTCAGCTGGAACTGCTGGAGCATTATTCCCGCATCTATATGAATCATGCTTCCAATCCGTTGTACTATAATCAATTGCATCGGGAAATCAGGCTGGGCACTCTCTGTGATACCCTCGCCGGTACGATCCGGCTGGAACCAGCGTTGAGTCAGATGCTCCTGAATGAGCCGGATGTCGATCTTCGCAGTGATCTCCTGTTAAGTTTCCTCAAAAACAAACACCGCGAACTGCAGCAGAATCCCGCCGCGGGAGTTGGTGCTACCGAATTCAGTTGTAACTGAGTCGCACGGTCCTTTCTTTCTTGAGACCTTTTCTCTGGTTGCGTAAGATAAATGATTGATCTTACACGCAGCACTGCTTCCACCCTGGATGGCGCAATCGGAGAAACGTTGAAATGAAAAACTGTTTGACTGCAGTACCGGGCCTCCTTCTTCTCAGCATATTCACCTCTGGGCTTGTCCACGCAGAAACAAATGTGGCAGCGAACAAACGCCCCAACATTCTGTTCTGTATCGCCGACGATGCTTCGTTTCCGCATATGGGCGCTTATGGCTGTTCCTGGGTCAAGACGCCCGGCTTTGATCGAGTAGCGCGGGAAGGACTGCTCTTCAACAACGCTTATACCCCGAATGCCAAGTGCGCGCCGTCACGGGCCTGCATTTTGACGGGACGCAATTCCTGGCAGCTCAAAGCAGCCGGTAATCACATGGCATTTTTTCCAACTGAATTCAAAACATATGTCGAATCCCTGGCAGACGCCGGTTATGCAGTGGGTAAGACGGCGAAAGGCTGGGCGCCGGGGGTTGCCGTCGATGCGAACGGTAAACGCCGCGATCTGGTAGGGCCCGCATACAATCAGAAACGCACCAAACCCCCGGCCAGTGGAATCTCGCCCATTGATTACGCGGCGAACTTTGAACTGTTCCTCAAGCAGAGTACTGCGGAAAAACCGTGGTGTTTCTGGTATGGCGGATTAGAACCGCATCGTGGTTACGAGTATGGTGCCGGTATCAAAAAAGCCGGCAAGAAAGTTACCGACATTGATCGTGTTCCCGCTTACTGGCCTGATAACGAAACCGTTCGCACGGACATGCTCGATTACGCTTACGAAATCGAATATTTCGACCAGCATCTTGTGCGGATGCTCAATCTGCTGGAGCAGCGGGGCGAACTGGAGAACACGCTGGTGGTCGTAACCGCCGATAACGGGATGCCCTTTCCCCGTGTCAAAGGACAGGAGTACGAGCGTTCCAACCATCTGCCGCTGGCCATCATGTGGAAACAGGGGATCCAATCCGGCAACCGGGTGATTGAAGATTATGTCAGTTTTATTGACTTTGCTCCCACGTTTCTGGAAGTGGCGGGCCTGACAGCAGAAGAGGCTGGCATGCAGCCGATCACCGGGCGGAGTCTATCGGATATTTTTCACTCAGAAAAATCAGGGATTGTCAATCCGCAGCGCGATCATGTTCTGATAGGCAAAGAACGCCATGATATCGGCAGGCCCCATGATCAGGGATATCCGATTCGAGGAATCGTCAAACAGGGGATGCTGTATCTCAAGAATGACGAACCGGGACGCTGGCCTGCCGGTAATCCCGAAACCGGTTATCTGAACTGCGATGGCAGCCCGACCAAGTCAGTGATCCTGCAACTGCGTCGCGACGGGAAACAGGAAGCATTCTGGCAATGGGCGTTTGGCAGACGACCGGGAGAAGAACTGTACGCCATCAGTGAAGATCCGGAATGTATGCAGAATCTCGCAACACTACCCGCATATCAGGATCAGAAAGAGTCTCTGAAGAAACAGCTGCAGGACGAACTGACAGCACAGAAAGATCCGCGGGTTCTGGGCAACGGTTCGGTCTTTGAGAAATATCAGTATTCCGACCCCCGCACGCGTGGCTTTTATGAACGCTATATGCAGGGAGAAAAAGTCAAAGCAGGCTGGGTCAACGAAACTGACTTTGAATCGAGGCCGCTTGACTGACAGCTTCAGTGTTTATTCGTCTTTATCAGCAGACAGGTAACCGGCGGAAGACTGAAAGTATTTCTGGCGACGTCGATTGGAATCCTGAGAAGCCGCGGAGAGTCCCGCTTTCAGATCTTCCAGATTCGCCTGGCAGTAGCGGCACCCGGTTTCATGTAAGTGGAATTCGATGTATTCGTGATAGTCGGAAGGCAGCGTCTCCAGAAGATAGCCTCCCAGCTGGCTCCGCGAAGGGCAACTCAGGCGATTTCGTCTCCAGATTTCTCCTACCGAATGGACGCCATCGTTTCGCTGGCGTGACAGCGTTGCCAGGCGAACCCGTAATGAATCCGAACTGCGGAGGGTGGCTTCGACTTCTGACATCAGCGCGACCGAGAGACTTTCATCCAGGTAGGCCAGCAGTTCCTGGTCTGTAAACGGTTTTTCTGACATGACTTGAGAGCCTCAATCCTGTTGGGATTTTGAATGCTTCCGCTGTGAGTACCTGTTCTATTATGAGTGAATGTTAACAGGCTTTAAAGACTATTCGTGTAAACAGTTGTGTATTTCTAAAGAAATGAGAGACCAGGTCTGTCGCTTATGAAAGTTCGGGCAGAGATTTGTGAATTTAACGACAAATCGGGTCAGGTAAGCCCTTTTTCCAATTAGTCAAACGGGTTTCTCCTGCCGGAATGGTTGTCGCTGGCAGCTTTGCTCGTTAGCATACGCTTTATACATCGACGCGCTTAGGTTGCGCCTGGTGGCGCGTGAATGCTGTCGCCGCTCAAATCTACGGTTACCCGATTTCGGCACCGCACTTCTTCAGTCATGTACAATCAGTTCGTCAGAGTACAGACTGAGGGAAGTAAGTTGGTTGGGAGCGGGGCAACTTTTTTGTCTGTCTAGAAGAATTGAAGGAATCACAGTGGCTGCTCAAGCAAATGCCTTATCATTGGAAGAGTTGAAGGAAAAAGGTAAAGTCCTTCGTCGTCTGATCATCCGTATGACCACCGAAGCCGGCAGCGGACATCCCAGCAGCAGCCTGTCTGCCGTGGAAGTCGTGAACGCACTCTGGTTTGGTGGTTTTATGAAATACGATCCCGAAAATCCCAGCTGGGACAGCCGCGATCGTTTCATTCTGAGTAAAGGCCACGCGGTTCCCGTACTGTACGCAGCCATGGCGGAAGCGGGCTACTTCTCGGAAGACGATGTCATGACTCTCCGCAAACTGGGCAGCCCGTTTGAAGGTCATCCCAACATGAAACGTCTGCCCGGCATCGAAGCCTCAACAGGTTCGCTGGGACAGGGACTTTCACTGGGGATCGGCCAGGCCCTCGGCGCACGCCTGAACAAAAATGGTTCCAATGTTTTCGTCGTGATCGGCGACGGGGAAATGGGCGAAGGTCAGGTCTGGGAAGCATTGGCCACCGCTGAAAAATACAAGCTGGGTAACCTGACTGCCATTATCGATCAGAATGGATATCAGCAGACCGGCTCAACTCATGATGTACTCGATCTGGGTTCCTTTGAAGAAAAAATCTCTGCTTTTGGCTGGTATACACAGACGATTGAAGGCAACGACCAGGAAGCGGTTGTCAAAGCTCTGGAAAATGCAGCTAAAGTGACAGATCGACCCAAAGCCATTATATCAAAGACCAAAAAAGGGTATGGAATTCTGCCCATTCTGGAAGAAACCGGCGATGTGAACTATCACGGTAAGCCACTTTCACCGGAACTGGCAGAAAAAGCTCTGGCGTTTCTTGCTTAGAACCCTGCCAGCAGGTGTCGCAGACCGGAACCACTTTCGGGAACGCAATGATCGCTGGCGGATCGAATCAAATAACATCTAAAGTCAACACATACAAAAAAAGAGACAGATCATTATGTATTTAGGCGAATTGAGTGGATTGAAAATCGGACAAGCCACCCGCGATGCGTTTGGTGATGCATTGAAAGAACTGGGTGATAAATATCCGGGAATCGTGACGGTAGACGGTGACGTCGGGAACTCAACCCGCACAGAAGTCTTTGCCCACGCCTATCCGGAACGGGCCTTTAATGTCGGGATTGCAGAAAGCAACATGGTCAGTGTGGCCGGCGGTTTGGCTTCTACGGGACATATCCCGGTTGTCGCCAGCTTCGCGGCTTTCCTGCTGTGTAATGCTTACGACCAGATCAGAATGTCGATCGCGTTCCCGAACATGAACGTCAAACTGGTGGGAACTCATGCCGGTATTTCCATCGGCGAAGATGGTCCTTCCCAGATGGGCATCGAAGATGTCTCCCTGGCCTGCAGTCTGCCGGGCATGGTCGTGATGGTCACCGCGGATGCGGTTTCCACAAAAGCAGCCACTGCGGCAATGCTGGAATACGAAGGTCCTGTTTACCTGCGCCTGGGACGTCCCAAAGTGTCCGAAATCTATTCGGAAGGGGATACTTTCGAGATCGGCAAAGCCAATACGGTTCGTGAAGGTGATGACGTTACCATTATCGCAAACGGACTGATGGTCGCCGGTGCGATCGATGCGGCGACCAAACTGGCAGAAGAAGGCGTCAGCGTGCGTGTGATCGATATGCATACGGTCAAACCTCTGGACGTGGATGCGGTTCAGAAAGCGGCTCGTGAAACAGGCGCGATTGTGGTTGCTGAAGAGCACCTCGCACACGGCGGACTGGGATCTGCAGTCGCCATGGCGGTTTCACAGACCAGTCCGGTCCCGATGGCTTACGTCAATGTGGGTGACTGTTTTGCAGAAAGTGGTGATCCTCAAGGTCTGCTGGACAAATACGGTCTGACAGCTGCTGCGATTGTCGAAGCTGTCAAAAAAGTAAAATAAGGAATCAACAGGCCCTCTTGGGATTTCACAGGAGGGCCTTTTCTATTCCTGTTTCAGAATATCTGATTCTAAGTCCCGTTCACATTTTGTGAGAGAACTTTGTGACTGAGTTTCGCGCGTTTCATAATACCGACCCACCGCAGCTGCTGAAGTTATGGCACACTGCAGGACTGGGTAGAGGAGCCGCGGAATGTCTCAGTAACGATGCCTTTGAAGTGCTGATTTTTTCGCAGCCGTACTTCGATCCGGAAGGCCTGATCGTTGCGGAACAGGATGGCGAACAGGTCGGCTTTGTGCTGGCCGGTTTTGGTGCTAACGAGGCAGGCTCTGCACTGGACTTCACCAAAGGTGTGATCTGTGCGGTGATCGTACACCCTGATTACCGTCGTCAGGGCATCGGCCGTGAGCTGGTACAACGGGCAGAGGAGTACCTCAAATCCAAAGGGGCAACCGATATTATCGCGGGTCCCTCTGGTCTGCGCTCCCCGTATCTGGTGGGCCTGTATGGGGGGACTCGACCTTCTGGTTTTCTGCTGTCTGATCCACTGGCGGCTCCTTTTTTTGAAGCCGTGGGTTATGAACCGATTAGTTCGACCCGTATTTACCAGCGTGACCTGCTCGGCCAGAAACCGCCGATCAAGTTTCATCTGGTGAATATCCGCCGCAAAATGCAGCTGAACATTTCCGATGATTTCCAGGCGCCCAACTGGTGGTGGCTGACCCGCATGGGGCGACTCGAAACACTGCACTTTGAGCTCGCTTCCAAAACCGGTGAACCGGCGGTCGCTTCTGCCACCATCGTCGGACTGGATCTCTACATTCCCAAGTGGGAAGAACGGGTGATCGGACTGACCGATGTCTTCGTGAAGGAAGAGGACCGCGGTAAAGGGTATGGCCAGTCGTTACTGCTGGAAATCGCCCGCCGCCTGCAGGATGAACTGATCACTAAACTCGAACTGCATGTGGACGAGAATAATACGGTTGCCTCGAATGTTGCAGAAGCGGTTGGCTACTATCAGGTTGATACTGGTATTGTATATCAAAAGATTTCACGTTAGCGTGTAAGAGGATGGTGGTGTCGACTTTAGGAGACATCGGGTATGCGCGACAGTGATTTCCAGAGCGCATCACCTGTCACCATCGTGTCTGTTTATCGAGTATACTCGGTTCAGATGGACCTGGAGACGTTTTGTTAAACTGGACACAGGCTAAACTTGCAAAGGTAACCGTACATGGCGGCACTGTATATCACCGAAGACGATGTTCGCTCCCTGATGGATATGGAAAAATCCATCCTCATCACACATAAGGTTTTTAAAGAACTGGCCGCCGGTCGCGCGAAGAATGAACCCCGGCAGCGAGTCAAGGCACCCGGCATCATGCTGCACACGATGTCTGCCGCCAGTGAATATCTGGGCTATGTCGGCTGGAAAGCCTACACAACCACCAAAGAGGCTGCCCAGTTTCACGTTGCCATTTACGATCAGGAGACTGGCGAAATGCGGGCGTTGATCGAAGGGGATTTTCTGGGCCAGCTGCGCACCGGCGCTGCCAGTGGAGTGGCAACCGAATACATGGCGCGACCCGATTCCAAAGTCGTGGGTCTGTTTGGCACCGGGCTGCAGGCGCGCACACAACTGCAGGCGGTCTGTCTGACGCGCAAAATCGAATTCGTTTCGGTTTACTCACGCAACTATGAGCATTGCAGTCGGTTCGCAGAAGAAATGACCGAACTGTGCGATGTCGAAGTCACCGCCTCGCATTCTCCCGATGAAACTGCCGCAGAAAAAGATATCGTGATCTGTGCCACCAGCAGTAAAACACCGCTGTTTGACGGACGCGTCCTGGATGAAGGCACTCACCTGAATGTGATTGGTTCCAATCATCGTTCGCGGCGCGAAATTGATCGCACGACCATTAAGCGGGCTGATGTGATTGTCTGCGATGACATTGAGCAGTGTAAGATTGAAGCGGGCGACTTCATGCCGCCCGTGGATGAAGGGATTACCGACTGGCGGCTGATGCATAACCTGTGTGAAATTGTTGCCGAGCGTGAAACCGGTCGCGCCACAGATGACCAGGTCACGCTGTTTAAATCGGTCGGTCTGGCGGTGGAAGATATTGCCATGGGCGTCAAGGTTTATGAACTGGCGCTCGAAGAGGGTCTGGGCGTCGACCTGCCATTTTGAAACAGAATTGCTGCTGACAGGTCAATGCTTCAGGAGTTCTGTTTTTCCTGTTGCTTGACTGCCTGGTAGATCTGTTCCATTTCCTGCAGCGAAGCTTTCTGAATGGAACTACCGGTTCGTTCCAGTTCCTGTTCAATTTTCTGCACGCGCTGTTGAAACTTACTGTTGCTTTTTCGGAGCGCTTCTTCGGGATTGATTTTCCAGCGGCGGGCAATATTGGCGACCACAAACAGGATGTCTCCCAGTTCTCCTTCCACCCGCTCGCGCAGTTCCGGGTCCGCAAGTTCCCTGTCAGCGACGATGTCCGCCTCAACACTGGCCGGTGTATGGGGAATCTGCCCTCCGGGATAGATTTCATCGGCCAGTTCCTGTATCTCTTCCCGCAGTTTATCAAACAGCATGTCGCGATGCGGAAAATCGTATCCCACCTTCGCTGCTTTTTCTGCGATCCGTGAGGCCCGCGCCAAAGCCGGCAATGCTGCAGGCAGGCCATCAAAAATCGACCGTCGCTGCTTTTCCTGCTCCTTGATCTGATCCCAGTTGCGGCGTACCTCCTCGGGAGTTTCTGCGGCAACATCGCCGAATACATGCGGATGCCGTTCGATCATTTTCAGCGTCAGGCGATCGACGACATGCGTCAGATCAAATCGACCTTCATCGGCGGCGATCTGGGCATCAAGCACGATCTGCAGTAACAGATCCCCCAGTTCTTCAATAATATGTTCATCATTGCCGGAATCGATGGCTTCCAGCAGTTCGTAGGTCTCTTCGAGGGTGTAAGGTTTGATCGTTGCCAGAGTCTGATCCCGATCCCAGGGACAGCCGTCCGGTGAACGCAGACGGGCAATTACATCGCAAAGCTTTTCAAATGCAGGGGTTAAGATGCTATGATCAGGGGGAGTTCCCGGCAAGGGGGTTCCCGCTTCTGTTGATTCAGCAGGCTGTGATTGATGCTCTGATTCTGTCATATGTTCGACCGGTTGATTCACCTGTGAGCGGTTATCGTGTAGGATTACGGTATCGTAGCGAATTCAATTCGTTCTGAAAATTCACAATGAAAATGAGAGGCTGAAATCATGAGTTTTCTCAAGAATAGTTTTATGACAGTTTGTATCCTGCTGCTGACATCGATGGTCGTCTCTGCGGCGGAACAGGCTGAAGAGAAGGGCGCTGGCGCGCCGGACCAGGCGCAACTTGAACAGAAGTTTGCAGAACAGATGAGTGGTGCTACTCTCGTCGGGCACTTCAGTGTTGATGGCAAGCAGAACGGCAAACCGCCTCGCGAAGAACGCTATGAGATCGCTTCTGCCAAAAAACTGCAGGGGGATCAGTGGCTGATTACCGCCCGCATCAAATATGGCGAGAATGATGTCAATGTACCGATGCCTCTGAATGTCTTCTGGGCGGGGGATACTCCCGTGATTTCCCTGACCAACTTGACCATCCCCGGCCTGGGGACCTTCACTTCTCGCGTGATGTTCTACGAAGGCCGTTATGCTGGTACCTGGCAACACGGTCAGGTCGGCGGAAATCTCTGGGGCAAAATCGAATACGCCAATCAGAAATCAGAACCGCAGGAAGAGAAATAAATCAAGTGTCGTGCCAAAGAACTGAGGAATCCCCATCGATGTCAAAATTTGTATTATTCTATTTGTGTGTATCAGGTATGTGCGCCTTGAATCCACAGAGTCTGTCAGCAGCAGAAAAGGTTTCTGAGACAAATCAGAAACCGGCAAAGCCGGAACTCATTAAAGTGAAAAGCAGCCTGGATCACAGTCTGCAGCCATCCATGCTCTGGGCTCCCGCTTCTGCTCAGACGGAACCGACTCCCCTGTTTGTCTTTCTGCATTCCTGGAGCGGTAATTATAAACAGAACAATGCGAAATGGCTGGAAGAAGCCGAACGGCGCGGCTGGATTTATCTGCATCCCGATTTTCGAGGTGTCAACCAGCAGCCTGAAGCCTGTGGATCCCGACTGGCACGCCAGGATATTCTGGACGCCATTGATTATGTCATTCAGCATTACAACGTGGATCAGTCGCGTATTTACCTGGCAGGCTCTTCGGGAGGCGGGCATATGACGATGCTGATGGCCGGTCATCATCCCGATCGTTTCTCGGCGGCTTCCGCCTGGGTGGGTATCAGCGATCTGGCGGAATGGTACCGCTTTCATCTGAAAGAGGGCGTACCTCAGAATTATGCCCGCATGATTTTAAAATCGTTGACGGACAAACCAGGCACCTCAGAGGAAATTGATGAGCAATACCGTGATCGTTCTCCATTGTTCTGGGTCGGGAATGCCACTCAATTACCTCTGGACCTTAATGCTGGTGTGACGGATGGTCAAACCGGTTCGGTTCCCTTCGCCCATACAATCAATGCCTTCAACGTGCTGGCGGAGAAGAATAGGACTACTCCCGTTTCCGAAGCAGAAATTCAGCAGTTATGGGAGCAGGGAACACTGAAAAACCCCCAGCCTTCCGATCAGGTGACCGATGAAACTTATGGACGCGAGATTCATCTCAGGCGAAAATCGGGCAATGCACGTGTAACGATTTTCCAGGGAGGCCATGAAGGCTTGCCACAACCTGCCTGTGAATGGCTGTCAAAACAGTCACGCGATACATCCGGTTTCAACAAGCATTCTGCAGAGACACGTTGAACTGCCTGGAATCTGTCTTTCTGGGGAAGCAGTGTCGACGAGGCAGAATGAATAAAGGCTGCGGCCTGCGTGCATTATAAGGATTCTTTCAGAGCAGCGGGGGAATCAACGGCATGAAGCCTGTTTCGGTCGATTGAGTATTCAAACCGGGTACTTCAATCGCATACAATGGAATCTGCCTCAAAATCTTTTGATGTGCGTGCGAAAATTTCAACCTGAGAGCCTGTAACTTTGGACCGTCAACAGCAACGAATCGCAGAAGATCTTTCCAGTCTGATTGCAGGTGATGTGCGATGCGATCCCGTTGCGTTGTCAATTTATGCCAGCGATGCCAGCCTGTACCAGGTTCCGCCGCTGTGTATTGCCTCACCCCGCGACCGTAATGATCTGATTACGATCGCCCGCTATGCCTCGGAGATGAATGTCCCCATGATTCCCCGCGGGGCAGGCACGGGGCTGGTTGGTGATGCCATTGGCAGTGGGATCGTGATTGACTGCGCCCGCTACATGAACGCGTTTGAATTGATCAACGATAATCTGGTCCACATTCAACCTGGTGTGGTACATGCCCAACTCAATCGCTATCTGAAAACGCAAGGCCTGTATTTTCCGCCAGATCCCTCGAACACCGAAGTCACGACGCTGGGCAGTATGCTGGCGATTGATGCTGCCGGCTCCCGGGCGATTCGGGTCGGCTCAACCCGGGACTATGTCAATCGACTGGAAGTGATTCTCGCTGATGGAACCTGTTTCGAAGCGGGAAACGAAAGCCTGTCGATTCTGAATCAGCCCTTTGCCACAGGATCCGGAACTTCACTCCTGAATGAGCCGACTCCCGAAGCGCGGGGCGAACATGCCAAACGCACGATTTTGAGCAAACTCTCCAAGCTGCTGACTGATCATGCCGCATTGATCCAGGAAAAACAGCGGTCCAACATTCCCAACTGCAGTGGCTATTTTCTGAAAGGGATTAAAAGCCGAAGTCATCTGAATCTGGCGCGAATGCTGGTCGGCTCGGAAGGTACACTGGGTCTGTTCTCTTCCGCGCTGGTGCATGTCTCGCCGTTACCTGCGCATCGGGGCGTGGCGCTCCTGCTGTTCGGAGATCTGGCTTCTGCCATCAAAGCAGTCCAGACAATTATTCCCGAGCAACCCTCCGCCTGTGACTTGCTGGATCGGCGCCTGCTGTCACTGGCCCGCGATGCAGACCCGCGGTTTGCATCGCTGATTTCTCCGGCAGCCGAAGCGGCACTGCTGGTTGAGCAGGTCGGCTTCAGTGATGCCCAGGTACAACAGCGGCTGCATAATGTGACACTTGCTGTGAAGAATATCAATTCGCGCGTCGTTGTCGCCATGGAATCCAATCAGCCGGACGAAGTGGATTTTCTCTGGTCGCTGCCACAGAAAGTCGTTCCATCGCTCAGTCGTCTGCCGGGAGAATCGCGGCCTCAGCCGTTTGTGGAAGACATTGCGGTTCCTCCCGAATGCCTGTATGAGTTCTCTCAAAAGGCACAAAAAGTTTTTCAGAAACATCAGGTCACGGCGACACTCTATGCTCATGCCGCCTCGGGACAAATCCACCTGCGCCCCTTTTTGCCGGCGCTGACGGAACGAAATGCACCCATCCTGGAGACCATCGCCCGCGAACTTTACCAGACGGTGTTTGCCCTGAATGGCACGATCAGCGGCGAACACGGAGACGGACTGGCGCGGACGGCGTTCATTCGTTCTCAATACGGGGATTTATACCGGGTCTTTCGTCAGGTCAAAGATATTTTTGATCCTCATAACCTGCTGAACCCCGGTAAGATCATCAACGATGATCAGCATATAACCATTCGCAATTTAAGGCCGGTGCCGGAGAAGTTTCCCGAACTGGTCGACCTGCAGCTCGCCTGGTCACCGCAGGAACTACAGGACGAAGCCGCCCGTTGTAACGGCTGTGGTTCCTGTCGACGTCAGGATGCTGGTTCAAGGATGTGCCCCGTTTTTCGGATTGCCCCGGATGAAGAGGCCTCCCCCCGCGCCAAGGCAAATCTCTTCCGTAGTCTGCTCTCGGGGGCTTTGCATCCCAACGAACTTTCCTCAGCAGAAACCAAACATCTGGCAGACACCTGCTTCAACTGCAAGCAATGTCAACTGGATTGTCCCTCAACCGTTAATATTCCCCAGATGGCCATCGAAGCCAAGGCCGCGTATGTCTCTGCGAACGGCCTGGATCATACCGACTGGATCCTGTCGCGCGCCCATTCGTTTGGCGCATTGGGCAGTACACTTTCGATGGCGGCGAACTGGGCGATCAATAATTCTTCTGCGCGGTGGCTCATGGAAAAAATGATGGGCATTCACCGCGATCGCAAGCTCCCCTTCTTTTCGCGACGTTCGTTTTTGAGATCGGTCCCCAAGAAATATCTGAAACGACCACGACCAGGCAGTGATCCGAATCTGGTCATCTTTTTCGTTGACTATTATGCCAACTACCACGATCCAGAACTGGCCCACGCGATGCTGGCGGTATTGCAGCACAATCAGATTCCCGTATATGTCCCGCCGCAGCAGCTGGCATCGGGAATGGCGATGGTTTCCGCCGGCGATTTGATTGCCGCGCGTGGCTTAGCGGAGGAGAACATTAAAATCCTCGCGGAATTTGCCAAAGAGGGGCATCAGATCATCTGCACGGAACCTGCAGCAGCAGTCTGTCTGAAACAGGAGTATCCCATGCTGGTGCCTGGCGAAGACAGTCGGGTGATTTCTGAACAGGTCAGCGAAGCGGGGGCATTTCTCTGGCAATTGCACGAATCGCAGCGTTTAAAAACCGATTTCGGGCGTCTGGATCTGGAGTTGGATTACCATACCCCTTGTCATATCAAGGCTTTATCATCACGTTCGGCTTTAAATGCGCTTCTCGCTTTGATTCCTGAGCTGAGGGTGAATACAATTGAAAAAGGCTGTTCGGGCATGGCGGGGACCTACGGTCTGGCCCGTGATACCTTTGAAACTTCCAGGCAGATCGGTCGGGAGCTGATCGATCATATGAAAATAACAAACGTTCAAGCGGGTGTAACTGAATGCAGCAGTTGCAAAATGCAGATGGAACAGGAAAGCCGGATTCCCACCATCCACCCTCTCAAACTGCTGGCACTCTCTTATGGACTGATGCCTGAGCTGGGACGGGCTTTGCAGCCGCAAAAGAAAAAACTGGTAGTGTCATGACAGCCCAACAGATTCAGGTCAGGTTATTTGCCCGGGCCCGCGAGTTGGCAGACAGTGATTTGATCTCGGTTCAAGTGGGAGCAGGAACAACCGTAGCCCGTCTGAGGCAGGCCATTGCTGAGCAGTATCCCTCGTTGCAGCCGTTGAGTGGACAGCTTCTAATCGCCGTGGACAACGCCTACGCCGGGGAAGAGCAGTTACTGACGGAAGCTCAGGAAGTGGCCTGCTTTCCTCCCGTCAGTGGCGG
>TARA_R100001132_G_scaffold27563_1_pt1 | contig 13972 bp, 8 predicted proteins | sample TARA_R100001132 | Tara Oceans TARA_R100001132 (sample SAMEA2621247) | marine metagenome | biome: marine biome (ENVO:00000447); feature: mesopelagic zone (ENVO:00000213); material: "saline water (ENVO:00002010), including plankton (ENVO:xxxxxxxx)" | depth 800 m | reverse complement strand
GGCCAGACAATCAGGTCAGGCTGATCCCGCACGGCGGCGCCCATCAGCTCCAGATGTTTCAGGTAGATCGATCGCCATTCATTCGGGTTATGTTTCACTGAAGAAGTAAAATTCCCCTGAATCAAAGCAGTGCGCGGGCCATCCTGAAATTCTGCCTGCGAACGACGGACATAACCATAACCGAGGACCGCAAAAAACAGACTCAGGCAAACGGCAGTCTGTAGGATCTGCTTTCCGCCGATCTCATTCAGTTTCTGATCGTCGGCTGTCAGTTTCATCGGAAACAGTTTCAGGCGAATCAACAGTGAATTCGGTAACAGGCAGGCAAAGCAGGCTGCCATCATGACCACGATAAAACTGACACCGTAAGCACCGGTAAGATCGCTGATCTGTATCAGCTCAATCCAGCGGTACTGGGTATGGCCGATGTAGTACCAGGAGAAGCCGGTCAGCAGATAGGCGCGGATGTATTCCAGGCCGACCCACACCACCGGCGCGGCCACAGGCAGGGGAACTCGAAACTGATGCACGGCTATGCGTGACAGTAAAACAAATACAGGGAAGTAACACGCCACATAAATCGCCAATGCGATCCAGGCGACGTACATGGTCGGGTGTCCCAGTCGCATCCATTGAAAGGCGGCGACGGTAAACAGCAGACCGCCGGAATAAATGGCCGTATACATCAATCGCGTTCTGCGCGGAATCCGCACCAGCAGTAACAGCGGGATCAGGCAGACCCAGCCCAGCGGACCAATATCTACCGGTGTGAAACTGGCCCACATCAGCACGGCGGTCAGCAGTGAAACAAAAAAGGCACCCCGCGCCGGCGCGGGAGAGGTTCGAGCCGTATTGATGATATTTTGAACGTCCTCACCCAGAGGCTGGTTGTTCGGCTGTTTCGATTGTGAGGGGAGTTGCTCAGACACAGGATGTGGTTCCAGCACTGGTTCATCAGAGGAAGTTTGATCGAAGGTCGATGTCGTTAAGCTCATGATTTCCATCCTTGGAATTCGGTGACTGCCCACGGAGGATGATGATCTCCTGTCGGCCAGGGAAACGTCCTGTTTCCTCGAAACCGGTCCGGTTTTTTAATTCGTCCTACGTGACATACTACGTTATTTTCTTGATCCTGATGGGGGACAATGACAGGGATTGCCCACCTTTTTGGTCTGATTGGCGTGATTTTTAATGAAATCTGCGATTTAAGAGTAGATCAATCAGGACGGAAAGTGCTGCTGCTACCATAAAAAGACGTCAACCTTAAAACCCGCCTGATAATGTTGATTGCCCGTCGCGAACAAGGCCACCGCATTGGCCTGGACGGTGGAATGCAGATCGGCAGAACCCATTGTCTTCAAAGGAGAAACAATGGCTTCACCCGCTTCCCATTTCACTTGCGCCGGCTGATAAGTGGGCCGGTTTCCGCTGGAATGAAAATCGTTACAGAGCCGCGCCGGCAGGATTTGAGGTTTGGGTGAGGGAAATCCCATAAACTGGCGGATCGCCGTTCGGACGAATAATTCGAAGCAAACCATGCTGCTGACTGGGTTTCCGGGCAATCCAAAGATATAGCAGGGATTCCCGTCCGCCCGTTCCAGCACCCCGAACCAGAGGGGTTTCCCCGGCTTCAGATTGACTTTATGAAATACCTGTCTGACTCCCGACTGTTCCAGTTCGTCAGGCACCAGGTCCCGTTCTCCCGCAGAAACGCCGCCGGACAGCAGCAGGAAATCACTATTTAAGCCTTCCTGAATTTTGGAACGCAGATGGTCCCGTTCATCTCGGGCGATACCCAGGGGCCGCGGCAGAGCATCCGCCTGCTGGATCTGTGTGTGCAGCATGACCTCATTGGAGTTGCGGATCTGTCCCGCTTGCGGGCTCTCTTCAGGAGCCACCAGTTCGTCTCCCGTCGCCAGAATCGCGACTGTGGGAGCAGGTCTGACCATCACCGTCGGGCTGCCGGTCTCTGCCAGGGCTCCAATTTCCTGAGGTCTCAGAAAGGTGCCAGCGGCGAGAACTGGCGCACCCGCTTCAAGCACCGATGATTGGGGAAGCATGTTCTTACCCGGAGACATCGGCCCCGTATCGATTTTCACCGAGCGGGCTGCTTCATCAATCTGGCAGTGTTCGATCTGCACGACGGCATCCGCTCCCTCAGGCAGAGGCGCGCCTGTCATGATCTGTGAAGTCTGACCTGACTGCAGCGCGATCGTGGGCACGGAGCCGGCATAAATGGTTTCCTGGATCTGCAGCGTGGCTTTCCCATCCCGAAAATCGCTACTCTTAACGGCAAAACCATCCATCAACGCTTTATCAAACGGGGGGATATTCAAATCGCTGACCGTGCCTTCAGCCAGGACGCAATGCCAGGCATCGAAAAGCGAACGCTGCACGGGAGGGGCTGGTTTCACAGTTTTCAGGATCAGTTGAAATGCTTCTTGAGCTGACAGCATGCGCGCTGTTCCCTCTCATGGTTTAAGTAGTGCTGAGTGTTCTGCCGGAAGTTGCAGGAAGTTCTTCAGTAACGTCAGGCCTTCCAGCGTCAGAAAACTTTCAGGATGGAACTGAACGCCGTGAATCGAAAAATCCCGATGTTTCAGCCCCATGATTTCTTTGGGATGGCCTTCTTCTTCAACCCAGGCACAGATTTCCAGTTCGTCCGGACAGGATTCCTCCGGAACAATCAGGCTGTGGTAACGGGTCGCCTGGAAGGGAGAAGGGAGATTCTGAAAAACGCCCGTCCCGTTGTGGTGTACCAGCGAGACTTTGCCATGCATCAGACGCGGGGCACGCACTACCTGGGCTCCGAAGACTTCCGCAATACACTGATGCCCCAGGCAAACACCGAGAATCGGAATTTTACCCGCAAAATGCGCGATGATCTCTTTGGAAAGTCCGGCTTCGCCCGGCGTACACGGGCCCGGGGAGATGATGATTTTCTCTGGCGCAGCGGTTTCGATGTCGGCGATCGTGGTCTGATCGTTCCGGGCCACCTCCATCTTCAGGCTGGGATCAATTTCACCGAAGCGTTGTACCAGATTATAGGTAAATGAATCGTAGTTATCGAGAACGAATATCACGTTACACCTTATCAGTAAAGTGGTTACAGTTTCGCTACAGTTGTACCCCAGAGCACGCAGGGGACGGTATTACCAGCCGAACAGAGGACTATGGATGCCGTATTCCAGACGGAAAATGGCTTGATTCCCAACTATCATAATCAACTGTTTGGGGAAAAGCGACTTGAGCCAGAGGTTTCATCTCAGCCTGCAGTTAAGGCTCCTTGACAGTAATAGTAGACAAGCTGTTAACTGCTTTGTTCTTAAGAATTTTGATGTTGACGAAAAATAGCCAAAATTGTTATGACCCCGCTCCTTAACTGAGCAAATCATTTCAGACTGTGTGTTTATGTATATTGTTTCTGGCCGCGTTGAACCGCAGTCAGAAAGGAATCCTCTGGGGATTAATGTTGAACTCCATATCGAAATCGAAATGGCTGCGGAATTATTCCGTCACGCGTCGCCAGCTCTTTTGGATGGTCGTATTTTTGCCTATTTTTTGCGCGATTTACTACCTTGCTTTCTGGCTGCGCTTCGAAGGCTCGCTCAATACAGATGGTGTGCTGGGGGATCAGGGATTTCGCATGTTTCGTTCGACGGTTCTCTGGGCAGTCGGGTTGAAAACATTTACTTTCTGGAGCACAGGCGTTTATAAAATTCGCAGTCGGTATATTACTACGCGGGATGGTTTTAATCTGGCACAAGCGGCGACCATCAGCTCAGCAGCCCTGGTCATCGTTGACTATCTGTTCTTTCCCCAGTTTATGCTGCCCCGTTCCGTATTTCTGATCGACTGGGGTTCCACCATTCTCGTAGTCTGTGGCTTCTGCGCGGTGATTCGCATGGTGCAGGACAGTGGCCGGATTCTGCGACAGCAGGAAAACTGTAAACCGACTTTCATTATCGGCGCCAACGAATCCGGTGCCGCGTTACTCCGCATCATTGAGCGTAATAAAAACTCCTGTCTGCGGGTTGTCGGTTTCCTGGATGATCACCCCAGTCGTATTGGAACGCGAATTAATAATATCCCAGTTCTCGGTTCACTCCATGAAATGTGTGATCTGGCGGAAAGATACGAAGTTTCAGATATCCTGTTGCCAGCAGATGAGTTTCCGGGCAAAACGATCCGACAACTGGTTGAGGCTGGAAACTCTGCTGAGATTCGCGTACAGGTTCTTCCCAGTTATCAGCAACTGCTCTCGGGCAAAGTGGAAATGAAACCGCGACCCGTCTGTATTGAAGACCTGCTGGGGCGCGAACCGGTGGAGCTCGATATGCCCGGCATCCGCAACTGGATGGACGATCGCGTGCTCATGGTCACAGGCAGTGCAGGAAGTATCGGCTCGGAAATCTGTCGTCAACTCCTGCTGTTTTCACCCAGTAAACTGATTCTGGTTGACCGTTCCGAGAACAGTCAGTTTTATCTGGAACGCGAGCTGAACAAACTGGGATATGCCGGCCGGTTTGATGTGGTGATCGCGGACATCAATGATTCCAAACGCATTCGTGCTGTCATGCAGGAATATCAACCCGATATTCTGTTCCATGCCGCTGCCTACAAACATGTACCGCTGATGGAAAGCAACCCGGGCGAGGCTGTGAAAAATATTGCCCTCGCAACCAAACGTCTGGCAGATCTGGCTGAGGAATTCGAAGTTGGTTCTTTTGTGATGATCTCCTCTGATAAAGCAGTGAATCCCACGAACGTCATGGGGGCCAACAAACGCATTGCCGAACTGTATGTGCAATCGCTGGCCGCGCGTTCGAAATGTCATTTCGTTACAGTCCGCTTTGGAAACGTGCTGGGCTCTGCCGGAAGTGTGGTGCCGATCTTTACTCAGCAGATTCAGAATGGCGGCCCGATTACCGTCACCGACGAACGCATGCAGCGTTTCTTCATGACCATTCCCGAAGCCTCCCAACTGGTGATCCAGGCAGGCGCCATGGGGCGGGGCGGTGAAATCTTTGTCCTCGACATGGGCGAGCCGGTCCGGATTACCGACCTCGCAGCCGACCTGGTCCACCTCTCCGGACTCAAACTGGGCGAAGATATCGAAATCGAATTTACCGGTCTCAGACCGGGAGAAAAGCTTTATGAAGAACTACATGTCGACGGCGAAAAGCATCTCTCGACATGCCATCCCAAAATCATGGTCGCCGAAAAAGTCAGTTTCAGCGAACAGTTCATTCTGGAAGCCTTCGAGAGACTCTCCGAGATGACGGAGCAGCCTTCTCCTCTGATTCTCGCTGAGATTCAACGCATCCTGCCGGAGTTTCAGTCTTCTGCAATCAAAACTGCTCTGGAGACGCTCAAACGCGCTGCCTGATCGTCTGCCGTGTATTCTCTGCATGAGTGTATTGCCTGTTTTGCTGCCCTGCGCTTTTCATCGCTGACGGAATTTGTTAGTTATAAGAAGATGAGAAGTGATCGTTTGATGGGGAAATTTCAATCTTCCACGGAAACGAAGGTCGGTTATGAACAGTGCGCTACGGTTTCTGATCCCGCTTATTCTGCTGACACCGGTTAGTTCTGGATGCAGCGAGAGTCCCGATTCTGATTCATCCCAGCCAGCATCTGCAGAAACGACAGGCAGGTTATTCGGCGCCTCTTTTCAGACGATGAACAATCCCTTCTTTGTCGATCTCGGTGCAGGATTGAAAAACGAGCTCGAAGCCAATGGCGATCGCCTGGTGATCCTGGATGCGCAGTTCAATTCCCTCAAACAGAAGAACGATCTGTCCGATCTGATTCTCCAGGGCGTGGCCGGTATTTTTGTGAATCCGGTCAACTGGGAAGGGCTCAAAGGATCATTGCTTGAAGCCAGTCGAAAAAAAGTTCCTGTCATCATCGTCGATGCGCCGGTGAAAAAAGCAGATGAAGAACTGATTGTCTGCACGGTGGCCTCTGATAATGTTCGTGCCGGAGAACTGGCGGCCCAGGCACTTGCCAAAGTGAACCCCCAGGCCAGGCTGGTTATCCTGCATCTGTCGGTCAATAAAGCCTGTATTGATCGGGTTGCAGGTTTCAAAACGGAACTGGAAAAACATCCGGAGATGAAAATTCTGGATGTCCAGGAAGCCCAAGGCACAACCGAGGGGGCACGACCCGTGATGCGCGATCTGATCGGTCGCTATCCCGATCTGAATTCGGTCTTCGCGATCAATGACCCCAATGCGCTCGGCGTCATTTCTGCGCTCGACTCAGCCAATAAACTGGACCAGGTGACCATCGTCACGGTGGATGGTTCGCAGGCCGGAATCAAGGCAATCCAGGCGGGTAAACTGCATTCGACGTCGGCGCAGTTTCCCCGGGAGATCGGCCAGATCGCTGCGGAAAAAATGCTGGCACACCTCCGGGGTGAACCGGTTGACAAAGATGTGAAAGTGCGCGTGGAACTGATTACTGCCGAAAATGCGGAGCAGTATCTGGAGTCGAATTAAATCATGTCAGTTGTCCATGCCGCGCCGCTGCTTCGCCTTGAGGGGATTACCAGACGTTTTGGAAACGTAACGGCCCTGGACAATGTCAGCTTTGCTGTGGAAGCCGGCGAAATTCATACCCTGCTGGGAGAAAACGGTGCCGGCAAAAGTACGCTGATTAAAATTCTGGGCGGGATCTACCAGCCCGACGCCGGCGAAATCTGGTCGGGTGAAAAACGGGTGGAACTCCGCCAGGTCAGTGACGCTGATCAACTCAAGATCCGCCTGATTCATCAGGAACTTTCGCTGGCCCCCAATCTCACGGTCGCCGAAAATATATTTCTCGGTCGCGAACCAGTGCGATTTGGATTACTGCAGAGGGGGGAAATGAATCGTCAGGTCGAAGCGTTACTGTCGCGACTGGGGCTCACGGAAATCAGGGATGTCACGGCAGTCGTCTCTCAGCTCAGCACGGCACACCAGCAACTGGTGGAAATCGCCCGTGCACTCTCTCAGGAGGCGCGGGTTTTAATTCTGGATGAGCCGACATCGTCGCTGTCGGAATCGGAAGTCGAAGCACTCTTCACTACCCTGCGACAACTGAAAGCGCAGGGGGTCGGCATCATTTATATTTCGCATCGCATGGAAGAGATCACGCGTCTCTCAGATCGAATTACGGTACTGCGGGATGGCAAGACCGTCGGGACAGCAAGAACCGGAGAGATCAAACCGGCGACCCTCATCGAGTGGATGGTGGGCCGCGACATCAAAGAGCATTTTCCCCGCCCTCCGTATAAGCCAGGCGAAATCGCATTGAAAGTCACCGGGCTCAGTTCTGCCTGTGTGCACGATGTTTCGTTCGAAGTACGCTACGGGGAGGTGCTGGGGCTGTCCGGACTCGTAGGAGCAGGTCGTACGGAACTGGCTCGCGCCCTGTTCGGCGTGGATCGCATTCATGCAGGCACGATTTCCATCGATGGGAAAATCGTGTCGATCAACGGCCCCCGTGATGCATTAAGACAGGGGCTGGTGCTGGTTCCCGAAGATCGTAAACATCAGGGCTTGATCACCGAACAGTCCGTGGCGTTTAATATTACACTCCCCTGGTTGAAGAAATGGATCCATGGATTACGCTTTGATGATCGGGGCAGAAACGAAATTGTAGCACGTACCATCAAGGGCTTCGATGTGCGTCTGTCCGATCCGGAACAGCCCATGCGCGACCTGTCCGGCGGCAATCAGCAGAAAGTACTCGTCGGTCGCTGGATGGAAGAGCCGCCCAAAATCTTAATCCTGGACGAACCCACGCGCGGCATTGATGTCGGCGCACGCGAAGACCTGTATCGCCTGATTGGTAAACTGGTCAGACAGGGCATGGCGTTGATTCTGATTTCCTCTGACCTGGATGAAGTCCTGAATATTTCGCACCAGGTGGGCACGTTTCAGGCAGGACGACTGACGGGCGTTTATCCGGCTGAACAGATCACGGCAGCCCAGATCATGCAGAAGCTGACAGGAGAAGAAGCGTGAAAGTAGTCAGACAAATGATACCCCTGCTGGCAGCGATCATTATTCTGCTGCTGTTGTTCCGCATCTGGGTTCCCACATTTTTAACTCCGGAAAACATGCTGGACCTGACGCAACAGATCTCCGTCAATACGATCCTCGCACTGGGCATGACCCTGGTCATCCTGATTGGCGGCATTGATCTGTCCGTCGGTGCGATCGTGGCTCTGGTCGGAACCACAACAGTGTACTGCCTCTCAGCCATTTCCGGTGATACGCAAAATGTATTCTATCTCCTGCTCTCGATACTGGCAGGCCTGGGAGCAGCTGCGGTGTTTGGAACCTTTCATGGGATCGCCGCTTCCAAAACGGCAATGCCTCCCTTTATTATCACCCTGGCATCCATGCTGATTGCGCGCGGCTGTGCTCTCCGCTTTAACAACGGATTACCGATACCGATTGGCGATCAGCAGACCATTTTGCTGGCGGTGGGCAATGGGCGACTTTTTGGCGTAGTACCTGTCCCCGTGGTTATCATGCTTACTCTGTTTGTACTGATGGCGCTGCTTCTGCATCGGACCCGCTTTGGACAGCATGTCTATGCGCTGGGAGGCAATCGCGAAGCAGCCCTGTATACAGGCATTCCTGTAATTCGTGTGGAGGTAATGGTTTACCTGATCTGCTCGGTTCTGGCGGGGGTGGCAGGCATGATTCACACTTCCCAACTGTACTCGGCGGAACCTGGATCAGGCGAAATGTTCGAGCTAACTGCTATCGCTGCCGTAGTTGTCGGCGGCACCAGCTTTACCGGGGGGCGGGGAACCATATTTGGCACCTTGATTGGTGCTGTCATCATCGGTATACTTGATAAAGGTCTAAATCAGGCTGGCATTCATTACTCGCTGCAATACATAGTAAAAGGGGCAGTGATTCTGATGGCCGTTTATCTGGATGTGAGACGCAATCGATAGACGGTATGTAAATCAGAATCATTTCTTTGTGTGTGTTGTAGGGGTTTTGTGGACGACGAAGTCTGCAAAAAAGTTGTCATTTTTTATGACGGGTGCCAGGACGTGAGCTAGGCTTGCTGTGTACGGATGGGCTGGGATTGCCTTGATGTACCTGTGATTGTGTTTTGCCCCTTACACAAAGATGTTCGCCATGACAGCTTCAAAACCGCATTATATTCGTCGTTACCTCGTAACGGTTATCTTACTCGTTCTCATCACGCCATTTCTGATTTATGGTGCCCACAAAAGTGTGGAAAGCATGAGTATCGCCCCCGAAAAGTGGGCGCCCGACTTCATGCAGTCCCGGAAGAATTACGATCAGTTCTCCAAAGATTTTGAGAGTAACGATCTGATTCTCATCAGCTGGCCGGGTTGTACCGTCGATGATCCGCGATTGATCGAATTTGAAAAGCAGATCAACGCACCGCGCAAAACCGATTTCGGCGAAACACATGAAACACTGTTTGACCGGATCGTCAGTGGTGCCGGGACCCTGGATGCACTGACTTCCCCGCCTCTCAAACTGCCGCGCGAAGAAGCGCTGGAACGGTTGAAGGGTGTGCTGGTCGGAAAAAATCTCGAAGACAGTTGCGCTGTCATTATTTTAACTTATCGCGGAAATGAACTGAGAACACAGTCCATAAACCATGTGCTGGATGTGGCGGAGGAAGTCTGCCAGATCCCCCGTGAAGACTTTCACATTACCGGCCCTCCCGTCGACGGTGTCGCCATCGATCAGGCAAGTATCCATAGCATCAACCTGTTTGGTGCCATCTCTGCAGTCGTGGCAACACTCCTCTGCTGGTTTTGTATTCGCTCATGGATGCTGACAGGTACGATTCTGCTGGCCGGGCTCTTCGGTCAGGGACTGGTGCTGGCGATGGTTTATTACCTGGGATATTCACTGGATGCCGTGCTGATTATCACACCCACGCTGATTTTCGTACTGACTATTTCAGCCGGCGTGCATCTGGTCAATTATTATTACGACGAATTAGTCTCTGAGCGTACACAGACAAAAGCGGATGCCGAAGCTGCAGTCCGCAACGGCTTTGCTAAAGGCTGGTATCCCTGTCTGCTGGCAGCTGTAACAACGGCGATTGGCCTGGGTTCGCTGATGGTCAGCCAGATCAGCCCGGTTGCACTGTTTGGTCTGATCGCTTCCGTCGGATTACTCATCACATTGGGAGTGCTGCTGCTGTTACTGCCCGGTGCCATGCAGCTCTGGCCTCCACAACAGATATTGAAAATGAACCGCGAAGGAAAATCCGTCCATTTGACAGGTTATTTCCCGCGTATCTCCGCGAAACTGGAAAAAGTACCTCGCCAGCTGGAACGCTATTCGGCTCCGATATTTCTTTCACTGCTGCTGCTGATGGCATTCTCAGCATATGGTCTGCTTTCGATTCGCTCGTCAGTCGATGTGCCTTCCCTGTTTCCACCCGGAAGCCAGGTGCTCAACGACTACAAGTTTAACGAAGATCGCATGGGACCACTGATTCCGGTCGAAGTGATTATTGAATTCGATGAGGACTGTAAAAAAACTTTTCTGCAGCGATTACGGATTATCGATGAGATCGAACAGACCATCGGTCAGATTGATGGCTACACCGGTACCATGTCGGCAGCGACCTTTGGACCTAATCCGGTGGAGCATAATGGATTTGAATCCATCTTCCGAAAAGTGGTCACGAATAAAAAGTTACAGGAAAATCGCGAAGCGGTGATCAATTCCGTGTATCTGTCTGATAATGGCGGCAATGAATCATGGCGGATCAGTGCCCGTGTTCCCGCGCTGGGGAAAGTTGATTACGGTGCCGCCCTGGCAAAGCTCAAGTCAACCTTGCAGCCGGCCTTGCAGAAATATGAAGAACAGGACGTCCATTTGACCGCGTACTACACCGGGATTATGCCGCTCATTCATACCGTACAACAGTTGATTCTACAGGATCTGACCTGGAGCTTTCTGACCGCCTTCGTGCTGGTGGCGCTGATGATTATTCTCGTGCAGCGCAGCATCGTGACCGGTTTGCTCAGCATGCTGCCGAACATTTTCCCGATTGTGGTTGTGTTCGGAATCATGGGCTGGCTGGATATTCCTCTCGATATTGGTGCTGTGATGACAGCCAGTGTCGCGCTGGGCATTGCCATTGATGACACGCTGCATTTTCTCGCATGGTTCCGTCGTGAAAAGGGAATGAACCAGAGCAGCGAACAGGCAGTTCGCTCAGCCATGAAGCATTGCGGTCGTGCGATGATTCACACCACCTTTATCTGTGGGCTGGGATTACTGGTCTTTGCCTTCAGTGATTTCATTCCAACACAACGTTTTGCCTGGATGATGCTGGCCTTGCTGACGACGGCGTTAATTGGAGATTTGCTCTTCCTGCCAGCAATGTTGATTCAGCCATTTGTGAAACATCTGCAGTTTGCCGGCGCACGGTTCCCCAAAGGAATGAAAATCAGGACAACCACTTATTCCACAGAGTGAACTTTCCGATCAAAGTGCATCCAGGCTCGCATGCTGACCCATTTTGTGCAGCATCTCACGGCGTTCCTGGATGCGTTTAACCAGATCAATGCGTTGCCGTTCATGGCGTTTTTCAATACGCCGTTGTGCCTGGTAAAATGCACGCAGGATAGATTTCTGATCCTGGCTGCCGTCCTTGAATTTGATCGCCAGCTCTGCGACCGCTTCCGGCCCCAGACTGTTTACCAGGATTTCATCTTCCATAGATAGAAAAATCCGCGCACTGCCCGGATCTCCCTGGCGTGCAGTCCGGCCCGTTAATTGCCGGTCAATCCGCGCGGATTCATGGAGTTCAGAACAGATGACGTGCAGTCCGCCCCGTTCCGCTACACCTTCACCCAGCAGGATGTCAGTCCCGCGCCCCGCCATGTTCGTGGCAACGGTAATGCGGCCTGGCTGGCCTGCCTCTTTGATGATGGCAGCTTCATTTTCATGATTTAAGGCATGCAGCACTTCATGCTCCAGTCCGGCCTGCAACAGCAGAGCAGAGAGCTCATTCGACAGGTTTACTGATCGCGTTCCAATCAGAACGGGTCTGCCCTGGCGATGCATTTCTGCCGTTTCCTGTACGATCGCATTCCATTTTTCTGCGGCTGTCAGAAAGATCTCTTCCGGATATATTTCTCGTCGGCTGGGCTGATTTGTGGGAATATGAATGACGGGAGTCGAGTAGACTTTTTTCAGTTCACTGGCGGCCGATTTTGCGGTACCTGTCATGCCGGACATCCGGGGATAGCGGGCAAACAGTTCCTGCACCGTCGTCTGGGCACCGACTTTGGTGGGGGTGGTAATCTCCACGTCTTCTTTGGCTTCAATTGCCTGATGGATCCCGTTCTGCCACATGCGACCTTCTGCGATGCGCCCCGTGAATTCATCGACGATTGCTACCTTCCCGTCCCGGACGACATATTCGCGTCCTTTGTGAAAGTAGTTCTGCACGCGAAGTGCCCGTTCGGAAGCCAGGTAGGCCGTTCCCGTATCTAAAGCCGACGGGGCATCTTCTTCCAGCAGCATTTCGCGTACGAGGCGGCGGCCTGCTTCTGTCAACTCCATGCCCTTTTGCGGTCCATGGTCGATATAATGTTCGTTTTTCAATAACCGCGAAACATGCAAAGCACCCCAGCGGCAGACGCTTTTCAGCTGACGTTCTTCACGACTGTCCTGCTGACCGATAATCAGGGGCGTGCGCGCTTCATCGATCAGAATACTGTCCGCTTCGTCAATGATAACCATATAGGGAGCGCGGGGATTGACCAGCAGCTTTGCTGTTTTGTCGCTGCGTCGACCGAATAACTGCTGGCGGCGCGTGTTAATCGACGTTTTCTGGCCCGGGATACTCAGCAGGTCTCGCAGATAATCAAAACCAAATTCCCGCGCGGTGCCATATGTGATATCACAATCATAAGCATCCCGCCGTTCATAAGTGGAAGAGTCTGAAATGACCACTCCCACGGTCATCCCCAGCGAGTGATACACGGGGCTCAACCAGGCTGCATCGCGTTCTGCCAGATAATCGTTGGCCGTCGCAATATGGATACCCGCTTCAGGGAGTGCATTCAGGCAGAGTGCCAGAGCTGCTGTCAGTGTTTTACCTTCTCCCGTCTGCATCTCGGCGATTGCACCTTCATGTATCGCGAAGGCACCCAGGTATTGTACCGGGTAAGGGGTCAGGCCCAGATGCCTCTGCATCTGTTCGCTGACGATGGCAAACGCTTCCGGCATGAGATTCGTCAGCGACTCTCCGCTCTGAACCCGGTATCGCAGGGAATGCCATTCATCAAACAGCTGGGAATCGGTCTGCGAATGGTATTCGTCTCGCAGGCTCTGGACCTGGTAGACCATGTCCCACCAGAGAGACGGAACTTCATTTTCGCCTGTCAGCAGGAAACCGCGAATTCGATTCTTCAGTGAGGTGATAAAGTTCGCCACGATGACTGTTATAATCCTGACAATAAAAAAGAAAGATTGTATCTGTCTAGTTTAACTGAATGGCAGTACTGTTTCGATCCTTTTTATCCTACTTGCGGATTGCTGCCTCCGAAAACCGGGCCCTGTGGAATTTTGGCAACACTGCCTGTGAACCAATGTGGTTTTAAGGCAACAATTTAGGGATTTAGAATACGAAAACGGATCATTTCCAGGGAATGACAGAAAAACGCATCTTTCGTGCCGCTGGACAGACTGCGGTCAGAGAAGTGGAGGCAGCGCAGGGGCAAGGTGCCAGTAGTCGCAGGTACCAAGGGTCCTCAGTGAAGAAGCGTCACTGCAGGAGTGGCTCTCGGCTTTGATTCCGATCCCGGCAGGCAGTCTTTTATTTGCGGGACGGGATCTGTGGGGAATCCGTCGATTTCTCGTGGCGGTCAGCGAGTCGCTTTCCGTTTCTGGTCGAAGGTGCGCTGACCAGGGGATTTTCTGCGCCGTCCAGTGGCTGGCCGGGTTTGATA
>TARA_R100001132_G_C3275291_1_pt1 | contig 14003 bp, 9 predicted proteins | sample TARA_R100001132 | Tara Oceans TARA_R100001132 (sample SAMEA2621247) | marine metagenome | biome: marine biome (ENVO:00000447); feature: mesopelagic zone (ENVO:00000213); material: "saline water (ENVO:00002010), including plankton (ENVO:xxxxxxxx)" | depth 800 m | reverse complement strand
CGGTGGAGGGATTCGAACCCCCGACACGCGGATTATGATTCCGCTGCTCTAACCGACTGAGCTACACCGCCAGATTGGTTGACCTGTTGTCTTTGCCAGATGAGCTCATCCTACAAAAAAAACGTTTGCAGGAAAAGTCATTTCTCAGCGCTAACTTGCTTAGGTATCTCACTTTATAGGTGAAATATGCCCCGAGAAGTCGAAAGCTTAACAAATTCCTGTTTGATCGCAAGTCAACCGCCGCTTTCATCCTGAAATGCCCCCGAATTTCGTTGATTGAGATGCCTGTTCCGTGGCGATATACTCGATTCCCGGTTTTCCATGGAAATCTGAAGGTCCTGTGAAGTGGGGGAATTAATCAAAATGTTTTATCAGAATCGGCTCCTGATACTGTTCATCATCGTGTGTTTCATTCTCCCCTGTTATGCAGCCGAAAACTCCCACGAATCCCCTGCTCCTCTGGAGCCTGAGATTCGTACGACTGTTTTTGAGCGGGGGGAAGTCGGCTACCACTCATTCCGGATTCCTGCCTTGCTGAGCACTCCCCGGGGAACACTGCTCGCCTTTGCGGAAGGCCGCAAGCATAATTTAAAAGACAGTGGCGACATCGATCTGGTTCTCAAAAGAAGTGAGGATCAGGGAAAAACCTGGTCAGACTTAGCTGTCATCTGGAACGATGCGGAAAACACCTGCGGCAACCCCTGTCCGGTGGTGGATCAGACTACGGGTCGCATCTGGTTACCTTTAACCTGGAATCACGGCAAGGATCATGCGAATCAGATCCGAGATCAATCAGGCCACGATACACGTCGCGTTTTTATGAGTTATTCCGATGATGACGGACTCACATGGAAGCGGCCTTATGAAGTGACTGAATCCACTAAGAAACCGGAATGGACCTGGTATGCGACTGGGCCCGGCAATGGAATCCAACTGACGCGGGGAAAATATAAAGGGCGGCTGGTGATCCCCTGTGATCATAATGTAACACTCCAGGGAAGTGTCATCCGTCGGGCACATGCAATTTTTTCGGACGATCATGGCAAAAGCTGGAAGGTGAGTGAGCCGATCGGAGAAAAAACCAATGAGTGTGCTGTCGTTGAACTGGCAGATGGCCGGTTATTAATGAATATGCGGAGCTACCACGGTAAAAACCGTCGAGCGATTGCCTTTTCCGAGGATGGGGGCGCGACCTGGTCTGATGTCACACTGGATCAGGCCCTGATCGAACCGGTCTGTCAGGCCAGCCTGATCCGAGCCCGGTTTCCTGCTGCAGAGAAACCGGGGCAGATACTGTTCAGCAATCCGGCCAGTCAAAAACGGGAAAAGATGGTCGTGCGGCTCAGTGAAGATGACGGCAGAACCTGGAAAACATCACGGCTGGTAACCGCCGGATCCGCCGCGTATTCCAGTCTCGTCGAAATCGGCAGCGGAGAAATCGGTCTGCTCTATGAGCGGGATGGATATCGGACCATAGAATATGTCGCCTTTCAACTCGCTGCTTTTCAGCCGGGGCCCTGAGGAAATAATCAACTCATTTAAAATTGGAATATGAATACTTATGGATACATTACTCGATCGTTTTTTGCGTTATGTCAAAATTGATACTCAGTCAGATGAGACCAGCCCGACGTTTCCCAGTACCAAAAAACAACTCGTTCTGAGTCGGATGCTGTTTGAAGAGTGTCAGCAGCTGGGGCTGGAAGACGTGACGATCAGTGAATACGGAATTGTGATGGCGACCATACCCTCTACTGTGGGGGCGGACGTTCCCGCAATCGGGTGGGTAGCACACGTTGATACATCTCCCGAATTTTCCGGGACAGGGGTCAAACCGATTGTGCACGAAAATTATGATGGGAAAGATCTGGTGCTGCCGGGAGATCCGTCGCGCGTTTTGAGAGTGAGTGAAGAACCGCGTCTGAAACAGATGCAGGGGAAAACGGTGATTACCACGGATGGAACGACGCTCCTGGGAGCAGATGACAAATCCGGGGTGGCCGTAATGATGTCTGCAGCGGCGCAACTGATGGGAGATTCCTCAATCAAGCATGGTCCAGTACGACTCTGTTTTACCTGCGATGAAGAAATCGGTCGCGGCATTGAAAAACTGGATCTGGATGCCTTTGGTGTCTGTTGTGCTTATACTCTGGATAGCGATGGCAGTGGCCGGATTGATTCCGAAACGTTTTCTGCAGACCAGGCAATGATTGTTGTCAAAGGGGTGAATACCCATCCTTCGGTCGGGAAAGGCGTGATGGTCAATGCCAATCGTATTTTGAGTGAGCTGATTGCTCAGTTGCCTACAGAAACATTAAGTCCGGAAACCACGGAAGGGCGAGAAGGCTTTATTCACCCCTACCATATTGAAGGAAGTGTTTCCGAAGCTTCTGCCCGGCTGATCTTACGCGATTTTGAAACAGAGAAACTGACGGAATACGCTGAGCTGCTGGAGTCGCTGGCCGAGCCTCTGCGTCAGAAAAACCCCAAAGCGGAGATCACGATCAAAATCCACAAGCAGTATCGCAACATGCGAGATGGTTTACCGAAAGAACCGCGCGCTCTGGAAAAAGCGATCGAAGCGACACGTGCCGCCGGGCTTGAGCCCAATCTGAATGTGATTCGAGGAGGAACGGATGGGAGTCTGCTGACGGAAAAGGGCTTACCTACCCCCAATCTTTCGAGTGGACAGCATAATCCTCATTCACCTCTGGAATGGACGACTGTGGAAGAAATGCAGCAGGCAGTAGATGTTCTCGTCCAGCTGGCAATTCTCTGGGGCAAAGAATCTTGAGACTCCTACTGACGAGTTGAATGAATCTGAATCCTTCTCTTCAATTTTTCTGATGTGGTTCTCCCAGGTTCGGGTTATCCCGGTTAGCGGGACTGGCGAAGCTGGAGTAACACTCTGGTTCCCGCTGCGCATGATGGAATAACGAGTTAAGACTACTGGCCCCCCGCCGGCTGTGCTTCGCCTGTTCTGGTTTCCCCACGGTCATTTAAAAATGAATCGATTATGCAGGTCATAGTACATCTTCATGAAAACGATTGTTTGACCACCTGATTTTTGTGGCTTATGTTAAACATATCGGCAAGATACTTGTTTAAATAAACGCTGTGCATACTTTGTGCAGCGCGAACCGGCGATCGTTTACCTGCCTGCTTTTGATGAGCCCTGCGTGTGGCGGCCTTCAGCAACAGGATAAAACGTCGGTTATAGAGGGGGAACCATGTTTTCTACTACCAAGACGCGACTTCTTAAGAGATTACAATCGAGTCATTTGCGGGTTTGTTTACTGGTGATTCTGCTGGCAGCAGGTTTTAATTCCGCTGCCGCTGATCCGGGTGAACTTCCCATCGTCATTCCTGTCACTCAAACCCAGGCGATTGCCAAAGGGGAAGAGTTTGAACGAAATCGCCAATGGATTAAGGCGATTGAACATTATGAAGAGGCCTTGAAGGAGTGGCCTGAGAACGACAATATCAAATATGGTTTGCGTCGTGCAAAAATTCACTTTGGTATCGACCGTCGTTACATGGACGACAGCTTTTCAAAGGTGCTTCTGACTCAATCTCGGAGAGAAGCATTAATTCTGCTCGATGAAATTCTGTCTAAAATTCAATCCCACTTCGTTGATCCGCTCAGTACAACTTCCTTCGTTGCACATGGTACGGAAAGTCTGTATCTGGCACTGGCCAATGATAAGTTTATCAAGGTCCATTTGAAGGGAGTGCCCCCTGAGAAGATCCGTACGGTCCGTCGCATTCTGAGAGAAAATTACTGGAATAAATCTGTCTCCAGTCATCACGGTGCACATCAGCTGATTATCGAAGTCTGCACGTTGTCTTATCAGAATCTGGGACTGCGGGATACCGCTGTGATTTCCGAATACATGTTTGGTGGCTGTAATGCCCTGGATGATTACAGCAGCTTTCTGACTCCGGAACGTCTGGGGGATCTCTACGACAACATCGAAGGCGAGTTTGTTGGAATCGGGATCGAAATGAAAGCCGAAGTTGGTGAAGGTATGCTGCTGATCAATGTCCTGCCGGACAGTCCCGCGGAAGCGGCTGGAATTCTGTCAGGAGACCATATCGTCGGCATCGATCAGAAAGATTGCCGCAACATGACAACGGATCAGGCTGCGAATCTGTTGCGGGGAACTTCAGGCAGCCAGGTTGTGCTGGAACTGGAAAGCCCGGGCAGTAATCGGACGCGTACCGCACGTGTTACCCGAAAAGCAGTTCAAGTGAAAAGTTTCCCGATCGTTAAGATGCTGGATCAGGAAAATGGAATCGGCTATATCAAGATGACCGGTTTTCAGAAAACTTCTGCTGCAGAACTGGATGCGGCCCTGCAGAAACTTAACAGTGAAGGCATGCGGTCACTGATCTGGGATGTACGTGGAAATCCCGGGGGATTATTGTCCGCTGCTGTTGAAGTGCTGGACCGTTTTCTGGAAGAAGGAAAGCTGGTGTCTACCAAAGGTCGGGTTGCAGACCAGAACTGGAGTTATACTGCACATCGTCCCGGTACCTGGAAAATTCCACTGGTGCTACTGGTCGATGAAAACAGTGCCAGTGCCAGTGAAATTGTGGCAGGAGCATTAACCGATCATCGACGTGCAACAGTTGTGGGACGTAAAACCTATGGGAAATGGTCTGTACAGAGTATCTTCCCAATCCGGGGTTCAACCGGCTTACGTCTGACGACTGCCAAATTCTATTCGCCTCAAGGTAACACTTATGGTAAGATTGGGATCAAACCGACGATCACGGTTGAAAAAGATGAACTGCAGACTGCCATGTATGGTGCCTCGAGAGAGCAGAAGCTCGCTGCAGATTCTGATATCAAACGTGGCTTACAAATCCTGCAAAGGCAATATGCTGTAACACCATGATGGATGAACGTGCCGCCTGGCTCACACAGGGAAAAGGAACAACCCCCGCACTGCGGTGGTCATTCTCAACAGAAGCTCCTTTACTTGCGCTGGATCTGGCACGGGAAACCGGAGAAATACTGGCCGCCGATATTTCGGGCGGCCTTTATTTATTGGATCGACAGGGACAGTTTCTGCATTTGAACCGTGGCATCAAGGATGTGCAACTGGTCCACTGGAGTGATCGCGGGAAACTGGGGGCAGCGATCTATTCCGATAACAATATCTGCTGCTTTGACCGTGATTTGAACGTCTTGTGGGCGATTTCTTTTTCGGTGGAATGCCTGGCCATCACCATGGATTCCTATGGAGATTATCTGGCAGTCAGCCTGGCCAGCGGAAAGACAATTCTGATCGATTCGCAGAAGAAGAAAGTAGCCAGCTTCGAAACAGTACGTCCACTGAGCTACCTTGAATTTCAGGTCTCTGCACCAAGATTGATCGGGGCTGCGGAAAACGGGTTTCTCTGCTGTTACGATCTTGAGGGGAACTGTATCTGGACTGAAAAGCACTGGTCCAATTGTGGGGGAATTTCCCTGTCGGGAGATGGGCAGCGTTTGTACCTGGCGGGATTCAATTATGGAATATTAATGTTTGATCACGAGGGGGAATCAGCGGGGACTCTTGTTTTTGAAGGGACACCTAAAGTGCTCGCCTGTGATTTTGCGGGGAATCGGATCGTCGCTGCGACGATTGAACAGGAATTGTACTGGTTAAATCAGGAGGGGAAGCTGATCTGGGGAGGAATCATTCCCGATGAAACCATCGAGGTAGCCTGCGATCCGTTCGGCCAATGGTGTGTTTGTGGTCTGAAATCCGGACTCGTCCAATGCCTGGACTGGAGTGACTCAATTTAATCCGATTCCTGTCCGCGGGAGAGGTGCTGTTGTGATGTGCAGGCCCATTTTCTTACTGAGGAGGGGCGAAAAGAGGATGGTCTATTTTGACTCTCCCTTGCCAACAGCTTATCATATATGTTCTTCTGTCATTCGGGTTTAGGTGGTTCCAAATCAATTCTTAACAATTTCTGAAAGCGTTCGAGCTCAAGTAAGGCGTTTTTTGAATCAGTCGATTCAGACATTTCTGGGGCAGGCAATGGCCAAGCGGAATGAAAATACTCCTGAGAAAAAAAAACGCTCCTCTGCGCGCGTACCCAGACTGGAATCACTGGGTAAATATCAAATCGAAAAGGAGATCGGTGCCGGGGGAATGGGAGCCGTTTTCCTGGCCCGCGATACCACCCTGAATCGTCTGGCAGCTTTAAAAATTCTTCCGCGTGATAAAGCCGAGAACCCTGTGCTGGTGAAACGGTTCAAAGCAGAAGGACAGGCGGCTGCTCATCTGCGGCATGAGAATATTGTTTCTGTCTATGATGCCGGCGAAGAAGACGGCTATCTTTACATCGCTCTGGAGTATGTGGAAGGCACCGATCTTCATAATCTGATCAATAAACGAAACCGCATTCCTGTCCGTCGATCACTGGAAATTATTACGCAGGTGACTGAGGCTCTGGCTCATGCATATCAACAGGGAATTGTGCACCGTGACATCAAACCTGCCAATATTCTCATTCGTCTGGATGGCGTTGTAAAGCTGACCGACCTGGGACTGGCACGTTCGATTGACGACAATACTGAAACGAGCATTACCCGCGCAGGGACAACTGTCGGCACCGTGGATTACATGGCGCCTGAGCAGGCCCGTGACAGTAAGGCAGCTGATATTCGCAGCGACATCTATTCACTGGGTTGCACCTGGTATCATATGTTGACCGGCCGGGCTCCCTTTTCTGAAGGAAGCCTGACGAATAAACTCGCCGCGCATGCCACCACTCCTCCGCCCGATCCGCGGGAGCTCAATGAGCGCGTGCCCGAAGGGATTGTCGCCATCATTCATCGGATGATGGCCAAGCCACAGGCAGATCGCTACCAGACGCCCGCTGAACTTCTGGAAGACTTGAAGAATTCGAATCTGAAACGTTCGAATCTCGGAAACGATGTTCTGGAAGCCTTGGCGAACGATGAATCAGATGGAGAACAACCTGCTCTTAACTCAGATCAACTTCCGGCGGCAGGCAGCAGTGATTTCCAGATCAATCAGTTTATGCCCGATTACAATAGTTCGGCCGCTGATCATGAAGACGAATTAGCTGAGGATAATAATCGGCTCAGTACCAGTTTCGACCTGCAGCAACTGGCGGGAGAAGTCGATTTCGAATCTGACGTGACAGTACCGGGACTGAAGCGACCTGAGAAATCGGCCAAACCATCAAAGAACAAAAATCAACCGGAACGCAGGCGATCCTCCGCGAAACGCCAGGAACCGCTTGAAGAGGATGGTTCCGTCATCTCTGACTCTGCCATGAAAACGCGACAGGCTGCGCGCCCTGCGAAACAAGAGTCATCCTCACCTTCGACACCACGTAAAGGAACCAGGCCTGTAAGCCGGGAGAACAAAACTTCAGAAAAGCCGGGAGCCCGCAAGAGCCACAGGACCACTGCGCGTCCCACGAGAAAATCATCGAAAACAACAACGGTGACTTCGGCGGATGAGCCAGCGGCAGGAAGTCAGATTGCCGTTGACTACAGGCAGATTGCCATGCTGGCAGGTGGGGTCATTCTTCTGATTCTACTGCTCTGGTGGGGAATCAACGCCTTGGTCAGCTCTGGAGACGGGCCACAACAGGGGCCGGCCACTAACCCTTTTGCTACAGCAGAGCAGAATCGGCAGGAGAATTTACAAAATGAAGTGGATCAGCCGGCGAATGCAGCAGCAGTTGACCAGCCAGCTGAAGAGACTTCTCAATCAGAGATTGCTGTGACGGAAGTAAAGTCGGAAGCAGATGCATCAAAACAGAAAACCGGGTCTGCAGAATCATGGAAAAACATGCCTGGCCGGGGACAGGAAAAAGAACACTTGCCTGAATGGGGGGCAGGATTTTCTGCACTTTCAGGACCAGATGCGGGAAAGCGGATCTCTCACTTACCGGTATTTAAAGTTGTTCGCGGGAACGCCGAGAGTGATGGTGTCTGGGGTAGCTTGGATTCGGCTCTGAATGAGGTGAATTCCCGGGGCGCTGTCATTCGTCTGTATGGCCCGGGTCCCTTTTTGCTCAATTCCCATCGATTGCGTGATATTACACAGTTAATCATCATGGCGGATTCAGATCAGCAGCCGACCATTATGATGCAGGCAAAAAACAAAGATGCCAAACAGTCTGAAGTGAACCTGTTATCATTTTCATCTGGCTTACTCCGTTTTCAGGGAGTACATCTGCTGTGCGATGTGTCGGGACTGTCAGGCTCCGGCGTTTGCAATGTCCTGAATTTAGATCAAAGTGATCTTACATTCCAGGATTGCTCTTTCACACTGGCCGGGACTACGGACAGAGTACTTCGACTGGTCAATTCTACGGGAGCGCCACGTACCACAACGGGACGCGCCGCAGGAGAGTCCCGTATCTTTCTGGAAAACTCCGTGATCATGGGGCAAAATCTGGAAGCGGTGCGTGTCGATCAGCTGTATGTGGATGTCCTGCTCTCGAACTGCTTTCTCTCATCACGGGGGGCACCCTGCCTGGAATTCGGCAGCCTGGATAAGGCAATGAGCCCCGGGCTGGTTTTACAGGAACGAAAAATTCCGCGCACCGCTCGAATCTTTTCCAGTACCCTGCTCTCCGATCAGACCATCTTCGCATTAACAGGACCGCAGGAAGAAAAAAAATCGGGAAAGTCCGATCAGGAAATTCTTGCCAGTGGTGAGACGGATCTGATCGTCATCAATTCCGTTTTGATTGGAAGTCGGAAAAATAAACAGGCAGCAATGCTGACTCTCCATGACTGGCCTCAGGATAAACTGCGAAATCAGAGTGCCAGTCGATTCGATGAGATCAATGTAAAACTGGAAAACGCACTCCTCTGGGGGTGGCCGTCTTATCTCCGCTCTACGGAACAGGGAGATCCCCAAAAAGTTTTTCAAATCGATTCGCATCGAACCTGGCAGCAGAGTTGGGGAAATCATGTCGCTGCTGACATGTTTCAATCAGAGTTGCCTGCCGAACTGGAAGAATTACTGACTCCCGCCTTTATTAAACCCTTACTGGATTTTTCAAAACAGAAAAATGTCTACGCCGTATCGGCGGACGGTGTCATTGCAGGTTGTGACCCTGCACGACTTGCCTCTTTGTCAGAGAGCCAGCAGAGACGGATCAAAGCCGTGCTCGAACAGCCTGACATTGATCAGGGCATACAGAGTCAGTTTGCCAAAGCAAAAACTGAAACATTCGATATGTCTAAAGGGAATCTCAGCGAATTTCTTAACAGTCCGGCAATATCCGGTCCCACGCGGGTGAATCTCAGCGGTCAGGGAATCTGTTACATGACCCCTGTGACCCTGGAGAATAAGCAGATCCAGCTGGTGTTTCAGAACGAAAGTGCAGAGAGCCCGCAGGTGGTCGAATTAAAATTACTCCCTTCTTCCGCAAAGACACGTTCCAAATCAGGAATCGAAGCTTTCTTCAGCTTAAAAAATTCAACACTGGAAGTTTCGGGGGGGGCGTTTCGAGTTTCCCCGGAGCGAAAAGGTGTTGTGCCTCGGCATTTTGTGTCATGCCAGAACAGTCGACTGGCTCTGGATCAATGTATCCTGGCAGCGCTGTTGCTGAACGATAATCGATTTCAGTCTGCAATCTCTATTGAGCCAGGTTCCAGTGAGAAATCAAATCAGATTCTGATCGATCACTCCTTCCTGACTGTCTCAGGTTCCATACTGCAATCTGCCTCCACGCAGCTGGAACTGGAAGTCCGAAACAGTCTGCTGCTCAGCCAGCAGGATATCTTTGCGCTCCCTGCTAAACCGGGGGATTCAGCAGGAATTCATGTGTCATTAAGACAAAGTACTTTTGCCCCGCAGGGTTCCGTTTTCGCAATCAGTGAGGAAACGGGAAACAGTAGTTCTGCTGGTCAGGCGGCTGTGCAGATCATCGCTGAAGAATCCCTGTTTCTGCCTGCCCCCAGCAGTTCCGCGACACGTTCGGATTTTTCAAAAACGGCCTCGTTAATTTCAGCTTCAAAGTCCTCAACACCTCGTCAGGGGATCGAGTGGTGGGGGAATTCGAACGGCTATATGGTGGAGCGATTTAATGTGATCGATCGGGCAGGCGGCAGTTCACCAGGGGCAGAAAAGGAATTCTCAGCAGAGATGGCAAGTCTTTTTGGTGAAGAAGCCGATCTGCACGAGTTGTCGAGTCGGGGGGGAGTGATCTTCCAGGAGCAGAAACTGCCTCCGTTGGTCAAGTTGCAGCCAACTCACTTTCAACTGTTGCCCACATGCAAAGCGGCTACCTGGTCTGACATGCAGCAACCCCTGGGCGCTGATCCCGTAGTATTACAGAAGATCATTGAAGGCAGACAGAATCAGGAAAAATCAGGCCGTATCAAGCGGGCATTCTGAGAGTGGCTAGACTGTGCCCCGTTTTACTGTAGCGTCTCCAGGGGCATTCGGACCGCGTATAATAGATTGAGAGACGCTATAGTTATCTGTGACGCGCTCTAGAATTCTCTTATGGTCAGCTGGCAGCAGGCGGGTGATCTTCATCCAGTCTCGGCACAGACAGCGTGAAGCGGGACCCTTTCCCTGGTTCGCTCTCAATGCTGATTTCTCCCCCATGTTCCCGGATAATTTTCTGGCTGACTGCCAGGCCGATGCCAGTTCCTCTGGCTCCCTTGGTGGATTCAAACAGATTGAATATTTTATTGATCTGATCCTGGGGAATGCCGGGGCCGTTGTCTGAGACCATGATCAGAATCTGGTCTGCTTTTTTCAGATAGGTGGTTTCGAGCAGTACCATACCATTATCAGCCCCTTCTACGGCATCAATGGCATTGATCACAATATTTAATATCGCACGATGAATCCCTTCGTGATCATAAACGGATTCCGGCAGGTCTTCGGCTGGTTCGCATTTAAGCTGTACGCCACATTCCTCAGCACGTGCCTGCATTAATTCGAAAACATCATTGAGTGGGGTGTTGATCGAACCGGGTTCCAGGGCCGGTTTTCGCTCAGTACTGAAAGTGAGCATGTCCATGACCAGGTGATAGATCTTATTCTGATTCTTCTCAACAATGTTCCAGCCTTTGCGAACCAGATCTTCTTCAGACTTGTTAAGTCCCATATCGATCAGATAGCTGCCGCCCCGAACTCCCTGTAGAATATTTTTGATGTGGTGGCTCAAGGTGGCGATGGTCTGTCCCATGGCTGCAAAGCGTTCTGCCTTCAACATGGCATTCTGGAAGCGATAGTTTTCGATGGCCAGTGCAGACTGCCTGCCGATTGCCACCAGCAGACGTAGATGTTCTTCGCTGAATTTTTCGACGGCCCCATTTTTCAACAGCATTTCGGGATGTGAAGTGGTCGTGTCGACATAAATGACCCCCATCAGTTCATGCCGCCCCTGCATCGGGACACACATTGCCTCACGAATGCCTGCCTGCAGGATGCTGCGCCCCCCTTCAAATCTCTGGTCGCGTTGTGCATCGGAAGTACGAACCCCTTGTTTTTTATTGAGCACATAATCCACGATACTGTGTGAAACCGGCATCCGGGTTCCCGACTTTTTCTCTTCGCGACTGCTGTAGATCTGCGGCAGGATTTCACCCGTATGAGGATCTGTGATCAGCATACAGCCCCGGTCTGCGCCCACGGTGTTGATCGTCAGGTCAAGAATACGTTTCAGGAGCTCTTCCTGGGAAATCGTCGGGCTGACGGATGCCTCGGCGACCCGATACAGAGCCTGCAGGTCGTTTTGAATTTCGTGCTGCTGTACAACACCGGAAACGTCGGCTGTGTCGAGCACGACGGAATCGAACCGGTGGTTGACCTCATGTGTGATGCTGGACTGGTTGGAATCCTCATTGCTGATGAGGTCAACCCGCTCTGCCATATAGCGGGAATCTTCATCCAGTGACTGACTGGAGAAAAGCAGCAGGCTGCGACCAATCTGGATATGGTCGCCATTATTCAGTTTGGATGACTGAATCTGAGTCCCGTTGAGCATGGTCCCGTTTGAACTGTTCTGATCGGTAATGTAGTAGGAACCATTTTTAAAAGAGATCAGGGCATGCTGGCGCGAGGCTTCGGTGTCCAGGATGCGAATTTCATTACGGACTCCCCGCCCTACCCCGGCTGGATCAGTGCCAAGTTTAAAGCGAGTACCCAGATCGACGCCCTGGATTACCAGTAACGTCGCCTTGGACACCTCATTTTCGATTAGCCTTTTCATTATATTGTTTCCCAGTCATAGACTGGATCCCCCCGCAGATGAGGGTTTCTCTGTCTGCTGAAATCCGTTGAGCCTGCTGTAGCTGATAAACGGTTATACTGATAACGTTGCCGGTTTGCTCCTGAATTCATACGAAAAACATGGGGTTTGTCGTGAAATCTGAATGCAAGACGTGCAAATATTCAGGGAGATCAGCTTATAATCAGCTGCCATGTCCAGAACAACCGCAGGCAGGCTGAAGTTGGTCAACCCACCAGATGCACTTGAGGCGATACAATTTACGTTCGATGCATCGACTCTGCATAGAATCATACCGCAGGCAGGAGTCCTGTTCAAATCCCATCTGTAGATTCAGAGTTGATCCCGCTTAGAATTACCGTGGCATCACTCTGTAGAGGTGGACTGCTGCAGCAGACTTTCGATAGAGTCAATCAGTTCTGCATATTGAAAAGGCTGCATCAGGAAGCGGGTCGTCTGACCAGCGGTGGCACTTTTAGGTTTTCTGACTGAACCTATGACAACTTTGGGAACCTGGTTCCAGCCGGGCTGGGAAGCCTGGGACTCGTTGAGATCATCATCATGGACGACGACAATATTGGGGATTTCGCTGGTGGAATTCAGGTCAGTTGCATTCCGTTGGCGCACCCGGTCGACACTGCATCCCCGGGGTTCCAGAATCGCTTTGAGAACTTCTTCTGTTTCATTTAAACCATCAAAAACGACAACACGCTGACCATTTACCACTGTTTGGGTTCCTTCCCATGTGCACTGTGTCCTATGAAGACTTCAAGCAGAGAAATCCTCATTCCAGCAGACGGGAAAGATAGCTCGTTCTAATAGTTGTGTCAAAATCAGAAGCGGGAGCTGCATTTCAGTATTTTGAAATATGTAAACTTTACAATGCGATTGTCGGCAGCGGTCAACAAAACGGGCTTACCAGTTTCCAGGAGCGGAGAAATTCTGGTTATAGAATGGTTCCTGATTAATATAATTGTCGGTCCGTTTCAGGCTGTCCAACTGCAGCTGTTTGCGTTCGTTGCTCAGATCCTCGTCTGAAATGCGGTCTCTGATTTCAGCCAGTGGCGCAACGTACTTGGGCTGTTTTACCTTTACATCGGTCGGGTAAAAGACGCCGGGATCCTTGACTTTCGCTCCGGACGAAGCATCTGAAAGCGCCGCGTAGGCAGTTTCAGGATAAATTCGCTGGTGGTAAGTGCTGCTGAAACCAGCGGGCTGGTGATAATCGGGGATGGTGCGACAGCCAGTCTGTGTGCCGGCGAGGACAGCCAGAACGACAAAAAAGCAGCTGCGGTTTGACATAAAAGTAGCTCCCGATATAAAAAGCGGCCTTCAAAACAGGAAGGCCGCTTTCTTTTTATCGGTAGTTAAACTGTTTTTTGTCGAATCAAAATTCAGTTAAAAGCACTTTCAGGAGCTTAACTTTTTGCTGCGGCATAGCGTTTGGCAACTTCATCCCAGTTAATGACATTGAAGAAAGCTGAGATATAGTCAGGACGCCGGTTCTGGTAGTTTAGGTAGTATGCGTGTTCCCAGACATCGAGGCCCAGAATCGGAGTGTGACCTTCTGAGAGTGGAGTGTCCTGGTTGGGCGTGCTTTCGACGACCAGTTTTCCGCCATCGACGGACAACCAGGCCCAGCCACTTCCAAACCGGGTGGCAGCAGCATTGGAAAACTGTTCTTTGAAGGAATCCAGACTGCCAAAGGTGGAGTCGATGTCAGCAGCGAGGTCACCGCTGGGAGCACCGCCACCGTTGGGAGA
>TARA_R100001132_G_scaffold17638_1_pt1 | contig 14015 bp, 10 predicted proteins | sample TARA_R100001132 | Tara Oceans TARA_R100001132 (sample SAMEA2621247) | marine metagenome | biome: marine biome (ENVO:00000447); feature: mesopelagic zone (ENVO:00000213); material: "saline water (ENVO:00002010), including plankton (ENVO:xxxxxxxx)" | depth 800 m | reverse complement strand
CGGGAGAACTGGTTTATACCGGCGGACGTCGCACGCCACTGGCGATGCTGGAAAATCGCGTGCCGTTGCGCGGGCAGAGCTGTCCCCTGGCAGCCGAATATTTTGCGACCACAGCAGATCTGTATGTTCTTCTTGAGGAACTGCCAGAAAGCCCGGAGGACATCGACACTGCAGACGGGAGACCAGCGACGCGCGCGAATGCGTTTGCCCGAATTGCCCGTTCTGTCTGTTGTGATATCACAGAATTGAGTGAAGAGGAAGCAATTGAGATTGCCGTCTGGCTGGCGGCGCGACAGCAGGCACAGATCACCGAGGCATTGGATCAGGTTTTGAGCCGAATGGATCATGTTCCCGAGACAGTTCTGATCAGCGGCAGTTCAGTCTTTCTCGCGAAAAAAATAGTACAATCCCATCCGCTGCTCGCTCAGGCAAAGGTCACGAATGTTGCCGAGATATTTGATCGATCCATTTCCGATTCTGCCTGTGCATTCGCCGTCGCACGGCTGGCAGCCGAACGGGTTCGGTTTTCCACGGAAGTCGAGCAACCTGATTGAGGAGCCTGTCTGTAAGTGCCTGCATTACCACATTTTAATGATTTTATACTGACTCTGTGATCAAATGATCCATGCGGAATCGTGGTTGACTCAGATTCAATTCTTATGGTATGTTCCCGCACCTAAAAACTGATTCTCAGCAAGTAATCTCAGGACGCAAACGCTGCCCCCCGTCAATTCGAAATTCCGGTAACCTGAACAAGGATGACAGGTTACCAGCATGTCGCGGGAGCGCACCGGATCCTCAATCAATATAATTTCCCTCATCCAGCGATGGAGCGCGAAACATGTGTGGAATAGTTGGATATATCGGCCATCGCCAGGCCGGACCGATTCTGATCAAAGGTCTGCAGAAACTGGAATATCGTGGCTATGACAGCGCCGGGGTGGCGGTCCACGATGGGTCTGCCATCCAGATCCGCAAGAAAAAAGGGCGCGTCCTCGAGATGGCGTCCCTCTATAAGTCAAATCCGGTTTCTGGTACTGCAGGGATCGGTCACACCCGCTGGGCGACGCATGGGGAAACCAACGATCAGAATTCGCATCCCCATGTGGGGGGAAATGACGATGTTGTCATTGTCCATAACGGGGTGATCGAAAATTATACTTCACTGCGTAAGCAGTTGCAGGGACTGGGGTACGTGTTTCGGACGACGACTGACACCGAGTCTGTCGCGCATCTGTTATCGCATCATCTGGAAGAACAGATCAAGTTTGGTTCTGATCCAGAAGAACTGGCCACTTATTTAAAGGCAGTGGAAATCACCCTGACCAAACTCAAGGGGACCTATGGCCTGGTCGTGATGTTCCGGGATCTGCCGGACGTGATGATCGCTGCGCGACTGGGAAGTCCGCTGGTGATTGGTGTCGGCAAAGGCGAACATTTTATCGCCAGTGACGCCACCCCCCTGGCTGGATATACCGACGAAGTCATCTACCTCTCCGATCACGAAATGGCGGTGATCACGCGAGATGAGATCGAAATCTTTCACCGCGATGAAGGTCAGCAGAAACTGTCGATTCAGACCCTGGACCAGGTGAGTGTCGATGCCGAACTGGGTGATTATGAACATTACATGCTGAAGGAAATTTTCGAGCAGCCCCAGTCCCTGGAAAACGCCATGCGCGGCCGTCTGGATGAAGATGAGGCGACTGCCAAATTTGGCGGCTTGAATCTCTCTGCGCAACAGCTGCGAAAAATTGATCGCGTCGTGCTGACGGCCTGTGGAACCAGCTGGCATTCCGGCCTCGTCGGTGAATATCTGCTGGAAGAGTTTGCCCGGATTCCCACCGAGGTGGAATATGCGAGCGAATTACGCTATCGCAATCCTCCCATTTCCAACAGTACGATGATTTTTGCGATTACCCAAAGTGGTGAAACGGCAGACACGCTGGCAGCGATGCGCGAATGCAAACGCAAAGGTCACCCGACACTGGCGATCTGCAACGTGGTGGGATCGACAATCGCCCGGGAAGCGGATGGCGGAATCTATCTGCACGCCGGCCAGGAAGTGGGAGTCGCATCGACCAAAGCATTCACATCACAGGTGATGGTTCTGATCCAACTGGCTCTGTTCCTGGGGCGGATGCGACATCTCTCGTATCCCGCCGGCCGCAGAATTATCGATGCCATGCATAAGATTCCCGATCAGGTGCGCAAATGTCTGGAATGCAATGAGCAGGTGAAAGACATTGCAATGAAGTACTGTAACTTCAATAACTTTTTGTACCTGGGGCGACTGTATAATTTCCCCGGTGCGCTGGAAGGGGCATTGAAGCTCAAGGAGATCAGTTATATCCATGCGGAAGGCTATCCGGCTGCGGAAATGAAGCATGGTCCGATTGCGCTCGTGGATGAAGCGACTCCCAGTGTGTTTATTGTACCTCGCGGACAGATTTATCCCAAGGTCATGAGTAACCTGGAAGAGGTCAAAGCACGCAAAGGCCCCGTTATTGCCATTGCCTGCGAAGGGGATGACAAGATTGCCGATATCGCCGACGATGTCATTTATGTTCCCGATGTCGATGATTTTCTGCAGCCCCTTGTCACAGCAATTCCGTTGCAACTGCTTTCCTACCATATTGCAGTCCTGCGTGGATGTAATGTCGACCGACCACGTAATCTGGCAAAAAGTGTGACGGTCGAATAAGCCCGCCTTTCGGATCGTCATCTGCTGAACAGATCCGCCAGGGTGAGTCGCTGCGCGCTGCCGTCGTTCAGCTGCTGGTGAACCCTTCGTTTTTTGCCTGAAATCAGCCAAAAACAGGGTTTCCTTTGTTGAAAGTGCGAAAAATCGACTTCCCGTATCTGGTTTCGCTTCATGATCAGCATAGAATAGTAACTGAGGCAGTCAGAAAGGATTGCCTCAGCGAATTTTGACGCTTCCCTTCATTTCAGACGGGACATTCTGCCTGTCATTGGAAGAGAGAGCGGATACGAGCCTTCTCTACAGAAATAAGAAATCGCATTTCTGTGATACTGGAACAAAATCAATGAAAGTAATTCTGGCGAATCCGCGTGGCTTTTGTGCGGGCGTAAATATGGCAATCGAATGTCTGGAAGAAGTCATTCGTATCTTTGGCAGCAATGTCTATGTCTATCATGAGATCGTGCATAATAAATATGTCGTGAACCGGTTTACCGAACAGGGCGTGACCTTCGTCAATACGGTGAGTGAAGTTCCCGAAAATTCCATCCTGGTCTTCAGTGCCCACGGCGTCTCTCCCGTGATTCGTAATGAAGCCAGAGAACGAAATATCCGTACGATTGATGCGACTTGTCCGCTGGTCACCAAGGTGCATACCGAAGCCATCAAATATGCCGATGCAGGGTACCATATTATTTTGATTGGCCACGAAGGGCACGACGAAGTTATTGGAACCATGGGAGAAGCTCCCGAGAGTATTACCCTGATCGAGACACCGGAAGAAGTTGCCGCTCTGGAGTTTCCCGAAGGTGCGCGGCTGGCGTATCTGACACAGACAACCTTAAGTGTGGAAGAAGCGAGCCGTGTCATTCGCAGTCTCAAGGAAAAATATCCTGAAATCGAAAGTCCGCCAAAGGAAGATATCTGTTATGCCACCACAAACCGTCAGGAGGCCGTCTCGGAACTGGTGTCTCGCGTAGATCTGGTACTCGTCCTGGGAAGTCAGAACAGTTCCAACAGCAAACGTTTGATGGAAATCGGTAAAACGGCGGGCAAGCCAGCCTATCTGGTCGACGGGGTGGAAGAAGTACAACCCGAGTGGTTGCAGCAGGCAGAAACCGTCCTGATCACGGCAGGCGCCAGTGCGCCCGAAGTCGTCGTGGAAGAACTGATTCAATTCCTGGAAACGAATTACCAGGCGGAAATTGAAAATGCGATTGTCCGCAAGGAATCGGTTCGATTCCCCCTTCCCCGCGAGTTAAGGGCCATTCAATAGTCAAATCAGCCGGGCTGAAAAACTCAAATACTCTGTCTGGTTTGCCGTGTGTTGTCTGAGACCCTACTATGGTTTATTGTAAATGATGCTGATTGAGTCGCCAGACCGTAGAGAATCCTGAAAGAATGAAGCCGTAGCCATGAGTGATAATCCAACACCCGCAGGAAACAACGAAGATTCTCCCGAATTCAACCCGGAGCGTCATACGCAGGAAATCAGGCATTCCCAGGTGAGTGCCCGGGTGCCGGAAGGGGTCTCGCGTGGTGTTTTCAGTACCGGAGCCGTTGTGCTCCAGGGGGGACATGAATTTATTCTCGATTTTCTGTTACGGATTTCCACGCCGCAACAGGTGGTCGCACGGGTTGTGCTTCCGATCGGCGTTGTGCCCCAGATGATTCGTGCGCTCCGCGATAATTTAACCAATTACGAAAATCGATTCGGAACTCCCATCATCCCCACACCGTTGCCTCCCGCGGTGACCGGTTCTTCGGAATCCATTAATGTGGGAGCGGGGATTGATACCCCTGAATCAGAGCAATCTGCTTCTTCGGTGGCGGATTCGGTATCCGGTGCCGCTGCGGGCGGGGCAGGAGTGGTCGGAGAGACCAGAACTCCGGAACCAGGAAATGAGGAGACTTCGAAAACATCGGAAGCATCCGAAACTAAATCCAGCCCCGTAGAATCAGCCCAGAAACCACCTTCGGCAGAAGAGCTGTATGACGAATTGAAGCTGCCTGATGAAATGCTCTGCGGTGCCTATGCGAATGCCGTTCGGATCGGTCATTCGGCGACGGAATTTTCGTTCGATTTCATCACCACGTTTTTCCCCCGGTCCTGTGTCTCTGCCCGCGTCCATCTGGCAGCACCCAACATCCCCCGCCTGCTGGATTCACTGACGCATTCCTTTGAGCAGTTTCAAAGAAAAGTCGCTCAACAGCAGAAACGTCAGCCTCCCCAGCAGGGCGACTTACCTGGGTAACAGGACTACAGGGCTGGGTTAACGAATCACTGGTCCGGACAGTTACTTTTTAATCGATGTGCCCGAGTTCTTTCTCGGTCGTTGCGGCTTCCACTTCTGGTTCGTGTCTGGAGAAAACCAGGTAGCGGCAGAGCAGAAAATTGAAGCCCATGCCAACCAGAATTCCAATAAATGCTGCCAGCAGAATCCGCTGCTCAAAGAACGGAAAAGACTGGCTGAGGACCATCGTCGTCAACCAGTTACAGACGGCTCCTGTCAGGCAACTGCCACAATAGCTCAGATACTGTTTCAGAACTGGCTGATGCTTCGCATAAGAGAAGGTGATGTTCCGGTTGAGCAGGAAGTTGGTGCTCATGGAGGTCCAGATCGCCAGCGCCACGGCGAGCGGGGAAATAATCCAGTGCGAGAGCAGGGCCAGCATCTGCAGATTCACGAAGACACCCGTCAGTCCGATCAGTGCAAATTGGGTGAAATAGGCATAGTTCTGATATTTAAAATCGAAAAGGCGTTTGAGATGTTTCAGGAAGCGCAGCTGTTCTTTCAATGAAAACTTGCTGGTTCCTGTCACGCGATCCGTAAAATCGACTGGAATTTCGACCACGTTTTGACAGCGGCATTTGACGATGAGTTCCAGCCCGATTTTATATCCGATGGGATTCAGGATTTCGCGAACCTGCTGGAAACTCTGCCGCCTGATGGCAAAAAATCCGGCCAGCGGGTCACGGGCACTGGTGAAAGGCCGGGATAACCAGGTCGCTACCCGGGATTTCCATTTTCTAGTCCAGCCCCCGTTTTTTGCCGTTGAGCCTCCCTCGATATAGCGGCTGCCGATTACGAAGTCAGTCGGTCGCTGGTGGAGGGCGGAAACCAGTTCCGGGATCTTTTCAGGAGGATGCGAAAGGTCTGCATCCATCACCAGCAGCAACTCCCCCGTTGCGGCATCCATTCCTGTCAGCACGGCGGAAGCGCGTCCCCGTTCATGCTTCCGGGTGATCAGACGCAGAGGGTAGCTTGCAGAGAGAGCCTCACACACCGGGATGGTTTCATCCGGGCTGTTGTCATCGACCACAATGATTTCCGCATCCAGACTGGCAGCAGTGAGCGCCTGGTTCACACGCGGGATGAGTACCTTCAGATTTTCCGCTTCGCAATAAGCTGGAATAATTATTGATAATTGCAGCAATGTTTTACTTTTCAGGATGGTAGCGGTAATGCGGACAGGAGTCTTATCCGCCGTGTAATGGAAGCGCGACAGGTCGGGGGCAGGGTGAATCTGATTTTCTGCTGTCAGGCACCCGAAAATCCAGCTCACAGGGAAAAAAAGCAGATGAATTCGACAACGTCATTCTCTCTCAGGATCGTGATAAGATCAACCGGCCTGATCCTCAGAGAACTGAGAGAAGTCATCATCGTCAGAATCGTTATACACCGCAGCCTTTGGCTGATGCGGAGACGCTGCTTTTTTGCAACATTTTATTCTAAAGACGACTTGCTGCCATTTTATGAACTAAATTTAAACTGAAAAACCTCTCACATTCCCTGAATAGCGGATGTGGTTACGAATGTCGATGTCGGACAGAACATTCCGGTTTGGAAATAAAAGACACAACCTCAAGGAGTTATGAATAACATGGCAGCTACTGGCTTTTCTCACGCCGATCCCAATATGGCATTTGATGATCTGAAACGGCTGATTCATGGCAAGCTGGTTGAAAAACTGGATTTGTCACGTGTGGGTGACCTGGAAGGTGATTCCCTGCGCCGCGAAATTCGACTGGTCATCGAGCATTTATGCGATACAGAAAATCCACTGTTGAACCGTTCCGAACGGGAGCGGTTGATCGAAGAGATTCTGGACGAAACCTTCGGGTTCGGACCTCTCGAACTGCTGCTCAAAGATCAGGATATTGCAGATATCATGATCAACGGTCCCAAGCATGTATTCGTGGAAAAGAATGGCCGGATCGAACGCTCCAATGTTGTCTTCCGCGATAATCAGCATTTGCTGCAGATCCTCGACCGGATCGTATCCAAAGTGGGACGACGCGTGGATGAAACGTCTCCGCTGGTCGATGCCCGCCTGCCTGATGGCTCGCGTTTGAACGCCGTCATCCCTCCCCTGGCTCTGGATGGCCCCTCATTGACGATTCGTAAATTCGGATCGAATCCGCTGGGACTGGAAGACCTGTTGCGTTTTGGTGCGTTTACTCCGGAAGTGGCCATGCTGCTGGAAGGGGCGATTAAAGCACGCATCAACACCATCATCAGTGGTGGTACCGGTTCCGGTAAAACCACGTTATTAAATACATTATCGGGTTTTATTCAAAGTGATCACCGTGTGATTACGATTGAAGATGCGGCGGAACTTCAATTGCAACAGGAACATATTTTACGTCTGGAAACACGGCCTCCCAATATTGAAGGCCGCGGAGCGATCACGGCGACTGACCTGGTGAAAAACGCCTTACGTATGCGACCGGACCGGATTATCATCGGGGAATGTCGTGGCGGCGAATCGCTGGACATGTTACAGGCGATGAATACCGGTCACGAAGGTTCATTAACGACAATCCACGCCAACTCTCCCCGCGATGCGGTTTCCCGTCTGGAAACCATGATCACGATGGGCGGCGTGGAACTGCCTCTCAAAGCGTTGCGGCAACAGTTCGCTTCTGCCGTGGATCTGATTATCCAGGTGAACCGACTGCAGGGGGGGCCACGTAAGGTCACCCATGTGACAGAGGTTCTGAATATGGAACAGGATACCGTGATCATGCAGGATATTTTCCTGTTCGTTCAGGATGGCATTGATGCTGACGGAAGAGCCTACGGCCATTTTGAAGCGACCGGTGTACGACCGGCATTTATGGATCGACTGGAGGCAGCGGGAATTCGACTGCCCGGGAATCTGTTTGCCAATCGTGTTTTGCAGGGCTGAGTTCAAAACTGTTTTAAAAAAGATACATATACGACTTTTCAATCGATAAGGGTAATCCGAGATGGATCAGACACTCATCATCTCCATCGCTGCATTTCTGGGAATGATGGCTTTTGCAGGGGCCGTCATCTTCGTCATCAAGGATTTTTCGTCCAGCAAGGCGGAAGATCGTCTGGCCGTGATTACCGGTAAAAAGAAATCGACGGAAGAGTCGGCCTCATTACTCAAAGAAGAATTTGTAAAGGGAGGCTTGAACAGCCTGTCTTCTCAGGCGGCTCATTTCTTTGAGAAGTTTGGAAATATCAAGCTGCTGCTTGAGCAGGCGGAAGCGCCATTCAAAGCAGATACCTTTCTGTTAATGACTGCTGTAGCCGGTTCGATTGGTTTTGCTGCCGCCTGGTTTACGAATGCCCCTGCTCCCTTCTGCCCTGTCGCGGCTCTGGGAGTCGGGGTACTTCCATTTATGTGGCTGTTATTCAAGCGTAATCGACGATTCAAAAAATTTGGTCAACAGCTGCCTGATGCACTGGAACTGGTGGGGCGTGCCTTGCGCTCCGGTCACAGTCTTTCTTCAGGATTAAGTGTTGTCGTTCAGGAAATGCCGGCGCCGATTTCCACCGAATTTGCCTTGGCGTATGAAGAACAGAACCTGGGTGTTCCCATTGATGCGGCACTGAAAAGCATGCTCAAGCGGATGCCCAACCTCGATTTGAAGTTTTTCGTGACTGCCGTGGTCATTCAGAGACAGGCCGGGGGAGACCTGGCTGAGATTCTGGACAAAATCGGTTATATCATCAGGCAACGCTTCAAGATTATGGGGCAGGTTCAGGCGTTGACCGGGGAAGGTCGTATCAGTGGAGTTGTGCTGATGGCATTGCCGATCGCGTTGTTCTTTGCTGTTTACTATCTCAACCCCGATTACGTGATGCTCCTGTTTACAGATGAACTGGGGCGAAAAATGATTGCCGGTGGAATCGTATTACAGGTACTGGGCGCTTTGTGGATTAAGAAGATTGTGAATATCAAGATCTGATCCACAGAAAATAATTCGAGTGCTGCCGGGTAAATTGATTTCTGACATAACGTGACTGCTGATTTCATTCGTTGACTGCTGGAGAATTAAAGATGGACTTTGTTCAATTTTTACCGTGGGCTATTTTCGGAATGGTGATGGTGGGTGTGATAGCCCTGATCAATAAACTGAACTCCGATCATTCCCGTGCGAACTCGCGACTGGATGAATTACGAAATCCCCATTTGCGAAATAATCCCGATGACGCGAATTCGGCCAGTTCTCTGTTTGAAAAAGCGGCTCCTGCGCTGTCGAAGGCATTGACTCCCAAGTCGGAACTGGAAGAAAATCAGCTAAAAGTGCGGCTGGCGAATGCCGGTTATAACTCGGAAGCAGCGCCTTCTCTCTTTCTCTCATTAAAGGTCGCGTTAGGCCTATTGGGAGTGCTACTGGGATCGGGCTATGGCTTTTATAACTTTGGTATGACTCAAAACGGCTGGACTTCGCTGGTGATTGCCGGGGGGCTGGGCTTTTATCTACCTGAAATTGCCCTGCGACTGCTGGTCAAGGGACGCATAGAACGTATCTTTTTGTCTCTGCCTGATGCTCTCGACCTGCTGGTGGTGTGTGTGGAAGCCGGTTTGGGGCTGGATGCTGCCATGCGACGTGTTTCCGAGGAACTGGAAGAGACCGCGCCCGATGTGTGCAGTGAATTTGCCTTGTGTAATCTGCAGTTGCAGATGGGGCGACCACGACGTGAAGTTCTTCACGACCTGGGCATCCGCAGCGGCGTGGATGACATGCGGGCACTGGCAGCGATTCTGATTCAGGCCGATAAGTTTGGGTCGTCCATTGCCCAGGCGCTCCGCGTGCAGTCTGACAGTATGCGCATCAAACGCAGCCAGCTGGCAGAAGAACAGGCCGCCATGACTGCCGTGAAGATGATCTTCCCACTCGTGCTGTTCATTTTTCCCGGGATCTTTGTCGTGCTGGTAGGACCCGCTGCCATCATGATGATTAACGGTCTGTTAACCAGCTGAGTTCAATCTCAGCTGCTGTTTCGCAAAAACAACAAAAGTGTAAACACCTTTGAACACTCTGTTAATCAAAGGTGTTTCATTTTTTTACAGACAGAAATCTCTGTCAGGGTGACTGCTTATTTACCGAAGAAAATCCTGAATACCAGTGTGTTATTCTGCTTTCCCGCTGTGTAATTTCCCATCCTTTGGGCTGGCAGTCCCTGGTCCTTCACACAATTACTGATCCCGCCAGTGTTTGGCACTTATTTTGCGGAAGTCATACCTGAATCGGATGTTCGAGAGTGAAAGTGTACGCATGAAATGCAAAATGCATACTCTTGAATATTCGTTTGATTGCCGTCTTGCAGGATGAATTGCGGGCTAACTATTACGCAGCCTCGGGCAAGGCTCTCCAATCGATAAGATCAATTGCATTGAAAACGGAAGCAGGATCAGGTGTGAAAGCACACGATTATGCCTGCTGCGTTTCACTTACAATTGGGTATCTGTGGATCACGTAAATGACACAACTTCCTGACCAGCTACTAGATTGAATATTACTGATGCCTGCCCCACCTTCCTGGCTGAAAACAATGGCGAATCAAGTGGCATCGCTGATGTATGATGTCGATATCCTTGCGCCGATTGGCTGTCATTTTTTCCATAACAGCAGCCGCAACGAGTGGGAGGTGACAATATTCGCATCCAACACCGAGATTGTCGGCGGTGAATGGGATGGGGTACTTGCGCCTTCCAAGTTCTGCTTCAATATCCTCAACCTGGGAGAGATCTTTGAGGAAGTGGAATCTATATTCTGGCAGGCCTTACCCGTCGATTACGATGACCAGCTGGGCTGCCATATTTCCATTGAAGGGAAGTATGAAGGCGAACGCGTCTGGGTGCGTGTTCTCGCGGAAGCCCCTGAAGAATTCGAAGCAGGTCGCCGTATGCAGGCCTACGAATTTAACCTGAAAGAGATCTGGTAAGCCTGACCAGGCACGCAAAATTCGATTTCCCGGGGTAACTCTGATTCACTCCTGCAGACTCGCCTGGTATCGAGGGCGCAGAACATTGAACCATAACATCTCTCACTCTATTATTCCCGGTCCCCATGGTCCTGAAGACGCTACTGTAAAACGGGACACAATCAAGCCTGCCCCGTTTCTGTTTCCCGTTGTAGACCTGTTCTCCTGAGTTGCTTATGATAGGAGGCTGGAACCAGAAAGTTTCCAGTCTGTCTGATACCAAAAGCAGCAGGGAGAATCAAAGCATGCAACTGGGGTTCGTAACGGCAATTTTACCAGATTATGATCTGCGGGGAGTTTTCCAGGCGGCAGCAGAGATCGGCTATGACTGTGTTGAAGTCATGTGCTGGCCTGAAGGAAACGATTCGCGGCGCTATGCGGGAATTACTCACATTTCTGCCGAGCAGTTTACCGATGCGGATGTCGCTACGATTTCTCAGCTCTCGGATGAATTTGGCATCGAGATCAGTGCCCTGGGGTACTATCCGAATCCACTCTGTCCCGATGTGGAAGAGGCTGGAAAATATGTGGAACATATTCAGAAAGTCATCGCCGCTTCTGCAAAACTGGGTATCAATCGCATGAATACCTTTATCGGCCGGGACTGGAAAAAATCGGTTGATGAAAACTGGCCTCGTTTTCTGCAGACCTGGCCTGAGCTGATTCAGTATGCAGAACAGCAACAGGTGCGGATTGGTATCGAAAACTGTCCGATGTCGTTTACCCGGGATGAATGGCCGGGCGGTAAAAATCTGGCCTGCACGCCTGCAATCTGGCGGCGGATGTATGCAGATATACCGAGTGAATATTTTGGCCTGAATTATGACCCTTCCCATCTGGTCTGGATGCAGATGGATTATATTGCGCCCCTGCGTGATTTCGCCGATCGGATATTCCATGTGCATGCCAAAGATGTGCGTGTCGATCAGCATCGGCTGGACCAGGTGGGCATTCTGGCCTGCCCCCTCGAATATCATACACCCAAGCTGCCCGGTCTGGGACAGGTTGACTGGGGCAGTTTTTTTTCACAATTAAATGAGAATGGTTATCAGGGACCGGTATGCGTGGAAGTCGAGGATCGTGCCTACGAAGGTTCCACAGAGTCCTGCCTGGCTGCACTGAGACAGTGTCATACTTACCTGAGAAATTATATTCCCGATCGAGAGTAATCCTCATGGAAGATCAGTTCAAAAAAATTTCAAAGATGATCGATCACTCCCTGCTGAGCCCCATCCTGACGGTTCCGGAACTGGAAGCGGGCTGTCAACTGGCGTTGGCATATGATGTGGCCAGCGTGTGTATCATGCCGTTTTATCTGAAACGTTGTGCCGAGATCCTGGAACACTCCACAGTCCATCCCAGCACAACAATCGGGTTTCCGCATGGAGGCCATACGCTGGTGATGAAACAGCGCGAGGCAGAACAGGCGATTCTGGATGGCTGTGAAGAACTGGATATGGTCGTGAATCTTTCGCGGGTACTCAGTGGTGACTGGAAGTATGTGGAGAACGAAATCGCGGCGATTACCCGAATCGCGCACCAGTCAGGTCAGAAAATCAAAGTGATTTTCGAGAACTGTTATCTGACCGAATATCAGAAAATCAGGCTGTGTCGCATTTGTGCCAGCCTGCGCGTGGACTGGGTCAAAACTTCAACCGGCTATGGCACGGGAGGTGCCACATTGGATGACTTGAAGTTGATGCGGGCGCACAGTCCGGAACGGGTCCAGATCAAGGCAGCAGGCGGCATCCGTACGCTGGATCAGCTTCTGGAAGTACGTGATCTGGGCGTGAGCCGTATTGGCGCCAGTGCCACACGCGTCATCCTGGATACCTGTCGCGAGCGGTTAAAGCTGCCTGCGATTTGTTTCTGAGAAGTCGATTGAGGCTGTCTTATCTTGCCTGTATTACTGCTGCTGATTTAATTTTTTCATGTCTGCGGCTTCCTGTTCCGGGGTCGTCTCACTCAGAATATCTTCATCATTTCCCGCTGGCGCTGGCGGCTCTTCACTGCCACAACCGAAGTGGAAGGGAGTCAGGCAGAACATTAACAGGATCGAAAATAAGTATCGGTTCATAGCGCGTTTTATTACCTCGGATAACAGGGGCTGCGATCTCCTCTGATGAGTGATCTCAATCGCAGCCGGGACTACAGTAATTGAATGACGGTAAGCAATCCTCCCCACTTGAAACGTAACGAGGATTGCTGCATGTTACAAGTAAGACAGGCTTACCATTCTCCCAGAACATTGCCATCAGCGGGGTGCCCCAGATTTCTCCAGATGGTATTGTCAATATTATCGGAGGCAAATCTTACGGACCCATCGGCAATGAGGGCATGAACTCCTCCAGTGTGCTGGCTGCGGGCCGCCAGCAGGGCAGCCGTAGTACTTGAGCCGGCACCACAGTCGGGCATGTCTTTATTATTCGGGTTATAAACCGTCCCGAAATAATGAGACTCGTAATGCGTTCCATAGAACCAGGAATAACCCTGCTGATTACTACCCGTGTAAGGTGCTTTCGTTTGACAACTGGCAGGACACATGCCAACGTCTAGAGAAGAGGCGAAATTAGGATCTTGCAGCGATTGATCGTCACAGAAGGGAGCCTTGGCAAATGTTTCCGAGACCATCAGTGTATTTGAAGTGCCATCTTCCACATCACGAATACTCATTCGGCTGATGACACTAAACATGGATTCCGTTTCATCTCTTCCTGAATGCCAGTCAGTTCCGCGGCAAGCCAGGTAGTTAGTGGGAGCATAATTGCTGTTAGTAGGACGCGAAGAATCGCTGGGGCAGCGGACTGCCGTTAATATCGTTCGTCTGACTTCGACATTGTCGCCACCATTACCGGGAGCCCTCTCAAAGTTAATCATATTATACAGCGGTGCCTGATCGAGGAAGGGGAGAATGCGGCCAATCCAGGTGACCTGACTGGTAGACCAGGTATCAAGGCCACTATAAAAATCCCGAACATCACCGGGAGGAAACATCTTGAAGTTATCATGATAGTTGTGCAGCGCGAGTCCAATCTGCTTGAGATTGTTTTTGCACTGTGAGCGAC
>TARA_R100001132_G_scaffold17581_1_pt1 | contig 14113 bp, 17 predicted proteins | sample TARA_R100001132 | Tara Oceans TARA_R100001132 (sample SAMEA2621247) | marine metagenome | biome: marine biome (ENVO:00000447); feature: mesopelagic zone (ENVO:00000213); material: "saline water (ENVO:00002010), including plankton (ENVO:xxxxxxxx)" | depth 800 m | reverse complement strand
CGCTTGTTCTCTCAGGATGCAGGGAGATGGATAGAGATACTTTCTTATTGATATCATTATCTTTTTTATTGACTCGATGATTGACCATGTCACACCATGATGGCTCAAGATACAGATATCTTGCTTACCTATTGCTTACCCAATGGAGGGAGTAATGTCAAAGCTCGCCAAGGCCACGATCGATAAGACACGTGAAGCGGCCCGCATACAAGGTCAGGAGATCGTTGCATGGGACACCACGATGCCAGGCTTTGGCATTCGGGTTAAACCGTCGGGCACGGTGAGTTTCATGATCCAGTACCGCAATGAATACAACAAATCACGCCGCCATACGATTGGCCGCTTTGGCATAATGACACTGGAGGAAGCCAGGACCGAAGCCCGAACCCTTCTCAGCGCATCGAGCCGGGGTAGAGACCCTCGAGCAGATCGCCTGCGCAAGCGAAACGAGAACTCAGTCGCAGATCTGGCAGCCCGGTACATGCAAGAGCACTGTGAGGGACGCTGCAAGCCGTCAACCATCGAAGCGCACAACTGGCTGCTGAATAAGTTCATATTGCCAAAAATGGGACGGTTTCTACTTTCCGAACTGACCAGTGCTGATATTGGTCATCTACACCAATCCTTAATAGGTACGCCCTACAACGCAAACCGGGTCCTTGGACTTCTAAAGGCCATGCTGGGACATGCCGAGTTGTGGGGCTTGTTGGAAAAGGGTGGCAATCCAGCAGTATCCATCCGCCCATTCAGAGAAAAGAAGCGCCAGCGGTTCCTCTCCCGGGAAGAGCTTGCCAGGCTGGCGAAAGCAATTGATGACAGCGAGAATGAACGTCTTATCTCACCGCATGTTGCAGGGGCGATCCGCCTGTTAATCGTAACCGGCGCACGATCCGGTGAAATCATAAACATGTGCTGGAGTGATATCGATTGGGATCGACGTTTGCTTATCCTGCGCGAACACAAAACAGATGTTAGCGGCATAAAGGCACTTCCTCTCAATGCGATTGCGCTCGATATTCTAAAGGAGATACCCCGTGACCCAGAAAACCCCTATGTGATCACAGGGCTCAGAAAAAATGCACCCCTGGTCAATTTGCAAAAGCCATGGCGCAGGATTCGGAAAAGAGCTGGCTTGGACGATGTTCGTATACATGACCTGCGCCATTCTTTTGCAAGCTTCGGCGTAACAACTGGAGCATCGCTTCCTGTTATTGGCGGATTGCTGGGCCATCGGTCCATGTCGGCCACGTCTACATATGCCCATCTATCTCAAGATCCGCTTCGGGATGCATCTGACAAGGTGGGGGTATTGGTCGGAGACATTATGCGTCCCAAAGCGGTGCTTTGATGATCAAGCTGTTGGAGGCAATTATATAGCGATGACACGGTAAAATCCTGTAATCTGTGGTAGTTTACAGGTTGGCTGAAGGCAGGATTGCATGTCGAAGTGCCAAAGGCAGCTTCAACTCTCAGACAGCCACCAGTTTTTCGGATCAACCCTTAGCCAAAAACAGGAGATGTTCCATGGACGGTGATGATGATCAGACTAAGGACGACAAGCCAGAAGAAACTAACCCTCACAAAAACATCGTGGCTTTAGGGCATTACCGCAGTGCCAGCGGCCAATTTACCGGTGGCTTCATGCTAACCAAGAAAGACGGCGAAACAGAAATGGTTACAACAGAGTCCTTTGTGAGCAAGAAGCCACCCGCCGATTGAATCTCAAAATTAGGTAAGCAAGGGTAAGCACTCGAGGTCATGCGCAGTGCAACTCAATGTAACACAACCAATCAACCGGGTGCAGGGCGTTGCCATCTCAAAGTATCTCTATCCATCTCCCTGCATCCTGAGAGAACAAGCGGACTTCAAACTCATCCTTGAGGACCATGTGTGCCAAACCAAAAAATTCAAACATCCATAGACGTCGACACAATCCACATTCAATCAGGATTTGCATATTTTATGCTCTTCACATTTTGAAAGAATCATTTCTACGATTTTTTATTATCAGATTGGAACCTGATCATTAGGAGGATTTCGATGTTTCGCGTCCCACAAAATTTTGAGTTCTACTTTCCAAATACGTTCGAGAAGACACCACTTCTTAACTCGGCTATTGTCCTGGCCGCAACACCGATAGTATTCGCAATATACTCAAGTAATTTCCTTGCTCCGCACAATGCAATGGTAGCTTTAGCATTTTTTCCACTTTTGTTTGCAATAGGATCTCTTTCTTCTGTGTATTTTATGAGCAGGCACTTTCTCTTCCAGTGGAGCATTCGTAAATCTGGTATTTCTAGAGAAAAATGGACCGTTGATCAAAATGGCAATGGTATTGCCTTGGAGAGTTTATCAAAAAATAAACAGATTGTTTACCTAATAGTAAATGGTTGGTTACATAAGCATGAACGAAATAAAATTAGGATACTAAAAACTAAGAAGAATTTTGGTATTCCCACGATGGTAATATTAACGGACAAATCCGCGACTTCATTACGAACAATTGAAATAAGATGTGATGATCTCGCCTTAGAAACTGCGCTATATTCTTGGATTTGTATTTACAAGCGTACTGGTGAACGCCATTCCGAATCTACAGTAAATGCCCGTAATGCAGAGGCGGTCAATCAAATCGAAAACTCTGATAGGGTCGATACAAAACACGATACCATTGCATCCCAAAACAAAGAGCAAGAGACGGAGAATACGAGTAAATTAGATTATCCATTCTCAGGTGTAAATTTAACCACAGAAGAGCGTAGAATTCTAGACATGCTCTCACAGAACGGCGCAATACGTGTAAATAAAGGCGAAAAGAACAATGCTGTTGACCATATTAGAAATAAAACAGCATTAATGAAAGTAATGGAAAAATTAAAAGAAAATGGTGAGATTGAGAAGTGCATAAATCACTATACTATAATTCTTTTTAACACATACTATAAAGGATTTAGTTCTTCTGCCATCCGATCGCATGTTGAAACGGCAAAAAAAATGCTCGAAGAAAAAGCTTTACCTAAAGATGGAAAATGAGGGTTTATGTATGAAAAGCTGTAATTCAAATTACTCCTACTGCTCCAAGCTGGACATCCGCATTAACCCAACAATTTTGCTAAATGGATCATGCGATCTTCAGCCTGACGGCTTGAAGTATCAGTTTTTGAGTTCCAACGCTTAGGTTTTGGTGTCGGTCGGGTTAGGATCTGCGATCAGGGGCAGACTGATCCTGCAATTCGTCGGCATTCATGGAAGATCAGTCGATCCATATTGTAGGTGAGATTTGCCGAGGTCAGTATCACGTCGGCCCGCTTGATCTTGATGGTTCGAATGAACAAGCTATAGCGGTTCTTCTGGTGTGCAAAAACATGGTCGATGCTGGCGCGGATCGAGGGCTTTTGGCGTTCGCACGAGCGGTGGCTTCAGCATCGGATTGCCCGCAGGTTATGACGGCGATATCCAGATGACCGACAGCACCTCAGTGCGCATCCATCAACATGCCGCCAACTCAAAAAAGTAACCTGGATCGCTGTATCGGCCACTCGCGTGGCGGCCTAACGACCAAAGTTTCACAAAGCAGTTCGAAATCGGTAGTCCACTCTCACCCATCAAGTAAAGTACTATTCGCCTCCATTCCCTGACTTAGGTATGGCCTAGGTTAACTGTCAGTATATATTGTTGTATTCACACCTTTACCAAAGAAAAATTTTTAATTTCATATCAATAAAATTCAATTTTGTCGTATAATTCTAATTTTATATTTGATATTTTGCGAATAATTCTAATTTTATATTGAATTATTCGGTAGTTTTGATTGTTAGCATTTGATATTGCGTAAAGTCTCTCAACAGAAGGGACTTCCGCTATGAATGAGAATGTTCAAATGGGTGTTTTATATACGCCTTCTGAAGTGTCCAAGATAATTGGAATATCAAAATCAACTCTCGCCAATTGGCGCGTTACCAGAAGTGATGGCCCTCCTTTTATTCGAGTAGGTGGCCGAGCCATTCGCTACTCCGCCAACGACTTGCTTGAATGGCTCGAAAAGCAAAGACGTACATCCACGGCGGGCTAGCGGCATGGCCCGCAATCCAACAAGTTTTCGGCTGTCCTCGGACGCACTAGCTGCGCTGGAATTGCTTTGTATTGAGCAAGGCTGCTCCCGCACAGAAGTTATAGAATGGATGCTTTTGGGCCAAAGCAGCTCAAAGCAACGCCGCTCATCTGGGAAATTGCAGTCACGGCAGAATGCCAGGCACCATTCAATGGCCGATACTATTGTCCTTACTCGGGCGGCTCACTCTCTTGTCGTATCTGGCAAAGCCGACGAAGAGAACAGCGAGCTTGCCCGAACGCTACTGATCCACGCGGCCACACTCATCAAACGTCATAACCGTGCACGAACGGGCGGTGGGTCAATCGCTTCCGTGCTGGATCCCCATGTGCTGCCACCACCGAACACCCCACACCCGCGCCTTGTCGCGACCATCATAGAAAGGATCAACAATCATGATCACCCGTGAAACACGCGGGCGGACCGCCGCCAATGTATTGCGCTATGTGCTCCGTACAGGAGCCCATGACGATCAGGACGATACCAAAGTCACGGACATCTATCTGCTGAACAGTGGATTATCGGTACTGGGGCCCATGAAAGCCTCTGAGGCCATGCAGATCGTATCGGAAATATCGAAGACTCGCGACGACCTGAAGCACACGGTCCTGCACCTCACCTTCTCTCCCTCCCGAGCGGAGGAAGGCCGGTATCTGGAAGATACAAAGGATACCCTGATTCAGTCGTTCTTCGCTGCGACGGATGCGCTTGGCGTAACGGATAGAGTGACCCTTCTGGCCTTCCATCAACCAAACATTCCGGCTGCAGCAAGTACCCCATCGGTCCATCTCCATGCCGTTATCGCCCTTCCCTCTCCTGAAACAGGGCGAAGCGTTTCCATGCACCGCATTCGGGAGCGGCTTAACGAAGCCTGTCCGTTCGAGATGGAGATTGAAGTCGCCTCGGACAATGAGGTCAAAAAGGAAGAGGTCAAGAGTGAGGCGCCTCCGCCGCCCGTTGTCCCCTTCGAACCCCCTCGCCCAGTAACACCACCCCGCAAAAAGCGTCGGCGCGTGCGCGATGATTTCGAGATGTGAGGTGAATGATGCCCCGGGCCAAAAATGTAGTGCGATACGGTGTAAGTCCCTCTCACAAATCAGGGGACCTTATCGCAGCGGCAACCGCATCATTATGTACAGCGCGAGCCACAGCGAAAACCGCAGCAACTGGCACATCGATCTGCGCAGCGAATTCCGGGGCGCTGCCATGAAAGAGCCCTTCGAAATCCGATTGAAGCGAGCAGCGGAAGAGCTTGCCAACCAAAAGCGGGAACAAAGTCTGCGTCAGGGTGTGGGGCCGTTCGTGCGGTTGAACCGCGATCTGCTCCTGACACTCCATGCGGAACTGGGCACCTGGTCGAATGTCGCGGAACTGCTTTCGGGCGAAGGCCTGCGATGGAAAACCGGTAGACCAGTGACGGGCAGCCAGTTGCGATCGCTCCTGTCACGGACCCGAACGCGACTAAACAAAGTAGCTAGCCAACCTAGCGCAGATAACCTTGTTACCGGACCGTTACCGTCGAAACCCTTGATCCAGAACATGCGGCCAAGGAGCCGGGATAGTCCGCAACAAAAACCGATACGCGGCCTCTCCGATCTCCTCGATACCTGATATATAAAGGAACCCCCCATGAATACGCACGACACATCCTCATCGAAAAGACTGTACCGGACCCTTACCTCACCACAATGGGGTGAGAAGATTGATCCTAAATCCTGTTCTGTGATTGTCTGCAACAGGACCGGGGGTCAGGGGAAGACCCTTATCACTCAGTTGATTGCTCTCGCCTTCGAAGAGGTGGGAATTTCCAAATTTCTTGCCTCCGCAGATTCGTCGACCGCCGACGCGGTATCAAAACTTGGCAAGATCCACCGCGGTTCTGTCCTGGAACTCGGCATCGGCGCTGAATTCGATGCGGTACGGTCGGATTCGTCGAAAGTTGTTTCCCACTGGGACCAACTCGGCAGCATTCTGGCCTCGGGCAATGCACTCGTCGATATCGGTGCGAACCTGGTGGATACAGTCTGGAACTGGGCCCATGCCCGCAATGCCGGGGAAGTGCTGCGCAGTGCAAAGGCGCCACAGATTGTCCTGGTCGTCCCGGTGCGTGCACAGGCACAGGCTATCGAGGATGCGCTTGCCGTCCTGGAGCGTTCCATCCGCGAGGATGCCTTCCTTCCGATTGCAGCCCGTATTCTTGTCCTGAACGAAGCCAGCGGCGGTTTCGAGCGATATGGCAGCAGTGGTGATTTCGAGCGACTGAGCGCAATGAAGCACAATGCAGGTCTGAAGATCGTCCGCCTGCCACAGTGCCGCAGCGAGATATGGCCCTCTCTGGAACGCAATTACACACCCCTGCGCTCCATCATCCCAATGACCACTCAGGATGTGGCGCAGGAGTTTCATCTCGACATGTTCGCGGCCAGCGGGGCGCGGGCGGATCTGCTGCAATGGATCTCGCACGCCATCGAAAGCTTCCGTGTTGCCGGATTGATCCCCCTTGAGCAGGGAGGCGGTGATGAATAGTCAAATGCCCGTTCCGCTGCGGATGGCAGCGTCAGAAGCCCAGCAGGAGTTCGTCACGCGTGTCCGGACAAAATCACGACGGCTGTTGGGTCTCCTTGTCGGGAGCTTTGTACTGGGCGCCTGCTCGCTCGGCGCGGTCATATGGAGTTTACATCCTCCTTCCGATCATCTGGACAATCTCCGTGCGATGAGCGGAAGCGAACGACAGATTCTCAAACGATTGCAGGCCATTGGGTTGGATCGCTTCGATCTGTCAGAACCGGAACTGGAGGCCCGGCTGGGTCTCTCCAACGAGGCCATGGCATTGACGATGAATCTGGATCGACCGGTCGAGGGCACGCAATGGCGCCACTATCTGCCGGAATGGACAGGCCTCAAGGACGAGGCTCTGATCGGCAAGGATGGTGCCATCCAGATATTTGTTCGTCATATCGCCAACCTACCTGAATCCAAGATCGGTCCGGTTCTTGTCCTGATCAACGACGCCGTCACGGCAGTTGGGAACGCACCAACACTGTTACGCTGGCTGCTTTCACTGACACCGGAACAGCGCGCCGACCTGGACAAGACGACAATCGAGTATTTGGGCACCCGGGAAGGCCGCGATCTGCTGCAAACGGTGGCGGCGCTACAGCGGCCGGGGCTCGACCTTGTGCGTGCCGCGACCAGCGCCAATGCCCGAATCCTGACGAACCTTCTGGCGGTCGCTCCAGAGCGTCTGGATAGTCTTTATCGGATAGAACTGGCCTACAGGGGCAAATACGCCAATCATGGCCCTACCCCGTTCCCCTGCCTCAGTATCGTGCGAACGATCCAGGCAACGAATGGTAAAAGTCTGTCGATTTGCCAGGTTGTTCTGTATTGAGGATGGACGTGTCCTTTCCCAATGGCTGCCGACCAGACGTTGGAAAGTATCACATATGACCACCATACTTGTCATTGTGGTGCCCGGCTCCTGTTGCGGAGGATCGCAGATGATGATACTAAAGCTTGGCACTTACATTCTATTGCCGAGTTTAAGGAACATGACTGAACCGACCCAAGGAACGCTGAAGGATCGCGCGCTGACAATCGCCAGGGAACGCGGCATCGCGCGCGCCCGCGATTTCGATGCAGGGGGCGTTCCCCGTGCCTATCTGCGGCGACTGCAGGATCAGGGGCTTCTGGTGCGCATGGGGCGCGGTCTCTATCAGCTTGCCGATGCGGAATGGTCCGAGTCTCATAGCCTTGCGGAAGCCAGCCGAACAGTGCCCCATGGCACCATCTGCCTGCTCTCCGCGCTCAGATTCCACGAACTCACGACCCAACTGCCGCATCAGGTCTGGATGCTGATCGGTCACAAGAAATGGGCACCGAAGAACCCGCCTGTATCCCTCCGTATTATGCGCGCCACCGGCGAAGCCCTGACGGCCGGTGTGACGTTTCATACAATCGAGCAGGTAGACGTCCCCATCACCAATCCGGCCAAGACGGTTGCAGACTGCTTCAAATACCGCAACCAGATCGGTCTCGATGTCGCTATCGAAGCGCTGAGAGACTGTATCCGAAACCGCCGCGCCACAATTGACGACCTCTGGCATTTCGCTGCCATCGACCGCGTGCAGAATGTCATACGGCCCTATATCGAGGCGACCCTGTGACCCCGAAGCCACCCCTCAAGAATGTCGGCGCCTCGGTCCGTGCACGACTCACTCACGCTGCCCGTGAGCGCAAGGAAAACGTTCAGCTTGCGCTGACCCGTTTCGCCATCGAACGACTTCTCTACCGGCTGAGTCTGTCGCCCCACAAAGATCAATTCGTCCTCAAGGGTGCCATGCTGTTCAGTCTCTGGACACCCACGCCGTATCGAGCGACCGGCGATCTCGATCTTCTGGGATATGGCGATGCGTCGCCGGAGCGGATTGCTGCTAACTTCCGCGCGGTCTGCGGGATCGACGTCGAGGACGACGGCGTGGTCTTCAAGCCGGAAACCCTGCAGGCCGAGCCGGCCCGGGCTGAAGACGAGTATAGCGGCGTCCGGATCACCATGACCGCCGAGATCGCCGGTGCGCGCCTGCCTATCCAGATCGACATCGGATTTGGCGATGCCGTGACCCCGGCAGTGCTGGAAATCAACTATCCCTCGCTACTCGACATGCCAGCGCCGCGATTACGCGCCTATCCGCCAGAGACGGTCGTAGCCGAGAAGTTCCAGGCGCTGGTCGCACTCGGCATGCTCAACAGCCGCATGAAGGATTTCTTCGATCTCTGGGCGATCTCGGAGACGTTTGCCTTCGATGGATCGATCCTCGCGGATGCAATCGCAGCGACCTTTGATCGCCGCCACACGACCATCCCTGTGGAGACGCCCGTCGCGCTGACGCCAGCCTTTGCCGAAGACGCCGCGAAGCGGGCACAATGGCAGGGATTTCTTCGCAGAACAGCCCTTTCCATCGCACCAGGGTCGTTCGTTGAGATGCAGACCAAGGTGTCAGCATTTGTTTTGCCACCCGTCCAGTCACTCGTCGTCGATAAGCCGCTCGAGTGTAAATGGGTCGTCGGCGGTCCCTGGAAATAGTGAAAAGGCGCGCCCCTGTGTGAGGGGCGACTGGTCAATGGACTTCGTCTCCGATCAGTTCACGGCCAGTCGCCGCTTTCGGATTCTGGCCGTCGTCGATGATTGCACGCGCGAGAACCTGGCGCTTGTCGCAGATACTTCGTTGTCAGGGCTGCGTGTAGCTCGTGAGTTGGATTGCCTTTTCCGCGATCCGGGAGAATATCGCATCAAGTTCCGATGCGACTTCAGCAAGGCCCTCGCCCCCTTCCGACAGATACGGGGAGAATACAAATGACGGTGCCTTATAAGACAAGGTCGCCCCGCCGTCCGGATCTTCGGTGACATAGAACCGAATTGGGGCCTCAATCATTGCCGCCTCACTGAGCGGCAATATCCGGATCGCAAAATCCACGCGAAAAACGCCCACCACTCGATTACCTGGAAGCTCAACGCCACGTGACGCAGCGGCAGCGGTCGGTCCCGCTTCTGTCACGAGCCCCATTTTATTGTCCGTCACTGCCTGTTTGAGGTCCGCCAGCAGAAGATCAAAGGGTTTCTGACTGTGCTGGATTACCCAACCTTCGCGCGGCTGCAAAGCCTGGGCAGAGGACACCATCAGCATCATGAACACGGCGAAAGCGACGATACGATACATGAAGAAGGACTCCTTAGGTCAGAGACGGCTTATGGTGCATTGTGATGGATCGGGGCACCTGGATGAAATGCACGAAAGGCGAAGGCGAAAGGCACGTCATAGGAAACATCGACAAGACCACCCTCCGCCTGTTGGCGTTGAACTGTGACGATTCCAACATCCCGGCCCTTGTCGATACGGGCTCTGTCCAGGGCTGATGCCTGACCCGACCGCCAGCGCAGAACAAGATCATCGACAATGATTTCTCCACACTGACGCAGCAAACCCAGGCTCCAGGCCTCATCGCGCCCGACCACGCTCACCACCCGCATCAGGGGTAATCCAGGTCCATCATATTCGCCATCATACAGAAATGGGCGTGGCAATCCGTCATATCCGACATAGGGATTCCGCCCATAATCACGGATGGTTGAGTCCCTCGGAACCAAAACACGGCCCGTCGGATTTCGCGCAGCGAATTCGCCGAAACTCTCCAGTCTCGCAGGAAGACGTGCCAGTTCGACACCGGTTTTCGCACCGATGATCGCTCGGCCCTCGAACTGCTGCCACCAGCTTTCTGTCAGCCGGTCATACATGACCATGTCCGAATTGCGCAGTTTTCCAGTCGTACCAAAGGTCGTCTCGATACCCTCGACGCGTCGGTCGAAGACGATACCAGAATTGCACAATGGACAGAAAGTCACTGAAATCGGGGTATCAGCAAGCGTATCATTGACGATCTCATGCCACATCAGAATGCTCAATGGATAGGCGCGGGCCTCTCCATCGATACGCACGCTCATCACCGGTTCCCTGTCAGCATAGAGATCTCCCCCCTGAGGGACCGGCGAGAAATGGGGATCGTCTATGGCAAGGATGCCATCCTTTGGCGGACCACCCGACAGAATCTCCCGGAAGGCGACTTCCGCGCGGCTGAAATCTGTATTCGGCCATTCCTGCAACCAATCGCGTGGAGGGAGGCCATTCTCCTGTGCCTGAAGTGGGCCAACAACAATCATGCACAGAAATGCAAGCAACGAACCCGCTGCAAGATACCGATCAGGCATGCCGATTATAAATAAAACTCGATAACAGGATGACATCACTCACACGCGCCTTTCTCAAACCAAGCCTGCCTGCATTGGCCGGAATGCCTTCTGACCCAGAGCATCCAGCTTCCTATACAACAAAAAACCATCTCGATTCGGAATCGTCACAGCATCGTGAGACAACTTGATGCCAGGCATTCCCGACAATCGGTTATGGGTATGTACGGATCGGTCGCCTGTTATTGGAATGCCGGTTCCAATTCTACAGTTCGCAGAAAGCGAACATCCATTCAAGGGAGTGACACCAATGAGTTTCAAAACCTATCTACTGTCGACAAGCGCCGTATCCCTGATGGCAGTGGCAAGCCTTGTAACAACAGGGCATGCAGGTTCCGGGGAGATAGAACTGGCAGATGCCGTTTCCGCAGAACATGTCTCCATCGATGCACAGATGGACGGTGGCGGGTCCTGCAACCCCTGCGCGGCAAAAGCATGCAACCCCTGCAATCCCTGTGCAGCCAATCCCTGTAACCCCTGCGCCGGTGGTGCGTTAAAGGTCAGTGCAAGTTGTGTCGTACCAAGCGTCAAGGCGAAGGCTTATAACCCCTGCAATCCCTGTGCGGCAAAAGCGGGCAACCCCTGTAACCCTTGCGCTGCCAAGGCTTGCAACCCCTGCAATCCCTGTGCGGCAAATCCCAGCAACCCATGTGGCGGTTCGGTCGCAGCGGTAGAAGTAAGTGATGCAGAAGCGCGCGCTGCCTATGACTGCCTGAAACCGGAAATGACCGCAGCCTTTGCCGGATCAACGGAAGCAGCCGGTGCCGCCCATTTGAACTGGCCGCATGTCAGCACCGGACCCTATCAGTCCATCACCCATGGCGGTCGTTATGTCAGCAATACGGCCAACGATGTCGCCGTCGTCGCCTATATGAAATATGAGGAGATCGGCAAAGCACCTGTCGGGTCCATTCTGGCAAAGAACAGTTTTGCCATTCTGGAAGATGGCAAGGCGGCAATCGGTCCCCTCTTCACCATGACAAAGATGGAAGAGGGATGGAACCCCGAGACGGGTGACTGGCGATATTCAATGGTCATGCCGGGCGGCTCCACCGTGGGCGTAACCAAGGGTCCTAATGCCGCCAATATGGACTTCTGCCATGAATGCCATATCGCGGGCGAAGAGTCCGATTACCTGTTTTTCTTGCCAGAGGACTTTAGAAAGTAGGAGGCGGCCGCGCGGACGTACCGAACTGGAAAGGGCACCATCGATTCACTGATGGTGTCCTTCCTTGAGTATAGGCCTATGCACTTGTATTCAGCCGACATGGCACAGGCTGTTTCCGGATATGAAGTGCCACCTTTATGTCTTCCGGATTGTAAAGGAACCTATATCAGGAAACTGACATCTATGAGCACCATTCATTGCAATACAACCGGGATTATTTTTAAAGAAATATCGGAAATTGCGCGGGGGCTGAAGACCTGTGGTCTCTGTTGGAGAGTTACATTTCTTCTGTTCGTTTCGATTCTGACGATTGAGGCAATCTTGCTCGTATTTTCTGCAAACCAGTTCGAGAAAGCGCGACTGGCCGAGGCAGAGAGAGAAGCGCTTGTCACCGCTAGAACGATAATCAGGGCATCTCTGATAATCGATGATATGCATAGCCTAGATAACACATTAACCGATAGCGCAATATCCTACAGCGCATTCGAAGAAATAGGTCCTATTCTTCGTAAAAATTCATTACTGTCGGGAGCGGTCGTTTTCGATGAAAGCGGAATGCCGAGTGCGAGTTTTGGCGACCGACCGACCATTACACCATTCGATGAAAAGGATTCACGTTTATCTATTGATGGAACCATGGATATTCTATGGAAACCGAAAAGAATGGATGGATCTCGCTTTGTCGCAGGTCGTGTCGATGTGACACATATACCGGAAATGGTTCAGGCACATGTTCTGAAAATTGTCGGGTTGGTCTTATTAATTTCCCTATCGCTGACTCTTACTTCTATGATCATTCTCGAGCGCGTGCTTTTACGCCCGATACGCTGCGTGAATACGGTGCTTTCTGATATCGCCCGTAACCCCGGAAATACATCGGAAGACGCCCTGTTCGTAAAAATGGGAAAGCGCCAGGTCGACGAATGGGTCGATGTTCGAAAAAACTTGATTTTCCTGACCCGATGCCTTCGACAGGCTTTTTTAGATATCAAGGAGCAACAGGATCAGTTAGCTGAAGCGGAAAAAATCAAAAAGATAAGCGATGCCAAGTCAGATTTCCTCGCCAATATGAGCCATGATCTTCGCACCCCGCTGAATGCGATAATTGGATATTCTGAAACGATAAATATGGAAATCTTCGGGCCTGTCGGAAGCGAACGATATCGTGAGTATATCCAGGATATACTAGAATCTGCCAGTCAATTAAAATTTTTGGTAGATGACCTTCTTGATTTAGGTCGTATTGAAGCGGGCACCTTTGAATTGGACGAGCAATGGGATAACCTACTGGATACCGTTCGACGTGCAGTTTTTAAGTGCGAGTCAACCTATTCTGGAGTGCCTGCAAAAACGATACAGATGCATACTGGGAATGTAAATCCAGGTTTAGAAATTTTCGCCGACCAGAAGGCAATGAACCGGATACTTACAAACCTTGTCGGCAACAGCCTTGATCACGCGGGTCCGACAGCGAAAACGCGTGTGGTCATCTTTGGGACAAGCGAAGGGCGATTTTACATCGAGATAGGCGACAATGGATGCGGCATTGATCAGGACGTGGTCGCACGGATTACCGAGGCATATTTCCAGGCCGGACCCAATATCGGACGCTCCGCTTATTCCAAGCGTAAATCGACTGGATTCGGACTTGGCCTTACGATGACCGCAAGTCTATTAAGGCATCACGAGATGGGGTTCGTTATCGAAAGCATTAAAGGATCGGGGACGGTCTGTCGTGTAGAAATACCGTTGAGCAGGACGAGACAAACTCTAGTGTCGGAAGCGTTTAATTAGAATCGGGATTCCCAAAGGGGACGAATTGTGATTCATCATGATGGCTGGGATAGGAGGCCAGCCATGATGTCTCGGTCATATTCTCTTGATCTTCGGGAGCGTGTTGTTGCGGCGGTTCTCGGTGGTGCAACGACGCGGTCGGCGGCGGCCCGTTATGGCTTTTCGGTTGCGACGGCGATGCGCTGGTCGCAGCGGGGGCGTGCGGGGCTCAGTCTTATGCCCAGTAAACGGGGCGGCC
>TARA_R100001132_G_scaffold26180_1_pt1 | contig 14143 bp, 11 predicted proteins | sample TARA_R100001132 | Tara Oceans TARA_R100001132 (sample SAMEA2621247) | marine metagenome | biome: marine biome (ENVO:00000447); feature: mesopelagic zone (ENVO:00000213); material: "saline water (ENVO:00002010), including plankton (ENVO:xxxxxxxx)" | depth 800 m | reverse complement strand
TTCCCAGCGGAGCCGGATGAACCGAAAATCATCCCACGTAGTCATCCCTTGTCGAGCCGTTCCTACGGTTGGCTCAAACTTGCTTGGTAACACAAGCAAGTCGGCGACCTTAGAAGGGAGAGAGTAAAGAATCTTGTAATTGGGAAAACGCTTAAACACGCTCGGAAGTAGGCGGAATGCAACCGATTCCCCACCGTTGTCGATCCTGATCGCTTTGGATAACTGTTCTTCACGTCCGGCTTGACGACGGACATCGAAAGCTACAAGTGGATGGCGAGGTAATGGATCGGCAACAAAGGTGTAAGCAGCAGACTCTACAAGGGCCGCATCCATGACCGCTGCACCAAGATCTGCAATAGTCACAATCCTGTCAATAAGAATATCGTGCCTCCAATTTCGAAGGCGGGTGGCGACCATGAAAGAGCGAGATGTAATTGCTCCTCCAATGCCAGTACATAAATGGAGAGATCGTTCAACAAATGTTGCAAGTAATTCCGTGTAGCTGAGTGGAAATGCCTTCTTTAAGTATGCAAAAGCCCTTTCTGGTGCGAGACCGAACGGTGGATTCATAAGCACCACGTCATAGCGATTTTGGCACAAATCCACAAAGGCAAAGCCCCGTACAGCGTCCTCCGTGAATAGCCTGCGTTGCAGACGCTGGCCATTCTGCGCTTTTTCGGCGTAGGACCGCAGAGCTTCAATAACTTTTTCTTCTGCTTGCTCGAAGAATTGAGAGTCAGTGATTTCCTTTACCGAGAAGACTTTGACTACCGGCTCGCTTGGTTTGTCGAACAGAGTCCGCTGAATCGAGATGCCACCGATTTCGTACTGCCGCTTGGCTTCACGGATCGCATCTCGAATTTCTTCTTCGATCTTGAGCAGCGATCCAGCCTCACCTGCCAGTTTCATTTTATCGAAGACGACTTCCACGACTTGGCCGAGGACTTTCGGTTCAAGCTGTCCGACAAACTCTTTGAGCATTTGCTCTTCACCCGGCATCGGTTCCGCACAGACGAAGTTGGAGCGGGTGATCGTCGGGCGGTCCTTCTTCAGCCCCATATCCTGATATGCTCGCTGGCAACGCAGCCAAAGGGCCAACGCTGCAATCTGGCTGGCCCGCAGGTCAATGTCGATGCCGTGCAGGTTGTGGGCGAGAATCAACCGAGGAACATCACGTTCCAAGTCTTCCAACTTCGGGTAATCCTTCTGAAGCGCCGGGCCGAGGTCGGGGTCGGCGTAGGCTTCCTCGTAAATCGTCAGCAATAGGTCGAAGCAGTACAGCAGGAAGTGACCGCTGCCACAGGCTGGGTCGAGAATCTTCAATTCCCGTGGGTCCTTCTTTTGGCGGTGAAGAATGGGGACTGGGAGCTTGAGCAGTTCTTCCTGCGAAAGATCGTCTTGCCCCTCAGCGGCATCCTTGGGCGGTTGTTCGTCTTCCTTGAGGAAATTGTCGGTGGGGCGACGAACCATGTACCGGCATTGATCCTTGAGCCTCGTCTCGCCTTTACGCATCTCGTACCAGATGCGCCCCAACGTGTTGTCAGTCAGGAACTCGACCACATAGCGGGGTGTGAAAAACTGATTTCGGAAGGCCAGTTCGTAAGAATTGCGGGGTGCTTGGCTTTCCTTGCGTGCTTTATCTCGCAATTCCTTGGGCGTGAAATACTGGTAGACCCAGCCGATGGTTTCGTCCTGCGACCAGATTAGCGGCCATTGTTCTCGTAACTCAGTTTCCTCGGCCTTGATTCCGCCGCCATTGAGCAGGTCGAGAACTTCATCCAACGTCTTCTGTCGAGGGTACAGGCGATTGGCCGGATCGTTGGGATTGAAAAGCACGCCGATTTCGTCGGAGAGTGCCCCACCCAGCCAGTCCAAGAAATGACGGTAGGCAACATCCTGATGTCCGGTGTTGTAGAGCCGTTCATCTTCCTCATGGTCGGCTAGATAGAACTTCACGCCATTGGAGTTCACACCCCGACTCACTGCTTCACGAAACTTCTGCCCTCCTACATAGACATCACGGGCTTCCATCATCTTGTAGGCACAGAGGCGATTGAGGTGCGTGAAGGCAATTTCCCGCACCAACTGATCGAGAGCCTCCTTCGGCTTGAACCCACGGGCCTTGATGTGGGCGAAGTGATCGAGAATATCTTTGCGTGCCGCCCGATCCTCGTCAGTCGTCAAGTTATTCATCTCGGCGTTTGAATCGGCAATGACCTTTTCATCTTTGGTAAAGATGGTGTACTTCCCCTCAAGCTCCTGTGAAATGGAGTCTTCCAGTAGCTTGCGGCACTGCGTCACGACATTGCGGAGCTTGTTGCGAATCTCTTGGTCCATATCACTCCGCTCCCTGTGGTTGCGCCGCTCGTAGTTGTTTCATTTGATTTTGAATCAGGTCGTCTAAACAAGTCACGACATGCCGAATCGTATCGACTGCTTGCATCGCAAAAGCTGGGGCAATTTGTTGTTGTTCGCCACTTAGGTCTGTCTTGTTCCGGTCAGCTCGATGCACGATGTCGTTGCGACGACTGACAGTATCCTCAACCAATTTGCCGAGTTCTGTCGGCTTGCGACTGAGCCTAGCTCCAATCTCGCCCCAAGGTTGTTCGACTCCGAACATCACGCCTACAACGTGGACCCCTCGTCGGCCACTGAGGTTTGTTTCCAAGTAGAGTCGAACCTTGTTTGCGACAAACAGCGTGTCAGGATCAGCAAGAAGCCGAAGGGCATCCGGCAAGTCAAATCTGATTGCAGAGAGATGACCGACTAGTTCCTTATCTTTAATGTTGATGAATGATCGTCCCTTGATCGTGATTAGTTCCTCAAAGTGCGCATTCATTACTGCCGGGAGATATGTCTCCAAACCAGTGCAGGCGATCACAACGGCTTGTCGAAGTAAATTGCAAAGGGCGCTCTTACGAATGAGTCTTGGGGCGACTTCAGCCCGTTCCCGAATCATCCCTAGAAAGACTTCGTTGTATATGACCATCACCCCTTCATCGTGATCGGCCTTCACCAAATCTCGTAGTGTGCGAAGTACACCTTCTTCGGTGTTGGGCGCATCATGCTCCAAAAGCCGATAGACCTTTAGCAGCAGGTCCGCTGGCCGGATGTTGTCTTCAAAAATTTGTCGAGGACTGAGCATGGTTCATTCCAAAATGATGATGGCACCTTCGTCGATGCACTTCTGAAGTGAATCCCGAATGAGGTCGAGGGCTTTGTCGAGTTCCGCCTGCGTCTCAATGGGCCGATTAAAGAACCCCGAAACACGAACCTTTCGGATCGGGGCTTTCTTGTCGTTGCCAATCGAAAGTTCCTGCAACTTGACCAACACAGACGACTTCAACCCATCGACGGCAGCGAGATCCGACTCCATTTCGGTCAGACTGGCCTTACCGAGCGACTTTCCTTCCTGCACCGCCTCTTTGTCTTCCGTGGTGCCGACTCGCCCTTGAAGCGGAGTCAGCAATGACAATGCCATACCGGGGTTGTTGGCTTCCAGTGGTGTCCATTCCGTTCGGTTCTGGATTTCACCAATGGCTGATTCGTATGACTTCGCACGACGGTCAAAGAGATCGCAGTAAGCGGTCTTGTACGCACCCAGCACCGTCTTGGTGTGATCGGTAATGGTATCCCACGAGTCGATAAAGTCTTCGGACGCCAAGAAAGATTGCAATTCTTCAACCGTGGTGCTGAGTTCCGGCGAAGGGTTGTGGGCAGAAAGGCGGTGCCACACTTGTTCGGTTGCTTGGCGAGCCTGTCGCAATATCCCGATGGCTTCAGAGTCCAGTGACTCACGCAGGTTGCGAACCTTGTCTCTGGTCTCTCCAAAGTCCTCCCCGTTTTCGGTGAGAATACGAACGCAGTCATCCGATGCAGACGCCTGTATGCCCGTCAGCGTTTGCTGGTACTCGGACAACATGGACAGAACTGGGAGGCGGTGCGCTTCAGCCGTGGCCTTTAACTGGTAAAGTTTTTCCAGTTCATCCGCTGCTACCTTTTTGAACGCCGTGGCGATGGCTCCCTCTTCAACGTCAACTTCTTCACCGATCAGGTCTTCGAGTTGCTGTACTGCTTGCGTGAGCGTCTTGAGACCAACTGACTGCCGAGGCGAAAACAATGACGACCGGAATGCCGGGTTATTGGTGAATGGTGTGCGTGAGGCCGGGTCTTGGTAATTGTGGAAGCGATTACCTTGATGAGTGACTTCGATTTCGCCCGCACGGAACAGCGTGGCAAGAATCAACCTCAGCATGTCACGTTCCCAGCCATAGGGAGTGCCGCCGAAGCGTTTCTCCAACGCCTTGCCCATGCGACTGTCTTTGTTGCCATAACTGTGTTCGCTCTTCAGGTAGTCCAGCACTTCCTTGGCGACATCGGCGTTGGTGTTGATGACGAGTTTTGCCCCGTCCTTAACCACCACCGCAAGTCCCTGTTCGCTTTCATAGAAGACCTTTGGGAGCGCCTTGAGGTCGGCAGCTTTGAGAATGTGATCGGCTTCATCGCCCTTGAGTGGGCGAGAACCCATTTGTAGCTTCGGGTACAAGTCTGGCACGACCTGACTGAAGAGCTTCTTGAGGATTTCACTCAACCCCTTGCCCAAGGCCGACGCATCCTTCTGAACGCCCCGGAACATCCCGGTACCACGTTCCATTGCCTCCGTCAGCTTGTCACGCAGACGAGTTTCGAAACCGTTCTTGGAGTTCTTTTCATCTTGAAGGCAGGACGCTTCATCCTGTGTAATCTTTTGCTGAGCGCTGAGTTGGTTGTACTTGTCCACCATCTTGCGTGAGGCGTGCAATTGGCCGACCAGTTCATCAATTTCGGGTGTCAGGCAAAACAGCCAATACAGATCAGACTGGTGTGAGTTCTGTTGGCTCTCGGTGCGAATTTCCTCAATCCGTTTGGTGAGTTCGTCGGCATCCTCGGACACGCACAGAGTTAGTGGCAATTCACCTTCATCACCAATACTCGTACCATCCATGCTGATGCCGATGCGGAACGAGCGATTTTGGTAGCGGTAAGTTTTGAACTCCGGTTCGTCGAAGATTTGCTGGAGGGCAGTGCGTGCCAGTTCATTGCGATCACGGGGCTTCGGTTCCAGATAACCCCTGCGTTCTGTCTCCCAGTTCTTCTCTTGGGCGGTCTGAAGCTTCCAGCCTTCCTCGGTGTTGCGAATGAACTGAGCGGTATTCAGTCGCTTCACCGCTGCTTGAACTTCGCTGAGCGGTGTGGCCTTGCCGACTTCATCAACCAATACAGCGGCGAGGTTGGCTTCGGTGCGGGGCAGGTCACGAATGAATTCCAGCAGGCAGATGGCCTTGGCGACCTTCAATGCCCAACCTTGGTCTTCAGGATCGCTGTTGAATCGTTCTGCAATCTGGTGGATGTCGGTGCGTTTTTCGTTCGATAAGTTGCCTTCGACCAACTCGAATACCTTGTCCAGCGTCACCAATGCTCCAATTGGCTTTTGGGCGAACGCTGTTCGATCCGACACCAACATCTCGTAAGCCTGCTTGATGATCGTTCGATTGCTGCCACCGTAATGCCGTGGCGCACCGGGTTGCAGTCGAATGCCGGACATGATCCCAATGCAGAGATCAATGTAATGCGGCGGATACGGATAGAAGCTCACAAAGTCTTCTTCATTGATGTCAGTGCGTCGGGTTGTGCGTTCCAACCGCAGAGCAGCGTTCAACTTCCCTTGATTGTCAGTGAAGAGTTTCTTCAGCGGCTTCTCGGCATCTCCTGTCTTGGCCAAAACACGCTTGGTGGCAACTTCTCGAATGTCAGATGGTGCAAGGTCAACACGGTAGTGAAATCGATCCTGCAATTTGGCCAAGTCAATTCGCTTGGAGTCGATGGCAGCCACGACTTCATCGAGCTTCTCTTGCGAGGTGACGACTATCCAGCAGGGAGCCGAAATCTTGCGAGCCTTGAGTAAGTTCTTGCTGACCTTGCCGAATTCTTCGATGGTGGCTCGCAGGTCTTCGATTTTGTCGCCGCTGCGAGCCACGTGCTGGCCCACTTCGTCGATGATGAAGACAAGTGCCTTGCCCGGACGCCTTCTACCCCACAGTTCAAAGGTTCGCTCGACAACCTTGCGAACCGTGATCGTTGCTTCTTGGTTCCGAAACGACTTGGCCCATGAGTCAGCCGAGGGATAAGTCGTCGGTTCCAGTTCATGGAGAATTGCACTTGCCCGGTTGATCTTGTGGCTTCCGGTGCGTGTCTGTCGCCATGCCTTTCCATCTTTTTCAGCAAGCTGAATGAACTGCTCCAACCGTCCTTCAGCTTCCAGAGTGATTTCCAACTCAGCGATGTCAAAGTCTTCTGCGTAGTCCAACTCTCGCAGCAGGACCGTGTACATCAACTCGGCAATACGCTGCGTAACCTTCCGAGTGTCCGCCTCTTTTGCCACTTCAAATAGAATGACCTCGGTGGGAGTCTTGGCATTGATGAGATCGAGCAAATCGCTGATGCGATCATCTTCCAATTGTTGCTTGAATAGATCGGCAAACTGGCTGCCGAGAACTGTTCGGTTTTGCAAAGCGTAACCGAGGTTCTTGGCGAACGAGCTTTTGCCCGACCCGAAGAATCCCGATACCCACACCCCGACACTTTCGTGAGGATCAGCGGGAGCCTCAGCGATGGCTTTGAGAAGATGGTGGTACTGCTCACGGATACTATCAGTGCCGATGTATTCAGTTATTTCCGCATGGACGGATTGCTCGTCCGCCTGATCGACCTGAATGATCTCTTCGATCTTGCGGCTGAGGTCTCGTGTCAGCAGTTCGCCAATTGTCGTCATGTTGGATACCTTTGCCTCAGCCGTAAATTTTGACTCGGTAGTTGCCTAACGCATCCCGGTCTTTCAGGTCCATGAAACGCAATCCTGTCGTGCCTTCGATAGAGCCGGGATAAAGCAAAATCGTGGGCAACTTGGTTTTGCCGTGCATTTTGTCGAGCAACATCGACATGTGGAAAATGCCCGGCGACATTGCTGCCACACGAGTCAGGAAAACCACCGAGTTTTCCGGGTTGAAAGATGAAAGTCGTTCTGCGAGCAAATCCCACAGCGGCACCCATACCTTGCTCGACAAGTAAGTGGTCACCTGCTGCTGAGCTTCTACATAACCCCGGTCCTTTTCTAAAGCGATGATGGCATCCAAGCCTTCTTCATCGTCCTTAGCATGAACCTGCTCCAGCGCAGACCAGAGCAGTTCGGACATCGGGATGATGTGGACCTCTTTTCCAACTGCTTCGAGTCGAGTGGCGAGTAGCTTGATCTCACGGCGAAGTTCCCATTCATCGGTCGGATCATACCGCATGATTGCGAAGGGGAGGTCTTGGTAGACGCCAATCTGCATCGGAATCGACTTCAGGTGGCTCTCCAAAGGAGCGATGCTATCTTTGAGCGAGGACATTCGCATACTCCTGTAGAGTTTCGGCGGGGAATGTCAGCCGGGTCACGCTTCCAGCAACGTGGTACTCCAACAATTCAAGCTGGTGCGCTTCAAACAGGAATCGCTCCACTCCTTCACTCGACAAAAAGAATAGTTTCCAGTCCGGTAATTGGAGCAGCTTCACTCCAGATGGCTGATGCAGCTTGAGGTAGAACACGATATAGGCAAACGCTTCGATAGGCAGAAAAGCAGGAGCGATCTTTTTGTTGGTAGCGCCCTGAAGCACACCAAAATCCCGCAGTGCTGCGAGCAGGCTTCGTGAAACTCGATTGATTGTGATTTCCGACCAATGCCCCGTCATTTTTCCTTCATCAACCCACTTGGTCAAGGATCGTTGAAATTCATTTGGGTTTATATCAACAAGCCCTTGTTCTAACATTGGGATTAGGATTTTAGTGACGCTATCATGAAGCAACTTGTCGGCCCGAGCGGAGTGAAAATACAGCAACCGTTCCAGAGCCGCTGACGGAAACTTTCTTCGAACGAGCGTAACCAATGCCTTGTTCACTGGTTCTTCGGTGAGGTAGCGTTGCTGAAATATGCGGAGTATATCTTTGACCCGTGAGCGAGATGCCTTACCGAAGATGTTCTCACGCTGAATACGATCAATGTTTTCAGTTACAGTAGAGGTGGCATCCCAGTGGGAAAGCAGCGTTTTAGTGTCCCCTATCAACGCACCGGCTTTCAGGATTTTGGATGTGTATGAAGCCGTAGTATGGAGCCGTTTTTCCTTGTTCGGTTTCGTTTTGATAGCCATGCTCAATCCCTGCAACGTCATCACCATTAGTAATGAATATCCCTGCTATTTGTATCTTCCACTTTTCCGACTTCACCAAGTCTGCTTCATTTTTTGTGCGATTTCTTACTCGCCGTCTCCACCTGCTTTAACAAAGCATCTAGGTCTTCTCGCTTGAAGAGTCGGTAATCGTTCACCGGATGGCGAATAGCTACAACTTTTTCAGCATTGACCCAATTGCGAAGTGTGTTCGGCGATACGCCCAAATAGTCAGCAGCCTCGGAAATTCGGAGGAAATTCGATAGTTTGTCCACTTCGACGCTCCCCGATTCCAAAATCAGACCAGACTTTCCCAACCTTACCAACTATTGCTATACTTGCCAACTATCACAGGCATTTTAGAGAGGCGCTTTTCTTGGGATGAAAATGTGGTTAGAGTGCCTTTTCTACACGGCTGGCACAGCATCGTCGGTGGCGTCAAGCCAACCCACCTGAAACAAGCTGGTTACGAGGTGTTGAACCCAGCACTCGACGATGACGATTTTGAACAAGCCGTTCGAACTGCCCAAGCTGAATACGATCAGAACGAACCAGATGTGATAGTCGGTTCTTCTCGTGTGGACTGATGCCAATCCACTGCCTCCGTGGGGGTACAGAGCCAGAAAGAGAAGACCAAATAACACACCAGCTACAAAGTTTTGGTTGAATACCTCATCCAATGTAAGGCACAACCAAAACTGTGAATACTTCAAGAAAACCAAGCGTGGTCGGTCATGCGGACCGAATGATGGAAAAGCCTGTGGCAAATGTGGTGGGTAATTCGATGTCAGGAAGAATGGATACCTGAGTCATCAGCCGAAGCGAGGCGTAAATCACAATGGTAAATGTATCAGTAGTTACTGAAGAGTCGCCCTTTCGATGTGGTCGATGATCCAATCGGGGGCGAAAGTTTCGAGATCGCAGAGTATTTCGGAGATTTCTTAAGCCATTTCTACCGTTTAACGGACTAATGGCGGCTGAGCAGCAAGGTTGTCCTCGGAAAGGAAACGTACGACTGCGACAGGGGCGTCTACCTTTAATTCACAGAGCTTTCGTTGAGGGAATGAGCTTCACCCGATTTGAAAGGGCATCGAGGGCCAGCAGATGGATGATCTCGCTGACCGTTGTGCAGCAGTCGGGAAGAACAGTGATGGCATACTTCTCTGCGGACTTCGAAATGGCCGTGTGAGTTACACAGTTATGAGTCATCATGCCGCACACAAGCAGTTCGGTGACGTCGAGTTTGTTGAGTACCTCTTCCAATGTCGTTCCCTGAAAACTGTCGGCATTCTGCTTCACGATGATGGGTGCATCTGGAGCAGCGGCGAGGATACGAGAATTGATTTCGACTCCGGGCGTCTCCTCGCCAAAGAAGGGGGCCTGTTCCTGCTTGACGACGTGCTGAATGTAGATGAGAGGGATGTCATTGTCCTTCGCCCTCCTGACCGCTTTCTCGACGTTCTCCGAGACGGTCTCGGCGTTCCACAGAGGGAACTTTCCATCAGCGAAGTAGTCATTCTGAACGTCGATGACCAGCAATGCTTTATTCATGGTTGTCCTGTCACTTTGTTTTTGGATTCAGGTAGATTACTACATTGTTGCTTTCACGACCGGCAACCAGAAAATCTTTGTCTCCGTCACCATCAAGGTCGGCCACTCGAATATCATAGGCTTCCTGATTCATGCCTACGACATGTCGAGAAAAACGTCCTGATCCGTCATTCTCGTACCATACACAGATTTTACTTCCGTATGCACAAGTCACGGCATCCAAGTCGCCATCACCGTCGATGTCTTCCACTTGCAAGCAGTGAGGCTCCTTAATCTCAGCATCAATGGTGTGAATCTTCCAATCAGGCGCTTCAAACCAGATCACCCCGCTCCCATGCCCACGAGTTGCCAGAAAATCTACCTTGCCATCTCCATTGATGTCACCCGGCAGGATATTCGTTGCTCCTAAATGGTTTCCCGGCAAGTCGTGCTTGGTCCACTCCTGTGTGGGGTCGGTTGGTGACGCCCACCATGCGAACCATTGACCTGTTCCTTTCTCAACGATTGTTGGTCCTCCCTTGGCCCCTGTCACAACATCGGGACGGCCATCGCCGTTGAAGTCGCCCAGAGCCAAGTAGTGAGAAATCCCCGGAGCATTACGATCAGCAAGAATATGGCGTTGCCATGCCTGATCGGATTGGACCTTAGCAGGAGGAGAAAGCCATACCAGAGAATTGGGAAACCTGCCCTTTGGCTGGTCGCTTGTCGCCAGCAAGTCCATGCGTCCATCTTTGTCAACATCGCCGTGAATGACACTGTGAACGCCGTTCAACTGATTTTCGATCACCCGGCGTTTCCAAGGCTCCTCCAGCGGTCGCTCGGGCTGTTCATACCACACGATCACACCGGGGTTGAAACAGGCGGCGATGTAATCCGCATCCCCGTCGCCATCAAGGTCGCACACATCGCTGGTGATATAGCTGTTGTTGCCGCCGAGATTGAGGTGTTTGTCATCAATGATGATTTGCTTCTTCCAGTCGGGACCGACAAACAGCCGAGTGACACCTTTTCCGGCATCGGCGATGATGTCGGGAATACCGTCTTTGGTGAAGTCGGCTGTGATGGCGGTGTAGCATATCCCACCTTCCCAAATCACCTTTTTGGTCCACGCATTTTTCGTCGCCGGTTCTTCAGGCCAAGCAGCGGGAACGTGAACTGCAAACACCAACATCAAGACAAGCCACCATTTGTGTGTCACTGAATATTCTCCAGAAGTAAAGTTGTTGAAGATCCCTAATGTGAAGTGAGTAATTGCAGAAATCACACGACATGGGTTGCATGTGCGACACCACCACCGGCACGCATCGCAGCAGCGACCATCGTTGCTTCCGCTAATTCTTCGTCACTGGCCCCAGCTTTCCGGGCACGTTCGGCATGGTCTTCGATGCAATAGGGACATTGAGTCGTCACCGCCACGGCAACCGCAATCAGTTCTTTGTCCTTGACGGAAATTGCTCCATCTTGAAAGACGGCCTTGTCAAAGGCAAGAAACGCTTTGAAGGCATTTGGGACCAATTTTCCCAAGGTCTTCAGTTTAGTCAGATTTTTCATATCGTACATAGATAGAAACTCCAATAAAAAGTGATGTAAATGTAAACGGACATACTCTCGATGAAAAAGATCATGATGATGATGCTCGTCGATTCAAATACACTTTGGCGGAATCCGCCATCGTGACCAACGCCGCTCCCATCATGATGGCATCCTTAATTACGAGCCGACCTCTGCCGCTGAGATAAGGGAACCCGTGCTGGGCATCTCCGAGGTTGGGCACCCAAGACTCGGGTGTCGTGATGAGGAATGTTAACGTGACGAAGGACATCACAAAAACCAGAAAGCTCCCCATCGTCGCCGCCTGTGGCAGCCACGGGTGCAAGCAGAGCAGCAGCCCGTACAGGACGATCACCGCACCAAGACCATAGGCAAACTCGTAGGTGTGGTTTGCTTCGTGCCACGCACGGTTCTCCGTGTTCAGCACACCTTCCGGGTTCATATGGGCTTTGTAATTGTCGCCATCGGCGTAGAAGAAACTCATGAAGGGGCTGTTGGCGACGAAGGGAACAATCCCATCTGCTTCGTACGGAAACGCCTTCAACCCGCCTATCCACAGCAGCACCACGATCAACCCCACTCGGGTCACGGCCACACCCACTTTGTCCATCCGGGCTGCCAGTTCAAACAACTTCACCATGCCGATACTCCTCTCGCTGGAAAGACCGAGAGTTTTTCACGCCCCGGTCGGTTTCGATTTCTTTTTCGTCTGAGAGTCATTATCGACAACTACATCGGAATCGAGAATGGGCGCATGGGACGAAAGCATGGACAGATTGCTTCCGCCTCGGATTTCCGTCTCGAATTCACGAAAGAACGTGGGGGAATAGCCCGTGGCTTTCTTGAACAGGCGACTGAAGTAGAGTTCGTCGCTGTACCCGACCTCCTTTGCAACCTCCTTCACCGGCTTCAGGGTGTGCAGCAATTGCCACTTGGTATGGGTCAGAATGCGGGCACGGATCAGTTCCGTAGGAGTAGTGCCGAGATTCTCCCGAACGATTCTGCCGAGCGTCTTTGCAGTGATGTGGAGCAGTTTGGCATAATCTGAGGGGGAATGGAGTGTGCAATAGTTTGCCTCAATCAATTCCCTGAGTTCGATCAGGACAGGGTGTTGAGGATCGTGTGCCGCAGGACCGCAGGCAACTGCGTGCGAGGATTTGAGCCGTGTTGCAAGAATAAGCAGTACCTTGAGATGGGCCAGCATTACCTCGCTGAATGCAAGACCCCTCTCTGTCTGTTCCCTCCGCAGATCGTCAATCAGGCTTAGCACCTTGATTTTAACCTCTTCGTCCAGCTGAACGACTGGGATGCCGTAGGGATCGTTGAACAGTATGCCGCTACACCCAACCTCGGCATGAAAGGTTTCAACACAGAGGAAGTTGGCATGGAACTGAATCACCTCCCCTTGAACCGGCGAGTCGGGGATGATACGGATGTGTTGATATGGGACGAAAAACAGAAGAGAACTCGGACCAAATGCAAACTGAGATGCATCAGCCCACACCGTCCCCGAACCGCTCTCGATCAGATAGATCGTGAAATAGTTTGTGCGGGCAGGATCGAACACCTTGCCACTGACCTGCAAGTCGCTGAGGCAAATGGCTTGACCATCGTGGCGAGGATCGTACAAATTATATGTAGCCTTACGTTTTGCCATGTCTCACTATCACCTGAACTCTCTCCTGTACCACCAAGTGATGGCAAGTTGAACATTCACTCGAAAACATTGAACAGTAGCCATTGAAGTTTTGGATGAGGATCATTTGCTAATCAGAAATTCCAACTAAGAGCTTATCGTGTACGAAAGAATTCAATGAAACAGTTTCGGCAAGCATCTAAAGGTCTCACTTCACAGACTCAATCAACTCTTCTTTTACCTTGCGTGACATCGCTTTGATTTCCAGTTCACGCTTGAGAGCCACATTTCGAGTCGCTTGAATTTCATGATACACCATAGTGACTGGAAGGCGACTACGGGTGTAGCGTGAAGCAGTACCAGCATTGTGCTGCTCACACCTTCGGTTTAAATCTGTCGTAATGCCTGTGTATAAAGAATTATCAGCACATCTCAGAATGTACACAAACCATTCTGTGGGATTATCCGCTGCATCATCTTCTTTCACGTCCAATGCAGTTACTTCTATTTTTCTCGATTCTACCATTCTCTGAAACGCATCTTCAGGTCTGCCATATCCATCGGATTTTTTCTCAGCAATTGCCGACAATAAAAAATCATTCAGTTTAAATCCTACCTCATGTGGTGTCATCTGACATTCGATCAGCAATCCCTGCGCACAATCCACCAATTGATTCATCGAGCTTGTCACAGAACGATTCAATGCTTTCGAAAACTGAACTTTTTCCATTTCTGGAGCAATGAATTTCCTGTAAGCCCATTGATGAGCATCATAGGAAGTGAAGTCCCTGATACAGTTCAAAGCATTTTCAGCAAACTGTTTTTGATTGGTAACTCCCTTAGCTGGCATCACGCACGAATACAGAGATTGGGTATTGCTCAGTAAAATGTATTGATGGCGATTTGCTGGAAAAATGTGGCACGACCAGTCAGCAAAAGGATTCTGATGTAAGGGAAGGGCTTCTGATGTGCCTGTTTTGATTTTCTGATTGAGCTTTTGTGTGAGGCGGAAGATCATCGGAGTTCGCCAATATTAAGATTATGTTTGAAGAACCGGCGTTGGTGGTATGTTCGACTTGCAGAGCAAAGACGTGTTCAATAAAAGACATGTTCAATAATAGAAGCCGACGAAATTCGTCGGCTTCTTGGTTTTCTGAATCGTTT
>TARA_R100001132_G_scaffold970_1_pt1 | contig 14195 bp, 9 predicted proteins | sample TARA_R100001132 | Tara Oceans TARA_R100001132 (sample SAMEA2621247) | marine metagenome | biome: marine biome (ENVO:00000447); feature: mesopelagic zone (ENVO:00000213); material: "saline water (ENVO:00002010), including plankton (ENVO:xxxxxxxx)" | depth 800 m | reverse complement strand
CGGTGAAGGTGATCACGGCTCCCTTACCCGTTTCACAAAGCATCATAAAAGAAGTACACCAACTCCCGCAGATGAAAATCCCGAACCACTGAAAGACGAAAAAAAGAGTCCTCGTATTAAAAAGGTGTCAGGAACCTTAAATTTAAGGTTCCTGACACCTTTTTAATCGCCCGAGAAAGAATCGGATAACCCCAATGCAATTCGAGGCTGTCGCAGACAACAGGAAACAGCCAGGGCAATCACATAATCCAGAGCCACACACCCGACCTGCCTTGCCGTAGGAGATGTCCCATGTGTCAGCCCGCCTGGCGAGGTTCAACCCGGCATCGCATACAATGGGAACAGATGAAACATCCCCATCAGAATTATCGACCACGAAAAACACAAAACCAGCCATCAGAAAAAAATGGAAACCCGAATGCAATTCGGGCCGAGCAAGGCGAGCAGGAGGTCGCAGCTGTCACGTACCATCCGGAATCAAACTTCCCACTCCCTTCCAGCACAGCCGGTCAATTCGGACCACCAGCACCGATTTCCTCATCAAAGCTGGAAACACGGCTCCGTATCAGAAATCCCATTCGAATGGCTGCGGAAACAGCCCACAACCTGAACCATTGTTCCGATTCAATACACATCACGGATCATATTTTTGTCTTTCCCCATTTTTCTTCGGGGTAATTTACGTTTACTCCTTATTGGCTCTCACTTTATCGATTTGTGCTGGTAAACAGGTATGCCCGGCGACAGGCAACTGCTTCATGAAAATTTTAAAAAAAAATCGTTTACCGCATGGCATTTCGGAAATAATGAAATTTGAAATATGTGAATATGATGCAGCCGATGATCCGATGTCATTATTACAGCCTGAGTGGCTTGAATGTGAATACTTTTCCTACTAATTTCAGGATCCCAGACTACAGTATCCTCGCCAGCGCTGTCCGATTAATTCCATTTAGAATCTCGAGTGATTTATGTCGAAGAACCCGCCAGACGATCAGGGTGCATCCAGCGATCCGGATCCCAACAGGATTCCCTCTGATATCAAATCAGCCGCGTGGTTATTTGAACAACTGGCTGTCGATTCTGGTCGTTCCGCCGATCGCACACGGATTCGCCGCGCTTTGATCGAAGCCATTTCAGTCAATACGTCAGAATCAGACGACGAATGGTGGGACTGGATGGTGGAAGCCAGCCGCAGCCTGGGGCTGAAATACAAAGTAATGGATTGCACTTTTCGTGAGCTGACCGATGTCGCCCGAGAAGGCGGACGGATCATCACCCGCGTGGGCACTCCTCCAGAATGGGTAGCCCTGCTCTCGACGAAAAGAAGACGTATCCAGGTATTACAGCCGGGGCGAGATCAAAGCCGGACCTGGATGAGTGTACGCAGGATGCACAGAGCTCTGAACTTGAAAAACCGGGATGAAGTGATCCGCTGCCTGATCATTAAACCCGAACTGACCACTACCGCAGAGCCCGGGCATGAGTCGCATCCACAGCCTCCGCTGGACCGGGTGCTTGCACTGATGAAACCGGAATCCGCGGATATCTGGACGATTACCGTCTTTGCTTTAGTAACAGGATTACTGGCCCTGGCAACACCAATGGCTGTCGAGACGCTGGTGAATACGGTGGCCTTTGGTCGTCTGCTGCAACCATTAATTGTACTGGCATTAATGTTGCTGGCGTTTCTCTCATTTTCGGCTGCCCTGATAGGTCTGCAGACCTATGTCGTGGAAATCATTCAACGTCGATTATTTGCCCGAGTCGCGGCTGATTTATCCTATCGGCTGCCCCGCATCGTACCGGCAGCCGTGGAAGGCCAGTCCGGACGTGAACTGGTCAATCGTTTTTTCGATGTCATTACGGTTCAAAAAGCCTCGTCAACCCTGTTGCTGGATGGGATTGCCCTGGTGTTGAACACACTGATTGGGATGACCGTCCTGGCTTTTTACCATCCCTGGCTGCTGGGGTTCGACGTAGTGCTGCTGGGGCTGATCGTGTTTATCATCTTTGTACTGGGGCGGGGAGCCGTTAACACCAGTATCAAGGAATCAAAGGCAAAGTACAAAGTAGCAGCCTGGCTGGAAGACCTGATCGGTTGCCGGACCGCGTTTCGCTACCGGGGGGCGGCTGAATTTGCACTGGATCAGGCCGATCATCTTACCTATGAATACCTCAGTGCACGTAAAAAACATTTTCGCATCGTCATGCGTCAGATTATTTTCGCCTTAGGACTGCAGGCGGTTGCCAGTACGGCATTACTGGGACTGGGAGGCTGGCTGGTTATTTCCGGGCAGTTAACCCTGGGGCAACTCGTGGCGGCCGAGCTGATCGTGACAGTCATTGTTGGTTCGTTCGCAAAGCTGGGAAAACATCTGCAGAATTATTATGACCTGCTCACTTCCGTGGATAAACTCGGGGTTTTATTTGACCTGCCGATGGAACGCCAGGATGGCCTGCTGGCATTGCCGCACGATGAACCTGCTGAAGTCATGATCAACAACATCCCCGGTCCCGGACATCATGGTACTAATGCGGACGGCCCACACAACCTCAAGATCAAGTCGGGGGAACGTGTGATGTTAATGGGCCCCAGCGGGTGTGGTAAAAGCAGGATCCTGGATCTGTTGTTCGGATTATCAAAACCGGAAGAAGGGCATGTTTCGATCAATGGGATCGACCCCAGAGATTTGCGACCGGACGCACTCAGAAAACATGTCGCGCTGGTGCGGGATATCGAAATCTTCTCGGGAACACTCGAAGAAAATGTTCATCTGGAACGCTCTTATGTTTCGACCAGTGATGTCCGTGAGGCATTAGAATGGGTCGGCTTAAGTGATGATATCATCACTCTGCCCCAGGGGCTGAATACACGCCTGGTCGAAAACGGATATCCGCTGACGACCAACCAGGCGCGCAGGCTGATGCTGGCGCGGGCCATTGTCGGGCGTCCCCGCCTGCTGCTGGTAGATGGAGTGATTGACTGTTTTCCGGATGGCGATGCAGAACAGCTGATGGCGATGCTGTCAGATTCTGAGCGACTCTGGACGATGATTATGGTCACAGGACGACAAAGTCTCGCGAACGCCGGATCTATGATCTACAAGCTGGATGATATGCAACTGGTGTCACCAGAGGGAGTCTCTCATGTCAGATAAAAAAACACTTGATACCACGATATCCAATTCGAAAAAAAATCGCTGGTCGTTATTGAGCCCTGTGGCATACAGCGAATCAAGTATGCCTGCCTTGCGACTGGCGCGGTCATCACGCCAGGTACGTAAGATCGCGAAAGTGTTGTTTGGAATCCTCGTGCTGACGATCACCGTCATGGTGTTTGCGCCGTGGCAGCAGTCTGTCCGGGGAACGGGTAATGTACTCGCCTATTCTCCTGATCAGAGACAGCAGGTCATTCAGGCAACAATCAACGGACGCATCTCGCGCTGGGGGGATCAGATCTTTGAGAATGCGCGTGTCAAAAAAGGACAGGTGATTGCCGAGATCAGCGATCTGGATGAATCCTATGCGGCACGCCTGGATCTGCAGTTAATGAATACCCAGCAGGCGCTGACTGCTGCAAAACAACACCTGGAAGCAAATCAGCGCGCCCTGGAAGCAGCAAAAACAATCGTAGAATCTTATGAAGCACAGGTGCAGGCTTTTGAAACGGTCAAGCGTGAAACGATAAATGCGCAGAATGCTTATATTGAACAGGCGAACAAAAAAGTTCAGGCCGAACAGCAGAAGCTGGCAGAATACCAGGCAGCACTACCGCAGCTCCAGGCGGAGTATGACCGCATGAAAACATTGCAGGCGGAAAATAATATTTCGCTGCAGAAGCTGCAGGAAGTCAATCGAAAATTGAAAGAAGCGGCCAGCAAAGCCAAAGGAGCTGAATTCTATTACGGCGCTGCCAAAGATGAGCTCTCGGGCAAACAGAGCGAGCGCACGGCAAAAGTAGAAAAAGCCCAGGCTGAGATTGATAAGACAAAAGCCATGTTACGCAAAGCCAATGGCGATGTCTCCAAAGCAGAGAGTGATATAGCCAAATCACAACAGGAGCTGAATAAGGTGGAGAAGGAACTCCTGGATATGCAGGTCAAAGTTTCACGACAGGAAAGTCAGGTCATCAAAGCTCCCTTCGATGGTTACATCGTGCAGATTACTCCCAATCTGGGTACAGCTATCCTCAAGCAGGGAGACCCGATTTGTACGATCGTTCCCTTCACAGAAGACCGCTCTGTCCAGATATGGCTTGATGGTAATGACGCGCCGCTGGTTGAACCAGGCCGACACGTGCGTCTGCAGTTTGAAGGCTGGCCAGCCGTGCAGTTTTCAGGCTGGCCTTCCGTCGCAGTGGGAACCTTTGGTGGCGAAGTCGTTTCCGTTGATGCCATTGATAACGGCCTGGGAAAGTTTCGCATCCTGGTCCGTCCCGATCCCCAGGACAAACCCTGGCCTCAGGACCGGTTTCTGCGACAGGGTGTACGCGCGAATGCCTGGGTCCTTTTGAAGCAGGTTCCGCTCTGGTACGAAGTCTGGCGAAGACTAAATGGTTTCCCACCAGTGGTTTCAGTCAATGAGCCAGGCCAGAAAAACACCACAAGCAAACCTCCCAAACTACCAAAGTAAGACCAGGTAAACTGTGCCGAGTTTGCGGCCTTCGTTGTATCTTGCGAAGCAAACGCGATGATCTTCGTGGAATGTGACTCTGTTACGACTTCAGTTCAACTCACTGTTTGCATTATGTCGAATTCTCTAACTATACCTGTCGTGTCGATTAGAGTGAATGTATCACTGATTCGGACCATATTGAAACCCGCCAGTTGAGTTATGAAATCATGTTTCGAGTTTGGATCGCGATCTTTGCTTTCAGCCTGGGAGGTTGTGCGGGGTATAAACAACACCTGACACAACCTGAGCCGGATCCGCTTGATTCTTCCGTGCGAATTTCTCTCTCTGATGATTCAGTCATTGAACCTGTAAAAACACCACTGCCCGTCACAGTCACTCACGCTTCGGACGAAAAGCAGAGTGATCCGGGAGTAACTGAAAGCACAGATCCGCCATCGTCAGTCGAGCAGGTCGCAGCGGAAATGATCAACGAGGACACATTCGGGATTCCGGAGATTCCACCATTGCCAGGTCAAAACTTCACTCCCAACCCACAGGGAATTGAACTGGAAGATGTCATTAACTCGGTTTACCAGAGTTATCCCCTGTTGGAGGCAGCCCTCTATTCGCGTGATGTGGCATCGGGAGAACGGCTGGAAACCCTGGGAGAATTCGACCGAAAATTAAAAGCAGGGACAGAGAACGGGCCGATGGGTTATTATAAAACCTATCGTCAGCATATCGGTGTGATTCAGCCTCTGTATCAGGGGGGAGAAGTCTTTGCCGGGTATCGCGTCGGGCGAGGCAGTTTCCAGCCCTGGTATCTGGAGCGTCAGACGAATGAAGGGGGAGAATTTAAAGCGGGATTCTCCGTTCCCCTTTCTCGAAATCGTGATATCGATGCGCGACGGGCTGCTTTGTGGCGATCCACTTTTGGAGTGCAGGCAGTCGAGCCGGATATCCAGGCGCAATTAATCAGCTTTGTGCAGGAAGGGACCTACGCCTATTGGGACTGGGTGGCGGCAGGGGCCAAACTGGTGATTGCAGATCGCATACTCAAACTGGCTGAAGATCGAACGGATCGGATACGCAGTCAGGTTGAGAATGGTTTCCTGGATCCGCCCGAGTTAACTGATAACCTCCGACTGGTCGCCGAACGTTCCGGCAGACGGGCTTTCGCAGAGCGGAAGCTGCAACAGACAGCAGTGAAACTTTCCCTGTATCTTCGTGATGCCAACGGAGCCCCGATGATTCCGGGTCCCGAGCTGCTTCCACCATTTCCCGAACTGGATGCCGTCGATGCAGAACGGGTTGCCTATGATGCACAACTGGCATTGGAGCAGCGACCTGAAATTGAAGCGATCAATCTACTGCAGCGTCAATTGGACATCGACCATTCCGAAGCACAAAACGACACTCTCCCCTCGGTTGATTTGATCATGGCCGCCTCCCAGGATGTGGGTTACCCCACCAGTCCGAAAAATGATAAAGGGCCCTTTGAGCTGGATGCATTACTCCTGGTGGAAGTGCCCATCGAACGCCGCAAGGCGCGCGGAAAAATGCAGTCCGTCAGCGGAAAAATCTCACAGCTCAGCGCCAAACGAAAACTGACGGAAGAAAAAATTGTCGCCGAAGTCGAATTCGCTTACGCAGGTCTGATCGGTGCTTATAAACAGGCCCAGCAGGCCGAACAGGCGGTCGACTATGCCGAAGACCTGGCGCGGCGGGAACGACGAAACTTCGAAGAAGGTCTGTCAGATCTGTTAAAAGTGACCTTGCGCGAACAGTATGCCGTGGAATCGGCTGAAAAAGCAGTGGATGCCAAACTGCTCTATTTCCAGGAACAAGCCGACTATCGAGCCGCACTGGCCGAAGACCGCGTTCCCGAACCGATTCCCGAGTAAACCCGCGCCGCCGGGAGAGAGCTCTCGAATACAAGTTCCAGTCCTGTTCGGCACTGCATTCTCACCCCTTTCATTCCGCTTCCAGTTCTTTTTCCGGCGGCCCATACAGTCGTTCGCCACTGGCAGAGAAACGTCCTCCATGCACGGGGCAATCCCAGGTCTGCTCTGCCTGATTCCATTGAACCACTCCCCCCATGTGCGTGCAGATCGGGCTATGGGAATGCACACAACCGCTATGGTCACGGCAGACCGCTGCAAATTTTCCATCCACTTTACCCACGGCTCCCTCTCCAGGCTGCAACGTATCCGCATTGATTTTCTGAGCCGGTAAAACGCGCTCGGCCAGATTGCCGGCCGTTGTAGTACCTTCGGAGATCACCTTTCCAGCTGAAGTGATATTTAACCGACCAGGAGACAATTCTTCCGTCAGGCTGTTTGATTTTCCGGTAATCAGATCAGCCAGCATCGATCCCGCAGAGGTCCCCAGGGTCAAACCAGTTCCACTGAAACCGGTCCCGATCCAGACATTTTCCTTGCTACCCACTTTTCCAATAAAAGGCAGACCATCAGTTGGCTCAAAAAACTCAGCACTCCAGCGCGATATTATGGACTCCACCTGGAATCGTTCGCGCGTCCACTCTTCCAGTTGCTTTAACGAAGCCGTGGTATCGCCGGCACCAGTCCGGTGATCACAGCCTCCGACGAGAATGAGATCTGCATCATCTGTCGCGCGTCGGATATAAAAGTAAGGATCTGAATCGTCCCAGAACAATGCATCTTCCAGAGGATCCCGAACCTTGACAGCAAGAACATAAGATTGATAAGCGGGTGTTTCCAGGTAGAGTTGCTGAAAGTCAGTAAAATTACAATGAACAGCACAGACGACCTGATTAAAATGAATCTCATGGTCGGCAGCCGTCTTCAGTGATCGGGGCGCTGGCTCTACGGGACCACTGACCTGCGTCTGTTCAAAAATCTGTCCCCCTTTTTGAACAACCAGTTCTGCTAAAGTCTTGAGGTAACCCATACAGTCAATGCGCGCCATTCCCTGAACGGCGTAGCCACCCACTGCCCGGGGAACAGGAATCTGGTCGGTCCAGTTCACAGAAAGCCCGATCTTCTTCGCGGCTTCATATTCTGCTTTGACATCATCCAGGGCCTCTTCATGTTCGGTATAATAATATCCCTCGACGGATCGAAACTCACTGTTCTCGCCACATCGATTTTGAATCGTACGGATCGCCTCCAGTCTCATCAGGGTATAGGCGCGTGCCTTCCCTTCTCCGAGTTGATTCAATAACGCTTGCGGCCCCATCTCAGGATGAGCATCCAGGTGGCCGCTGCTGCCACCAGTCGTCCCGGCTCCGATGACGGAGGCTTCGCACACGGTGACCTGCCTTCCGCGTTCCAGTAATTCCAAAGCGACACTCAGGCCTGTAATCCCGGCTCCTATGATCAACACATCCGTTTGATGATTTCCCTCCAGCACCGGATACCGGGCATCCAGAGGCTGATCTTGCAGCCAGAAAGAATGATGGATCGCTGACTCTGTTTTCCCTTCAGACTTCGACTTATTCATGTGATTCTCCAGCAAAGCGGACTTCTTATAAGATGCGCGCAGTCGTCGCACGTTAAGAATGCAGCAACTCCCTGCAGAGCAAACAGGAGCCTGCTTTCATGTCGCATTTCTCATGCCACACTGCTTATGGAAAGGACAGGAATCGAATCATTCCGCGGAAAGCAACTCCCCGTTTCCGGTGTGCCTTCAACACAAATCCTGTGCGAAATCAGATAAGCAAATTACCTGTTTGGGATATTGATCAAAATAAGGCTGAAGCTTAAGGCGACCGTACTGACTTCCACTGGTTAAGTACGACATCCTGACAGACCCGCAGCTACAGTCTTGAACCGCCTCTGGACCAGGAAATTTTCAGATCGGGCTGTCTGATCAGCGATCACGGTGAACTGTCACGGTGCAGAAAGGGGGCAGCATCCAACCAGCCTGTGGGCTATGATAATCGGACCAGAGAATCCTAGTGGAGTGTCATTTTTTAATTTTGGGTTGATAGATATCACGAGAGTGCGACAACGGAGCACGTTAACAACACCCGCAACCCTCAATTTATAGCTTGACAAAGCACTGGGGATGCTACGGTGAACCGGGATTCTGGCGGAAATCGGGGAACCAGCGATCGGAATAATAAAGTTCATAAGTTGATTGAAACAAAGCAATCACGTTATGCATCATCTCGCGATCTGGCTGATCCTGCTGGAGCAGTTGATGGCTGTTTCGATCCAGCTGAAACTCATGCGCTGAATTGCCGAATCCCAACACCAGCATTTGATCTTCAGAGTTGAGCAGCGCGACATCATGATTATGCTGCATGATTGCCCGCCCCTGCTTTCGATTTGTTTTCAAGATATCGTATCCGTAAAACACAGAGCGATAATCCCCACCCAGACGCCCCATGATGGTGGGAGCCAAATCCAGCGAACAGCCCAGTGTGCTGCAGCGCTGGTTTTGCTTTTGTTCCCCTGGCTGAATCAACAGAAGCGGGATACGGTACGAACTCATGGGAAAGAGCTGGCTGCCGGACACGCGGGCACCATGATCGCCCATGACCACAAAGATGGTATTTTGATAAAAGGGAAGTTTCTGTGCTTCGCGAAAAAAATATCCCAATGCCCAGTCCGCATATTTCACTGCGTTCTGCCGCGTCTGTTCTGTTTCCGGAATACGTCCCTGGGGATAGGTATAAGGGCGATGGTTGGAGACTGTTAATATCGTGGCAAAAAAAGGACGTCCTGTCTGATGCAATTGATCCAGTTCACCCAGTGCCTTGCGAAACAGGTCTTCGTCACTCACTCCCCAGGCATTGGCAAACAGGGGATCGTGAATGTCAGACTGCTCAATAAAGTGATTGAAACCGTTAGCCTGCATAAAGGAACGGACGCCATCAAATAAGCCCCGGCCTCCCGTCATAAACAGTCGTTCGTACCCCCGCTCCGCCAGGACATGCGCCAATGTATAAACTCGATCAGAATGGTCTCGTTTAAGAATGGACTCTGTGGGAATGGGAGGCATGGAGGTCAGGACTGCTTCCAGAGCCCGAGCCGTGCGGTTGCCTGTGGCATAGACGTTATCAAACAGCAAGCCCTGCGAACAGAGTGCGTCAAAGTGTGGGGTCAGGCCTCGCTGATCTCCAAGTTGACCAACGAAATCGGACCCCAGACTTTCTTCCAGGATCAAAACGATGTTGTAGTCCTGACGTGGCTTCCCGGACGTGACCCACCGGTCGACCGGGTTCTTCGAATTCTCAACCAGTCGATCCGACGGGCCGATGACCTGTTGACGTAAGCGTTGATCAACTTCACGATTCTCCAGCGTGAGATAATTCTTGTTATAGTCGAATCGACAGGTCCAGGCATAATAAACAAAGCTGTACAGGCCATTCCACGAACACTCGTTGACAACACGATCACGGGATATCTGTCGGCTCTCCGCACTGGTGACAGACCAGAGGAGCATGATCCCTGCCAGCACCGCGGTAAAGAATCCAATACGCCTGCGAAATGGCAGTGGCGATTCAATCTGGGCATGAAAACGTTTTCGTAACAGGACAAACAGGCCGGTCCCCATCGCGGAAACCAGTACCAGTAGTTCCAGGATTGGATAAGATTCCCAGATATTACAACAGACCTCTCTGGGATAGACGATATATTCAAAAGCGAGATAGTTCAGACGTGACTGAAATTCTTCGAAGAAAACATATTCCGCAATCACAAGAAACGGAAGAAACACAAACGCGACGAACCAGGTGAGGTCGAGCAGCAAGCGACTGGTTTTAGTGATTAAGCGCTTACCTGGTAGAAATGTCAGATGTGTCAGTTGCGGAGTGATAAAGCAGAGTGCCACCAGAAGATCAAATTGTAATCCCGTCAGAAACAGTTGTGTTGCCTGTTGAACAGTGAGTTTTGCCAGATCTCCATAGCTGATGATCATGACGAGTCTTAACAGAAACAGGTATGCCAGCGTGATCAGCAGGATCAACGCCAGCACAGAATAACAACCGCCCCAGACACTCCAGGTCTGGACCCAATCCACCAGCCTCGGACGAAGTCCGGGGCGGTTTCCCGTCTCTGCACTCTGACTGACTTCCATTTCCCTGGTCACGGATTCCGCGGAATCCAGAACGGTCTCTGATGAGCTGATGATTCTGGTCATATTTCATCTTTCCCACTGGATTTAAAGGCAGCCAGATTCCGGGGATCGCTTCCCCCGGGTAAATCCGAAGCTTCAATTTCAGCTGTCAATGACTGGTTATTTACAGGTACTCTGCTGTTTCAGAGGAGTCAGAATACTCTGCTGTAACCGGGAATTTCTTCTGCGAAATCTGCAGAAGCCTCTCCGGGTTTCGGCTTGAAAGAAATCGACAAACTGCCGTCCCAGCTCTGTATTTGCCAGTTCTGCAGCCAGCTCCAGGGATCGCCGCTGGGGCATCCCTGACCGGCAAATCACCTTGAACAAGGCCTTTAGTTCCTGCTGCTCGGCTGGAGAGATTCCTTTCAATGCTAATCCAACAGCATTCAGGCCGATGATTTCGCCCTGATGATCGGTCATTGTAAAAGGCGGGACATCCTGACTGATCATGGAGACGCCGCCAATCATTGCCAGTTGTCCAATTCGTACATGCTGATGAACTCCCACATTACCGGATATCACCGCATTGCTTCCAACGTGGACATGGCCTCCCAGCAGCGCCCCACTTACGAGAGTCACTTCGTCTTCAAGATGACAGTCATGAGCAACGTGGGAATTGGTCATCAGGTAACAGCCATTGCCGATTTTCGTAGTCGCCAGTTCAATGCTGGCACGATGAATTGTCACTGACTCCCGAATCACGCAACGCTCGCCGATCCGACAGAAACTGAGTTCCCCGTTGTATTTCTTATCCTGGGGCTTATCTCCAATAACCGCGTGAGAATGAATCGAACAGTCAGCAGCAATTTCCGTATGCCCCATAATGACAACGGAAGGGCCCAGCTGGCAGTTGGCACCGATCCGGACTGGACCATCGATCACAGCGTTCGGACCAATTTTACATGATGGATGTACGGTAGCATCGGGATGAATATAAGCAGTAGGGTGGACGCGCATTTGAATCCTCATTCCAGACAGACAGCGCAGAATATCGCTGTCAGGTAAAACTGATTAAGTTCAGAAAACGAAATGATTTTCATTGTTTAACAATGAAAGTGCGCAATTCCGCTCTGGCTCAGTTTACCGAATGAGAAGTTCTGAAAAGGAAGAGATGGGGCAATGTCCGATGCACGGACTGAATTTGCAGCGCCCACGACAGTAGTGAATCGACAGAGACTGTTGTGAACCTTTTGAATGCAACCGGCGTACAGTTTTACAGAACTGACCTGTGCATTGAAAGGAGCCCCGAAGATAAAGCTGGATCCATTTTCAGGATCAATATCCAAAGGGCCATCATCAAAGTCATCGGGGAGATCGCAACCCAGTAAGACAAAATCGAGATCAAAAGACTGGTCTAGAACAGCAATATGGAGTGATACAGTCTGACCGCTGGCGAGATTATCACCATCGCAGACCGGGAACGGGGCATGCACGGCCGTTGCCACCATCCAGGTTATCACTATTTTGCGAAGCCAGTTCATATTGCTGAGATCCTTCTCGATTTACTTTACGAACTATCATAGAGGAAGCTTTGTTTGTCAAGGTTAGATTAATTTATCTCGCAAATATGAGTCAGGTCAAACCCTCTCTTTGAACGTTCGTTCTGCAACTCAGAGGCCTGGAGTGGCGCTTCAGGCCGATAAAAACCTCCCTGTTCTGTTTCACTCTCACACAGGGTGACATCACAGCCACCTGCGTCGGCAGAATCACTTACATCATCGCGGTGCGGACTAACCAGGTGGTATAGCCGAAGTAACAGAGCAGCAGAAAACTTCCCTCGATCCGGTTGATGCGGCCCGGGCCCTTCCACCCGAATCCCAGGACAAACAGCGATAACGTCAGGCTCAGCATGACAAGGATGTCCCTGTTGAACAGCGACGGATCAACGTCAATAGGCTGGATCACACCGGCTAAACCGACCACGGCCAGGGTATTGAACAGGTTGGAACCGATCACATTGCCGACGGCAATATCGTATTCTCCTTTCCGGGTGGCGATGATTGAGGAAGCCAGTTCAGGCAGGGACGTGCCAATCGCGACGATGGTTAAGCCGATCAGCAGATCACTCACTCCAAACAGGTGCGCCAGTTCGACGGCTCCCCAGACCAGGATGCGGGAGCTGATAACAACCAGTGTCAGTCCCACTAACAACCGGATCACCGCGGTACGTAACGGCAGGGCATTGCTGGCCAGTTCGCGTTCCATTTCGGCTTCGAGTTCATCGCTGGGATTTCGAACTGTCTGCCAGATCGTCCAGCCGACCAGGAGAGCAAAGACCGACAGCAGGACAATCGCATCCAGTCGGCTGATGATTCCATTCCAGACCTGCCACGCAGCCAGCAGCGTACATCCTGTCAGAACGGGCAACTCTTTACGAAGGACTTTGGAATTGACCGTCAGCGGATTGATGAGCGCAGTCAGCCCGAGGATCAGCGCGATATTAGTAATATTCGAGCCATACGCATTCCCGAGCGCGATGCCTGCATTTCCTTCTGCAGCGGAAATCACCGAAACCACCATTTCCGGTAATGATGTCCCAAATCCAACCACAACCATTCCGATCAACAGTGAAGACATGCCGAAATATCTCGAGACGGCTGCCGCACCATCGATAAACCAGTCGGTACTCCAGATCAAGAGAGCGAGTCCGGCGATGATAGCGATGATAGGAAGCAGCATTGTCAGGCCTGTTGTGTCTTGTAATTTCTGTCAATTCGAAAACGAAGGGTTGGAAACCTGTTTCTAACCAATCTGTTGCCGATTTACCAGAGGAGGCGACTTTCGGATTACAAATCAGGATATATTTCTACCGATCCGTCGGCCCGGCTCTCATACAACGGTATCTCGCATCACGAGAAATTCTTCTTCGACGACTTCAGCATCTACGCAGGCACCGATCACAGCCAGACCTCCGCACCAGGCATCCTCGCCACTCGCACCGCATCGCCTGCCCGGTCGAACGACGCTCCCCCCACTTCGTGCCCCTCGAAATACTCAAACTGATGTCCACTAAAGCAGCTGCCCTCATCGTTCACTCCTGATAATTCTGTTCTCCTCATTTGATCACTCACGCTGAATAAACTCCCCTTGACGCCGCCGCGCCGCTGGCGATAAGCGACAAACTGAGTCGCGCGCGTGACCAGTTTACAGTGCACTGAAACACAAGCCACCTGTTCCCGGTCTTCACTGCAAAACAGCCTGTTTTTTCCCGATTTGCACTGCTTGAAATCACACCGGTTCGTGATGGTAGCCTGCGGGTCGCCACACATCGCAACGCTTCGTCCCGAAACCGCCCCGACGTCGCCGCAGATCGGTTTTCTCTCAACCCGTATCGCCACATGATCTTGTTCATCCCCCTTGACGCCCCCATGTCTTTCCACAAAATAAACCACCATGCAAAACCCAACACGCAACGAAACCACAACCCCCGGCCAACGAACCCCAGTTCCACAGATCGAACACCAGAATGAACC
>TARA_R100001132_G_scaffold27528_1_pt1 | contig 14321 bp, 9 predicted proteins | sample TARA_R100001132 | Tara Oceans TARA_R100001132 (sample SAMEA2621247) | marine metagenome | biome: marine biome (ENVO:00000447); feature: mesopelagic zone (ENVO:00000213); material: "saline water (ENVO:00002010), including plankton (ENVO:xxxxxxxx)" | depth 800 m | reverse complement strand
CGTGAAGCGGGACTGGCTCTATACGCGCATGGCCCGGCACCTGTTCGAAAAACATCCGCCTAATCTGTTGATGATCCACCTCGTCGAGGTCGATCATGTGGAACATAAATATGGTCCGCGGAGCCCGGAAGCCTATTGGGCCGTCAGCTATGCAGATGACCGTCTGCGGGATATTGTGGAAGCGATTGAACGTTCACCGCATCGTGATAAGACGACGCTCGTTGTGGCCAGCGATCATGGCTTCTTTCCGATTTCCAAAGACATTCGCCCGAACGTGATCTTGAAACAGGCAGGACTGCTGTCCAAAGAAAAGAAGCAGGCGTACTGCCTGTCGCAGGGAGGCGCGTGTATGGTCTATCTGCTGGATGACGCGAAGCGGGAGGAAATGAAAGCAGAGCTGAAGAAAAAATTTGCCGCTGTGGAAGGAGTCCAGGCAGTTCTGGATCAGGATGAATATACAAAGCTGGGGCTGCCTACACCTGCGGAAGATTCCCATGCTCCCGATTTCTGGTTGTCGGCAAAGTCCGGGTATTCGTTCACGAACAGTGAAACGGGGGATGATGTGATCGCGCCGCGAAAGACGCCGGGAGGCACGCACGGTTACCTGCCCGATCAGCCTGATATGCTGGCGACGCTGGTGATCAACGGGTTTGGTATCAAGCCTGGCTCGAAGCTGGGCAAGGTTCAAAGTATCGATGTGGCACCGACAATGGCCCGCTTACTGGGCGTCGAACTGCCGACCGCCCAGGGGAAACCGTTAATGTCGGCATTGCAGGACGATTGATCGTTGCTGTCGTCGTTATGAGCGGGTCACGATCGTATGATTCGGGGCAAGCCGGATCTGATTGTTTTCAACGACAGGCTCTGGTTCTGAAGACAGGATCAGCGCGCCGGTGAGGGGGATCGACACGGGTGGTGCCGGTGTATCAGCGAGGGGAGTCAAACGGGCCTGGATTCTGAAATGCTGGTATTGCAGTGTGAAAATGCCGGATTGATGGTCACAGTCTGTCTGCAGATTTTCCGGTGTGAGCCAGCCGTCGTTGATCCCCTGTTTTCTTAACTGGAGCAGCCGCTGATACCAGTGAAACATATCCGGATCCCGCAGGGGTGCTTCGTTCCATTTGGCATTGAAGAAAGCTTCCGCCTGCGAAGGCAGCAGTGCATCCTGCCAGATATGAGATGGATAATCTCCCCGACGGCCGACGTCGACGGCGTCGCGCAGGTGGCGGTCTTCGAAGTCGACAAAGAACGGGAACGGGGCTGAAGTCGCGAATTCTTCTCCCATGAAAATCAGCGGAATTCCCGGATAGAGCAGGACGAGTGCCGCGGCTGCTTTCTGAAAGGATTTGGACGTCAACTGGTGCAGTCGCTTGCCATGCGGATGATTGCCGACACTGTCGTGGGTCTGAAGTGCAATGACGAGTGAGGACAGGTGCTGGCTGGAATTCGCAGTGATTCGCTGAGATTCGGTAACGCGTGTGTTTTCATGACCGGCATACAGGTAGCCGTGTTGCAGCACTTCTGCGAGATCCGGAGCGCCCCGGTAGCCGCGATGTGTGAGATGTACTTTGGGAAGTGCCAGAGAATAGAGGGAATACATCAGACAGTCGCACCAGATGCCTTCGTAGGCTGCCCTGCTCGGATTGGTCGTTAACAGATCATGGTTATAGACGTTGGTCTCGGCAAAGAGATGCACGGGCCAGTTCCTGGTTTCCGCGTGCTCCGAGACTGCCTGCCTGATTTCTTCCAGGATATGGAAATGGCTGTCGTCATACATGCAGTGTACGGCATCGAGTCGCAGACCATCCAGATGATATTCTTTCAGCCAGAAGACTGCATTTTCGGTAATGAACCGGCGGACGTGACCGGAATCAGGACCATCGTAATTCAGGGCTTCTCCCCACGGTGTATGGTGCCTGTCTGAAAAATAAGGACCGAATTCAGAAAGATAATTTCCTTCCGGACCCAGATGGTTATACACCACATCAAGAAAGACGGTGAGACCCGAACGATGGCATTCGTCGACGAATGCTTTGAAATCGTCAGGAGAGCCGTAGGTGTTTCGAACGGCAAACAGATTGACGCCATCATAGCCCCAGTTCCAGCGGCCCGGTGTCTGCGTGACTGGCATGATTTCCACGGCCGTGATACCGAGTTCAATCAGTTCTGGAATATGTTCCATGGCGGCCTGAAATGTACCCGCTCTGGTGAAAGTGCCGACATGCAGTTCGTAGATCACCAGGTCCCGTTTCGCAATTCCCTGCCAGTCCTGATCGGTCCAGGAGAAATCGAATGAATTACGGATTTGTGATGCGGCGTGGACTCCCTCGGCCTGAAACCGGGATGCAGGATCGGGGCGCGAGATCTCGTCATCCATGCGGTACAGGTAATAGTCTCCCGGTCTGACGTTGTGCAGTATGCCTGAAAAATAACCATGTTGATTGCGAGTGAGCGGATGCAGGCTATGATTCTTCTGCAGTTCCACCGCGACCTGTGTTCGTTGCGGCGCCCAGACTCGAAAGCAGGTGGAATCAACGGTGAGCGGAGTGGCTCCCAACTGGCTGCTTTCAGACGGAATCTGTTCAGCAAGTCCAAACCAGCGGCAGCCTTCCAGCACGCCTGAAGTGGCGGTCCCCTCTGCCAGATACAGCCGGTTTTTCCAGCCTGACGTCTGGTGAAGGTTATACACGCGCTGGGCCAGCTGGCGGTCTGCGTTTCCTACCAGAATCGTTCTGTAGCCTGCAGTCAGTGCTGCCAGGTCATTGCCGGAGTCGCCGGCAAAAACGATATTTCGGGGATCGTATCCATTGTTTTCAGTCCACCATTCCAGGGCAAGTGCCTTAGAGACGGTGGCTGGCAGAAGATCAATCAGGCCATCTCCATTAAAGGGATCGACGCTGTTGATAATCGAATAAGGGGCATCGGTCTGAGTCAGAATTTCCTGGATGCGATCAACGAGTGATTCCAGCTGCGCTGCGTCTGCGTAATAGCTGAGTTTGAAACGCCCCTGTTTGAATGATTCCTGGAGACGGAGCCCGTCAATTGCTGCTAACTGTTCGCGCAATGCCTCGATTGACATGGCGGCGATGATCTGGTCCTGGTAGTCCTGGTAAGCCGTGACCAGGGTAAATTCCTCGTTTTCCTGTCGCTGAAAAATGGAAGTACCGACATCACAGATGATCCACTCCGGCACGGGCAGTTGAAAATCCTTGATCGCCTGTGAAACAGACTCGAAATGTCTGCCGGTCACAAAGATCAGGGAGTTGCCGCGGGCCTGGAACTGCTCAGTCAGAATGCGGAGGTCCGACTGGTTTTGCGGGTCCCTGTTTAACGGGATCAGGGTTCCGTCCAGATCGGTGGCCAGTACCTGCGCTGTGAGTGGCGCAGCAGTCTTTCCCGCAGAGTTCTGCGTGGACATCAAAACGCTCCTTCGATTAAACGCGGTTCAGCCAGAGAATCTGGTACGGTTCCAGTACCAGTTGCTCTGATGTCGCGTAAGTTTTGTCGTTGATGACATTCTGGAAAAACCGACCGAGTCCTGCGGTACGGAGTTTGTTGCCTTCGATGACCTGTGCTTCGTCAGAGAAGTTCGCCAGGACGATCAGGCGATTGCCTTCGTAGAGACGAACGTAACCCAGGATGTGCTCATTGGCGGTCGCGATGAGTTCCATTTCCTGGCCTGCGAGCGCAGGCAGAGATTTTCGCAGGGCAATCAGTTTTTGTGTGGATCGAAAAATCGTGGAACGAATGGAACCGTTGCCCAGCTTGATATGATCGTCGAGTTCTTCAAGGAATTCCCATTGCATTTTCGGACGATGGATCCAGCGGGAATCGCCGGCTTTGGCGGGATCTTTCACAAAGTCGTAATCATTCAGCATGCCCCACTCTTCCCCCAGGTACAGCAGTGGGATACCGCCGATACTGAGGGAGACGCCGTGCAGCAGCAGCATGCGGCGCAGCGCCAGTTCTTTTTTTTCTTCGTTGTCTTCTTCGATCGCCTGTTCGAGGCCGGCAAGGGACGCCATGGTCCCGGAAATCCGCATGTCGCCGGTCTCATGGTTTTCCTGAAAAGGGACGCCCCGCGCGAAAGAGCCGGGAAACTGACCGGTATAAAAGTCATTCAGGAATTTGCGATGGTCATAGGCGTTGATACCGATTGCCTGGGCATCGGCGTCGTCAAAGGTCCAGCCAATGTCATCGTGGCAACGCAGGTAATTCACCCACGCGGTATTTTTGGGGAGTTTGTAGCGATGCCTGAGTGTCTGGATCAGCAGTGAAACATTGCGGGTTGCCAGTGATTCCCAGAGCAGCGCCATGAGTGTGGGATTGTAAGAAATCTGGCACTCGTATTCACTGATGTATTTGACGACATCGTCCGGGTGCACGATGGCTTCTGACTTGAACAGCAGGCCGGGTGTGGCGATGCGGGCCAGTCGATTGAATGCCTGAATCAGCGTGTGTGCTTCGGGCAGGTTTTCGCAACTGGTGCCCATCTTTTTCCAGATGAAAGCGACCGCGTCGAGTCTCAGGATGTCGATGCCTGTGTTGGCGATGAATAACATCTCCTCAAGCATGGCGCGAAAGACAGCCGGATTCGAGTAGTTCAGGTCCCACTGGAAACTGTTGAATGAGGTCCAGACCCACTGCTGCATCCCGTCGTGCCAGGTGAAATTGCCCCGGCGGACGGTGGGAAAGATTTCGCGCAGGGTGCGTTCGTATTGTTCGGGTTTTTCACGATCGGGGAATATATAATAGTATTCTTGGAACTCGCGGTTTCCTGATTGCGCCAGTTTGGCCCACTCGTGATCGTCAGAAGTGTGGTTGAAAACGAAGTCAAGTACGAGTGAGATCCCTGCCTGCTGAAGATCGGTTGCCAGCAGCCGTAGGTCTTCAATCGTACCCAGGCGCGGATCGACCGAGCGATACGTGCTGATGGCGTATCCGCCGTCATTGTTACCCGGGCGGACTGCAAACAGCGGCATTAAGTGCAGGTAGGTGAGCCCCAGGTTTTTGAAGTAGCCGACCTGCTCGCGGAGTTTGCTGAGATTTTCCCCGAAGAGATCGACATACAGGGCCCCCCCGCTGATGCGTTCTGACTGAAACCAGTTGGGTTCATTGATGCGATGTCGGTCAATCGCGCACAGGTCCTCGGGCCGTTCCGCCCAGCCTCGGGCCGCGGTCAGCAGTACCTGTTCGATGTGATAAAAGAAATCGTACCGGGAGCTGTAGAGTTGAAACAGCAGTCCAAACAGGGGACGCCAGTGCTCAGCCAGTCTCGCTTCAAATTCATGCTGTTTGACATCGTCGATCTGGCTGGTTTGCCAGACTTGCTGCAACTGAGGCTGCAGGCGCTGCAGTGTCAGATCCGCCTTGAAGTCTATCTCATCCTGCGCGGTGCTCATTCGATCCGATCGTTGGGAATAGTAATCTTGCCTAAGAAGTTGTAATACCTGATACCTTCGAGGATGCCCGCCGCGTGGGAGGCCTCTGCGAAATAGACGCGTGGCCGGTTGCGGAGTCGTTCGAGTTCTTCACTGTGATTTCCGACGACCACACCCAGGGTGCGGCCCAGCAGCATGCCGGCGTCATTGCCGGAATCACCGGAGACGAGCACGTGTTCCGGGGCGAACCCCCATTTCCAGAGCACGTGTCTCATGGAAAGATCACTTCCGCCTCGCACCGGGATGACATCGAGGTACATGCCGAGGGACATAATAACCTTAGCACGTAATCCGGCCTCCCGAAGAATTTTTTTGATGGTCGTAATACTCGGACTGACATTCGTGTCGATTTCATAACTGATTTTAAATTCGGACTGATGTTCTTCAATTTGCGGGTAAAAACCGGGTTGCATATCGAGGACATCTCGAATCTGCTGCGGTTTCCAGGCGTAATCAATCGATTTTCGCCAGCTGAGGTCTGGCGTCAGGTTTTCGCCGTAGTGTAACTGTGTTCCTGCATCGGTGTCGATGAGGTCTGGCTGAGGCAGTCCCAGCTCTTTGATCAGTTCCATTGCCGAGTCGAGACGACGACCCGTGGCGATACCGAAACCGATGTGATCATTCTCGCGAATCAGCTCTACAAATTCCCGAAGAGCGTCATCATCACCGGTCAGTGTATTGTCCAGATCGGTGATTATCAACCGGTCAAATTCCGGGAGTCTCCGCATGCTGGATTTCTCAGGCAGATCTGCCAGCACGGGGGCCGGTGAATGTTCCAGGATATCATCCAGATCACGGAGATAGCGTTCCGCATGATGACTCCACGAATAATGTTCGCGGGTTCCCTTGATGCCGTTATCTGACCATTCGGTCCACTGTTCAGGTTCGGTTAATGTACGGAGCAATGCATGCTCGATGGCAGGTTTATCCATGGGATCGACGAGCAGACCGTTTTTGCAGTTGGCAATAATATCGCGGGGTCCGCCATCATTGGTGGCAACGATAGGTAATCCGGTGGCGCCGGCTTCGAGCAGTGTCAGTCCGAATGGTTCCGTTAGCGCCGGATTGATGAAGACCCCTTTCAACGAAGTCGCCAGCCGATACAGTTCAGGCACATCATCCGGCTTATGGGTTTTCGGGTAAGCGACCTTTCCGTAAAGATTGTAGCGGTCGATCAGGTACAGAATGTGATTGATAATCCGCCGCTGTGCCTTGGGCAGGTCACGCAGATCATCGCGTGTGCCCATGACCAGCACGAGGTTCGCCAGTTTCTGCAACTGTTCGCTTTCCCCATACACGCGGACGAGCATTTCCAGATTCTTTCGCTCATCGGGCCGGGCCATGGTGAGAATCATGGGTTTATCCGGTTCCTGCAAAAAGCAGTTCAGATCCTCGGCAATTCTCGGAGTGGTCCAGTCTTTCTTTGCAGGTGAGAAATTGGTGAGGTCGACGCCCGGCGGGATGACTTCCATGCGCGCGGGCTGGTAATGATCATAGAGTTCATACTGCTGCTGGACTTCCTGGTTGGTGCTGGTGACTACCATGGAAGCGGTTTCCAGCGCGAGTTCCTCGGCTTCAATCCGCGAAGTGAATTTATATTTACTCTCCAGTTTATCCATCGCCTGTTCTTCTTCTTTGCCCAGAGAAAGTCGCTGGCGTTTGACGCGTCCCAGGGAGTGCCCGGTAAAGACATAGGGGATATGCAGCAGCCGTGCGAGTTGTGCGCCGGCGACGCCCGCATCAGCGTAGTGGCCGTGGATGATGTCCGGCAGTCCGGTGCGGCGAAAATGCTGCAGCGTCTGGTCGATAAACAGCTCAATGAAAGGCCAGAGCGATTCTTTCCGCAGATAACGTTTGGGGCCAAACGGGATGCGGACGATCTTGGCGTTCTCAGAAATCTGTTCTTCCACCTGGGCATAATCGTCATCCACTTTGGGATCGATGATCTGCCGCGTGAGCAGTTCGACCTCGCGGACATGTGAGTGTGCCGCGAGTTCGCGGGCCAGTTCCAGCACATACTTGACCTGACCACCCGTGTCGGCGTCGCGCCCCAGTTCGCAATCATGTCCACGTATCAAACCATGCAGGCTGATCAGGGTGATTTTGAGATCGCCGCGTTTGTTTCTGGTCAGCCTGGCAGCGCTGGTCTTAGCTTGTGACGAGTTCTTTAACTCATTTCGGGCCATTTGATTTAGTCCTGTTCGTTCAAAATCAGTGAGAGAATGTGGGGTCTGGTGAATCGACTTGAAATGACATGTCGATTCGTGATGACCGGGCGAGACGTTATATGAAAGTGATTGCCTGTTTTGCGGATTGTTTTGCAGTTCAGCGCCGGTGATTCCGATCGCGGGTTTCGATTGTACGTTGAGTGATCACTTTGATTGCTCAGCGACCGGTAACAGGCTTTCCTGTTTCCTGCACGGAAGTTGCAATAAGTCTTGTTAATCGAACTTCTCCTGAATAGATCATCTTCGAGCCAGTGTTCTATCTGTTCAAGGTAGCAAAGGTCATGCCGAAAAGTGGGTTAGTCGGAACGTGATTATGGGACAGTGATGGCCCGGAATATGTGACAGACTTGTCTCATATGTGGTCATGTTGATAGAATGGGAAGCTGGTGTCGCATTTTGAGATTCCTGATCTGAACTGTTTTTGCTGGTTGAGATCGCGTGCGCTACGAGAATCTCAATCAATGCCGTCCCGGGAGATGACATGCAAAAACCATTGATTGTCTGCAGCCTGCAAAACCGCAATTCCAAAGGAGCGCTGCAGTCGCTGGATTGTGAACTGCTGCGGTTACCTGCGGCAGAGCAGATACTGACCACGGAGTTCCCGCGTCCGCCTCGGTTGTTTGTCATTCACACGGTCTCCCTGGATCATGACGCGACGCGGGCTGTCATTCTTTCTCTGCGCAGTCAATGGCCCTTGACGGAAGTGCTGGTATGGGCACCCCAGGCGGAGGGGAATACGGTACGGACTTATTTTCAGGCGGGCGCGCATGATGTCGTGCTGCATCGCCAGGAGTCGAAGCTGGCAGAAGCGGTGTCAGCGACCCTCGAGAATCAGAAGTTTCTGCCGCGCATGCATGAGCAGAGTCGTCAACGCAGCAAAGGTTCACGATTTGAATCGATGTTGAGCCGCAGCACGGAGATGTGGGGGCTGTTTGAACTTTGCACGCGTGTCGCGCCCACCGATGCGACTGTTTTAATAGTGGGAGAGACGGGCACGGGCAAGGAACTGCTGGCGCGGGCCGTGCATCGACGATCCGGGCGCGAGGGGCGATTCGTAGCAGCGAACTGCGCGAGCATCCCCCCTGACCTGATCAATTCCGAACTGTTCGGCTATGAGAAAGGCGCGTTTACCGGAGCGGACCGGGCCAAGAAAGGACTGGTAATGCATGCGAATAAAGGGACACTGTTTCTGGATGAGATCGGCGACATGCCTCCCGAAGCGCAGCAGTGCCTGTTACGCATGCTGCAGGAAAAACGGATTCGCCCGGTGGGCAGCCGGGTGGAGTCAGAGATCGATGTGCGGATCGTGGCGGCAACGAATGTGCAACTCGATCAAGCCGTGCGCGACGGAAACTTCCGGGAGGATCTGTTTTATCGCCTGGATGTCATTCGCGTGAATGTCCCCCCCCTGCGTCAGCGTCCGGAAGATGTGTATCTGCTGTTCGGTCATTTCACCACGCGACTGGCAAAACATTACGGGTTGGAGCCGCCCATTTTTACCGACAGTTTTCTGGATGCACTGCTGGAATACGAATGGCCGGGCAATGTGCGCCAGCTGGAAAACCTCAGTGAACGACTGGTGCTGGAACGCTCGCAGTCTGCGTTAACGGCCCGTGACTTCGACAAGCTGCGGAATACAAATCTGGTGGAGACTCCGCAGACGCGCGAACATAAAAAGCAGGCAGCATGGCGGAACAGTGTCGATCCGGGCCGGTCTCTGCAGGAGAACCTGGATCCGGTGATTGAAGAACTGGAACGGGAGTATCTGCAGGCTAAACTCAAACAACACGCGGGGCGCGTGGCGGAGACCGCTGAGGAAGCGGGGATCAGCCGGCGGACATTACTGCGAAAGATGAAACAGTACGGGATTGACAAGCAGAAATTTAAATTGTGAAGCCATCCGTTTGAGCTTATCTGTCATTTGTTCTGAATCGCTTTCAGAATTGCAGCGGCAATGGCCTGCATGCCCTGGTCGCCGGGATGCGCTGCGACGCCGGCGTGCTGGAAATCGCGTTCTGATCGGGCATAGTTCTTTTCTTCTTTGCCGAGGTTGCTGATATCAACAAAAATTCCACCTGCTGTCTGACAGGCCTGGCGTAACGCATCGTCTTTTTTCTGATCGGGCCAGAAACTGCTGCGGACAATGATGGTCGGCTGGTTGTCGGACTGTAGCTGCTTGAGCAGTTTTTCCACGCTGGCCTGAAACGTCGCCTGCGCTTCTGCCGTCTTGAGCTGCGGTACGTTTTCTCCAATGGCGAGCACCACCAGATCGGGGTGGAATGCGAGGGCGTCCTGCAGATGTTCCTGCAGGTCATAAGTCGCGTACAGTCGCTCGAAGGCGGCGATATTCTTTGCCAGCATGGTGGGGTCGGTTCCGGAGGATTTCGCCAGCGAACGCGTAACGAGATGGACGTAATCCTTGTCCCGACTGCTGGCTGCCATGCCCCAGTTCCCTTCCCAGCCAATCTTTTTGGAAGGGCCATGCAGTGTGATACTGTTTCCCAGGAAGAGTATTTTCTGATAGCGGGCTGTGGATGCCGGTTCAGCAGCCTGAGTCGCCGTGTTAAGAGTGCCGAGGGCGATTGTGATAAAACATGCCAATCCTGATAACCACAGAGACTGTGTTTCAATACATCTGGATTTCATTATGCGATGGCTTTCTCTTACGAATTGTTTTCCCACGGGAAAGATGATGAAATATCATGATTTTTGCGAATCCTTGTCGAAACGGGTGACTCTGATACGACCACCTCATGTTGCCACCAGGCAGTGATCCGTTTCACACATCAATTAAAGAGGGAAAATAAAGTCATGTCAAACAATTCCGTCCAGTTACACCGTGTTTTGCGTACGACACCGGAAAAAATCTACCGTGCCTTTCTGGAGGCAGACGCCTGGTCGCGCTGGCTGCCGCCCGATGGATTTACTGCCCGCGTTCACGCGATGGATGCCCAGGTGGGAGGAACGTATCAGATGTCATTTACGAATTTCACAACCGGGAACAGCCATTATTTCGGGGGCACTTATCTCGAACTGGTCCCTGCTAGCCGCATTTGTTATACAGCGAAATTTGATGACCCGAACCTGCCGGGAGAAATGAAAACGACTGTCGATCTGAAACAGGTCTCATGTGGGACGGAGATCAAGATCGTGCAGTCAGGGATTCCCGAGGTGATACCCGTGGAAGGCTGCTATCTGGGCTGGCAGGACTCGCTGGTTCATCTGGCAAAACTGGTCGAGCCGGAAATTCCAGATTAGACTGTCTGCTCATTAACTCTCAAAAGAGATTTGAATTACCGGTCAGGAAAAGCAACGGGACACTGTTCTGCAAAGCGTCCCGTTGCTTTTAAACGAGTTGAACAGGTCAGCGAATAGAGGCAGGCAGGGAGTATGAAGAGCGGAAAGCGGGCATCCCGGCTGCAGCACTCAAGCACTGTGAACGCGGACAAAGCGCATAAAACGACCATAATAATCGTCGTGCAAAAAACGAAAAGCTTCCTCAGTTCCGAGGTACAGGATGCAGGAATGGTTATTTGTTTTGAAGTTCAAAGTTAAACTCGTTCTCACCCGTTTTGACGTCTGCCTTCAGTTCCGAACTGGCATTATATTTTGCGGGGATTAATTCCTGGCCAGCGACCTCTCCCTCCGTCTTGATAATTTTCACGACATACGATCCAACGGGAACTCCCGGTTCGTCCTGTTTTGACTTCATCTCATAACGCCCCTCGGCATCGGTGACACCATGCGAGGAATCGCCGGTTGCAGATTCATAGATGATGATCGCGTTATCAAGGGCTTCCCCGTTGAGTGTCACTTTACCGGATACTTTTTCCCGAGGGACACCCGAGCCACCAGCACCGCAGGAAAAGAGACCAATACAGAGAATAAGCAGACAGCAGGTAGAGACGAACCGTTTCATATGATGCATTTATCGTGTTCCTCAGAGTTGCAGCGCCTTCCGAGATGAATTTCCGGAATGCTTGATGGGTAATTTCAATGGAGAGGGAAAATCAGTGAATCAAGAATGAATCGGTGCTAGTATTCACCGATCACTTCACCGCCTCTGATGGAAACCAGATTTTTCAAAGTGTTGATATCCAGGTTTTCGCTGAGAAATCTGACGCTTCCGTCGCCGAGCAGAGTATGAGCGCCCCCTTCATGCAAACTGCCAGCGCCGAATGCGTAAACATATTGCGAAGCAGGATAGCCATTGATTCCAAAATTTCCATAACTGGGCGTGATCCAGTTGGTATGATTGTAATGACTCCAGAAAGGTCCATAGTCATTACTTGATTTCTGAATCGGCGTCTCCAGGATGATGATGCAGTTACTGGATCCATCAGTAATTTCACTGAGTTTCGCTGCCCCATTATGTCCCCAGGCGGATTTTCTGAGATCAGTGTCACCGGCATAGGTTTGCGTGGTCGAATTCTCAATCGTGTTTGAAACAATCCCGTAACTGACACGGTGATTCTTGTTGCAGGCATAATGCCCTGTTCCAGATTTAGTATAAGGGTCTAATGCCTGATTGGTCATGCCCGGATCTGAAGGGCAGCGGAAAATCACGATGTTATGGTCGGTGGCAGTCGGCTGAGAGCCTCCGCCCCCGCGTCCGTCGACATCACAGACTCCTGTGGCCGCTTCGAAGTTGATCGAATTATAAATATTGGTCTGATCAAGAAAGGGGAGAATCATCATATACATCGTATGATTGCGAACCAGTCCCGTAGCGACCCAGTTGGCGGAATTGATTGCTCCGGCGTTAATATCACCAGGGGGAAAAACACGATGCGTGTCATGATAGTTGTGGATTGCCAGGCCCATCTGTTTCAGATTGTTCTTACAGGTGGAACGACGGGCCGCTTCGCGTGCCTGCTGGACAGCGGGAAGCAACAGGGCGATCAGGATCGCAATAATTGCGATGACAACCAGTAACTCAATCAGGGTAAAACCACGTGAGTAACTTTTTTTCATGAACCAATACCCTTGCAGAAAATGAATCGGAGAGAGATGAGCAAGGCGAGCAACTGCCAATGTATATAAATATTTATAAGCAGAATCTAATCGAATGTCAACTAATTTCTATTCTTTATTAAATAAACGGAAGGTCAGTGCTCATCCCTACTTCCAGTCTGTCGATGCAGGAGATTTGAGCGGCATGCCCACCAACGGGAGCGCGTATTGTAACAACGTTTAAAAAACACTTCCCTTCTCACTGCAGGTGGGCCAGATAAGGGGAGTCAGTTCAAAAACCTCTTCCGGGGTATTGGGTGATGCGTTAATGGACCAGCGGCAGAGGCTGGGCCACTCTTATTCGGTGAGTACTGCTGTTTCTGAAATTTGGCCCTGTTTTCTGCCCGCACATTGTATTTCCTCGTGGGCCTGATTAGAGTAATTACTTAGGAAGGTTGCTGAATCTCCTACTGGTCTGATTTTATGCGCTGTTGAGCTGCAGCGAACAACATGAGGAACAAATAATGAATCGATCGTCGTTTATCAAACAGAGTCTCTCGTCCCTGCTGGTGCTTTGTCTGCTGGGGAGTTCCGCCGGTTTTGCCGGTGATAAAAAAGAGGCGGAAACAAAGAATGAGCCGCCGGAAGGTTTTATTGCGCTGTTCAACGGGAAAGATCTCTCCGGCTGGATCGGCATGAACTATCATCAGGTCAAAAAAAGTCCTGAGGCTGTCAGAAATATGCCCGAAGCCGAGCGGAAAGCGTTGTTGAAGAAGAACTGGGAAGATGTGCTGGAACACTGGTCGGTAGAAGATGGCGAACTGGTGAACGATGGGCATGGCGTTTACCTGACGACAGCCGAAGATTATGGCGATTTCGAGCTGCTGCTCGATTATAAAACCGTCGCATTAGCCGACAGTGGGATCTATCTGCGTGGCGTACCTCAGGTGCAGATCTGGGATACCACCAAAGAAGGCGGTAAATGGGACCGCAAAGCCAACCTGGGATCGGGTGGTTTATTTAATAATCAGGGGGAAGGCAAATATCCCCTCGTTCATGCCGACAAACCCTTTGGTGAATGGAATCATTTCCGGATCATCATGAAAGGGGACAAGGTCACCGTTTACATGAATGATCAACTGGTGGTAGACAACAAAAAGATGGATAATTATTATGAGAAGAACAAACCGATTTACGAAACGGGTCCGATTCAGTTACAGACACATGGCGGCGAGATTCGTTTCAAGAATGTCTTTCTGAAAAAACTATAAGCAGAAGAAATACGAATTCTGGAAGATCACTCATTCTGCCACCCTGGCAGAGTGAGTGCCAGCCGGATGGGATGCAGGTTGTCTGTTCCGGGATTCGTTTTTGCTGTCACTCAACTTGATCACGGAGGGATTCACGTATGGTTCGCATGACACACAGATGGTTCCTGCTGGGAATGCTGCTGGTAGCCGGCTGTACGCAGACGACCCCGGTCGAAGAGATTTCCGTGAAAGCCAGTGGTGTCTCTCTAAAAGATACGGAATTGCCCGACCTGTCTCATCTCTGGCCCGGCTGGCGTGGCCCGGATCGCAATGGTCATGTGCCGGATCAACGGCTGCCGATCGAGTGGAACGAAACTAAAGATATCAAATGGCGGACGGATATTCCCGGACGCGGTCACAGTTCACCCGTGGTGACAGAAGACATGGTT
>TARA_R100001132_G_C3275325_1_pt1 | contig 14370 bp, 10 predicted proteins | sample TARA_R100001132 | Tara Oceans TARA_R100001132 (sample SAMEA2621247) | marine metagenome | biome: marine biome (ENVO:00000447); feature: mesopelagic zone (ENVO:00000213); material: "saline water (ENVO:00002010), including plankton (ENVO:xxxxxxxx)" | depth 800 m | reverse complement strand
CGGTTGTCCCTGTTCGTCTTTGACGATACCACCAATCGACGTCCCCCGTTCCAGTTGAAACGTGAATTCATCCGGAATCTGACCCCCATCGGTCTGAAATTCCCGCGCCCACCAGGCATGCAGCGGACAGTATTTGTCTTTACTGACCCACATCCGCAGATCGACGTTTTTGCCTTTCATTTCCAGCACAGCGATGCCCCGTGCGTCTGTTGTATGATGGCTATTCTCGAGCAGATGTTTCTCCGCGGCTTCCGCGAAAAAACAATGGTTCTGAAAGATCCGGACATCAGCAAGGGGCTGCCGGTCTGCATCAATCACGCGAACCGTTAACGTTCGAATCCGAAAGGGTTTGACAGCACTCACCGGCTTTTCAGCCATCAGGACTTCGGGAATAATTACCGTGAACAGACCGGCAACGGCAGCAAGGATCATAATCAGAAATCGACGAGTCATATCTATTTCAAATCGCTGCACAGTGATAACTCCCTAATGTGAACTGATCGAATGACCAAAGGTATCACCGACCCCCAAAACGGTCAAGATGAGCCGCAACCCAGACCCCATGAGTCGATTTCAGGGATGTCGGCAGCTGACGGGAAACGATCAGATCATCTCACCGAACGGGCAAATAATCACCTGCTCAACTTTAATAATATCCATTCAGTAGACTCAATCATTGATGTCACGGAAAGATGGCCCCCGAGTCCATGATCACATTCTCAAAACAATGTCTGATACAAGTACATCAATCCGATTCAGCTACATCAGATAGACGGCGGAATGCGACTCTGGTTAGAATCAAACCTTGAATCCATACAACTTCGAACAACATCGAAAGGACAGACGCATGAAGGCGGCTCCGTTACTGGCGTTGATCGGGATCATGATTCCCACACTCGTGCAGGCACAAACTGATTCGGCGAAACCCGAACTCTTCAATCAGCGTGTGGCCGATTCAAATCCGTTGCGGACGGAGCAGGCCCGTGAACTGGATGAATATATCAAAACTATTGCCGCAGATCATCGGCGGTTCGAACAGCTGTTCCAGCCCGATTATTCTTCTGTCGAAGCCTTCGAAAAATCGGCGGAACCGTTGCGAGCCGCGTTCTGTGAGAGCATCGGTTATCCGCCTCCTGGCAAACGGCCCGACCAGGCTGCCTCTTATAAAAAGATCGGCGAAGACAGCCTCGGCGTGTACTATCGGGCGATGTTTCCGATTCTGCCACACGTGCATTCCGAAGGGATTTTGATCGTCCCCAAATCAGCGAAAGCGAAAACGCCGCTGATCATCTCCATGCACGGGGGCGGCGGTTCACCCGAAGTTGCGTTGTTCAACGGCGGAGCCAATTATCATGACATGGTCCGCGGTGCCGTCAAACGGGGTTTTATTGTCTATGCGCCGCAGCATCTGTTTAAGGCGGACGGTTATCCCCCAGACATTCGTCGACAGATTGATGACCGGATGCGTCTTATCGGCACTAGTATCACCGCCGTGGAAATCGCCAAGATCACTTATGCCATTGATGAACTCATTCAACGTCCCGATGTCGATGCCAGCCGGATCGGCATGGTCGGACTTTCCTATGGTGGCTACTACGCACAAGTGACTCCCGCCGTCGACCCGCGGATTAAAGTCTCTGTTTCCAGTTGCTACTTCGGCGTACAGGAAGGTCGCTATGCGAAAGAGGAACTTTCAGTTCCCAGCGACTTTCGGTTTATGAATCGCATGACGCTGTTCAACGACGCCGACCTCGTCGCGCTGATTTGTCCGCGGGCGCATCAGATCCAGGCCGGTTCACGTGACAATGCCTCGCACAGAGAAATGGGAAAACAGATCTCACCCCAGGCCGCAGCATTTTACGAACAGCTCAAGCTGAGTGACCGCTTTGAACACGTGATCTTCGAAGGGGGCCACGAATTCAACGACAAAGCCGCCTGGGCATTTGTCGAAAAATATTTGTAAGCTGTTCCTCTTCAGTCTGATTCAATCAATACTGAAAGACCAGCCGGGGAGGAAGGAATAGAAAAATGGCTGCTATTTCTTTTCCGGAACTTTGATCACACCCAGTTCAATAGTTTCCCCGGGTTTTACCTTGATTCGCTCTGGCAGATGGTAACTACCCAGAACAGAGAAGAGCGAGTATTCTGCTCCAACCAGCAGGTTGTGAAACTCGAAGTCTCCGTCTGGTTCACACTGGAAACTTTTTTCGACCCTGATAATATCGTGGTTCGGCGCTGAGTCTGTTCCCGGAATCGCACGACGGAGAAGTTCGATTCTGGATCCAGTCAGAGGGATGCCTTTCTCTGTAGTCAACTGGCCTTTTACCGTACCCATGGGCTCCAGTTGAACCTTCTGTACAAGACCATCTTCGGGAACACCGGAAATGGTGACGGCACGCCCCAGGTGCAAACCACGGTGCTGGAAGAAAATCGTGTGGGTCTGATTCTCATAGAAGCCATCTATTGTGGAATGATTCCCTTTTGTCCTCGTATCGGGACGACCATTTATTGTATATTCCGTGAGAGGATTGCCATCGGGGCCGACCACTTCAAACGGGACACAAGCACCGCGGTCAATCTGTAGTTCCACGTTGAATTCTTTTTCTCCCGGCGGGACCGTGACCAGCTTCAGTGTTTGATAACTGGTAATCGAACAATAATCGTATGTTTTTAATGTGCTCACGTTTTTATTGATCAGGTCCTTTAATTCTTCCAGTCCGGCTCCTGTCTGGTAATCCGGATTACGGAGCTGCGCAGCGATGATTCCTTCTCCCGGAATGCCCAGCAGCGAAAATGATCCATCCGCAGCAGACTTGAATCGCTGGCGCATGGGTTGCACGGCGTTTCCGGGAGCCTGATATCGCAGGTATTGAATCGCATTTTTGTTGGAACGTAGGGGGAAGTAGTCAAAGCGGACATCGGGAACAGGCTTACCCGTCCGTTGATCCGTGATTTTTCCTCGAAACAGGATTGCCCGACGCAGTTTCACATCGAGAGAAACAGGTTCATTCCCTTCAGGTTCTGCAAAGTACAAGGGCGTTCTAAAGTAGGGTTGATCTCCTTCAGGAATTACATTCAGAAACACTTCGCTGTGACGGGGCAGGTTTTCGATACGGAATTTTCCCTCAGCGTCGGTCGTACAGTCAAGATCGATATCGCGGATATGCGTGTTGTTATATCCGGGCCTCTTAATACGGTAACCAGTTCGGATTGCTGTGATGCGTGCTGAAATCGGCGCACCGGTCTCCCGGTCGCGAACAATTCCATCGATCACGAGATCCGGTTCCGGAACCAGTCGGAAATCAGCACCATAATAAGTGGCATTAACGAGGTCGCTGCGTTCCAGCGGTCTCGCCTGAACCAGCTGCATTTCTCTTGTCACCACCGCAATAAACTGGGTGGCAATGCCGGGGCCTTTAATCTTCAGAATGGCGAGGCGGTCCTTTCCGAGATCAGGAATCAGGAAGCGACCTTCGCGATTTGTTTTGAACGTAGAGGGGATACCTGGAGTATTCGCGCTAACGTGTGTATCGACAGGAAACTGGCCCGCCGTGGATTGGTCGCTGTCTTGCAGAATATGATTTTCGTAAGAAGGTAACAGTCCCTGCTTACGAAGTTCGGGTAACTCCTGCAGCCAGCGATCGACGGCGCCTTCATTCGTGTTCCAGAGCGAGACCAGCGATACAGTCAGTCCGTCAATCCCTTCGCCTGCCTGGTTTACCAGTTGTCCACGGATGGGTGGCGTATTTTCTCTGAGGACAAATTGCAGTGGTTTGCCCTGAGTGTGGTCCAGGGTGGAAATCCAGGCTGGTGCGTGTTCCGGTGCTGTGGCCAGAATAATGGTACCAGGGTTGGAACCAGAAAGTATTAGTTGATTTTTAGGGTCGCGATGAAAACGGGTCCATCCGTCATTAAATTCTACGCGAAAATGACCGTCTGTATTTGTATGGACTCTCGCCAGAGAATTATGAGTCGGAACAAAAATATCCGCACCCGCATTCAATCGATGCGCGCTCGAATGCACGACATTGATCGTGGCTCCTTCGACTGGGTTCCCCTGTGAGTCAATAACCTTGCCGGTGTAGCTGAATGCCTGATCTGTGGGTGCGCTGTTTTTTTTTGTTTTGTCAGTGACAGTCGGTTTCTTAACGGAGACGTCAGGCGTTTCCGGTTGTGTAGAATTCGATTTCTGAGACGCATTCACTGGCTGATCTGATTTGACGGTCTCAGCCGCCGCCATTGAGACCGTGCCCGAAGCGGTAGTGATTGCAAGTCCTGCTGAAAGGACAATAATTAATGACCATGCACGCAGACTCAGTCGCGTCACCAGGCTGCGGCGTTCATCCAATAGTCCCGCCACACGCTGCTCCAGTTTCCAGCGAGAAGTAAATAATCCGACGGTACCAGGAATCGCCCGTGGAGTATTCAGAAGCTGGGACAATGTTAATAGTGTGAGGCTGTATGAAGAGGCGTCGGTGACAGACAGCACGTAGTTATCACAGACTTCCTCTCGGGACTGGGCAACCTGTCGATTTAACAAACCGACAAGCGGGTGCAGCCAGAATAGGGCTCGAATGATATTTTGCAGCAGCACAACGATTTGATCGCCGCGCAACAGGTGTGCCAGTTCGTGAATCAGAACGTTTCGCAGTTGTTCGGCATTGACCTGCTCCGGTAAGCTTTCCGGTAAAATGATCCCTGGAGAGCGGATGCCCACTGCAACAGGGCCTGAAACCTGATCTGAAAATAACAGTCGTGGAAGCCTTCGACCATGATCAGGATTCAGCGCCAGCCAGGACTGGTTCAGTGTTTCTGCCAGATGCCCGCTGGTATTCTCTTTTGCTGTCTGTACCAACTTTGACAACCGCAACCAGTTGACAGCGAACCGAATCAGCAGCCCCAGTGACACGCAACACCAGATCATCAGGCTGGCTGCTACAACAGGTGGCAGCAACCAGCCTCCCTGTGAAGAAGCAGCGGTATTCGCAAAGTAAAAGATCGGTTCTGCTGGTTCGATGGAGTTTTCCAGTGCCGACACGGGGACAGCGTCTTGAACTGGTCTGACAGATTCAACATGATTTCGTGTAGGCAGAGCATTCGTCTCGGGATTGGAGATGGTAGAAGGATCAGTAAGAGGTAGTCCGGTAGGCTGCACTGCTGCCAGAGTATCCTGAGAAGACATTAGAAGCGTAGGCGATAAATGATTTCTCCGGGGAATCGAAAACAGACTGTATCCAGTTGATTGCAGCACGGCAGTGTAGATCGGGCAAAAACTGATCAGGAATAATGCGCAACACAATAACCAGTAGCGTGCCGCCGGTGATCGCCGCAACACAAGACCAGCCAGAATCGCGACCAATGCAATGAAGCTGATCTGAATCAGAATATTGAAAGCCCAGAGGATGACCTGATCAGTGGGACTCCATGGCATAAAATTCATGGCTGGTTCTTCCTCCGATTTTCCGACTGTTTTTGTTTCGACTCTGCCTGTTCAATCATGGTACGTATCCGTTCTGTTTCGGCAGCAGTCAGGCCGCGGTATTCTATTAATGCCGTGACCAGATCCTCCGGGGAACCAGCAAAAAGCCGGTCCACCATCTGGCTGACGCGCATGCCGAGTGAAGCAGTTTTGGGACGTGCCGCCGAGTACACAAAGGTGCGACCCTGCGTTCGATGTTGCAGCCAGCCCCGCTCTTCGAGTCGCACCATCATGGTCAGCACAGTGTTTCTTGCCAGATTCCGTTTTGGTTCAAGGAGATCCCGTACCTCAGTGACAGTGACTTCACCTGAGGCCCAGACAATTTCCATGAGTTCTCGTTGTGCTGTGGTAAGTGGAGAAGTGTCGAGAGAGGTCATACTGGTTATTCCAGATCGATTCAGGTTCGTTAAATCATTCTAATTTTTGCGACTACAGTCAGTAGGCATTATGACTACATCGTGTAGTTAATTCAAGGATTTTCTTTAGATCTATGTATTTAAATTTCGAATGGATGTATGTGGCGACTGGCACAAGACGGCTCGGCTTGCGTGGGCTGGGGTGAATAGGTTGTTCTGATGGGGTGGCTTGAGGTGATCACGGGGTATCACGGTTTAAAACGCATCTGAATTGACCACATCAAACGGCAAGTTGCTGTAAAGCTGTTGAAGTGTGACGGACGATATACAGGGTATTCATTGAGATTCGATTTGTGGTCACTTTGATCACAGTTTTCCGTGCGTGCTTCGCGGAACAGAACGAATACCTGCCGTTAACTCTCTATCGATACGATTTGAGTGATATTGTCCGATGAAAGTGCTGCGTCTGTTTTTGATCGCCCTGATACTGCAACCGTGCCCCGTCTGCTGGGGACATGGGGTGTCTGCGATCAGCGAACTGGCACATAAGGAATCGGAGCAGGCAAGTGGTGTGACGATTCGTCCCGCGTGCTGTTCCCATGAATGTCATCTGCACGATCACCCTGACTCAACAGCACACGATGAGCAGCATGATTGCCCCTGTGTCTGCCATATTTCTGATCTCGTATTTGCACAAACTACACCCGCCGTGAATCTCCGCAGCATGACCACCACCCACAGCATGTTGATCGTCGAGGATCAGACACCGGGCCGCATGGCCGTTTTCAATACCACCGCCATCGATACTTCACAAGCTGCGATCATAGCACCATTGCGCTTATAGATTTTCTTCTCGGGCCCGCTGGTCCCGCTTCGGAATTCAGCCTGCTGTCCTGCCACTGGTATGAGGATTGCGTGAGACAGCCATTCCGATCCGTTTTGTTCCGCGACAGTCAGTCTCCTTATGAGAATGCCACTCCGGAACTTCCATTTGAAATAAATACAAATCATTAATACAAAACCAGGGGAACTTTAACATGTTCACACGTTCGAATTTCAGTTCGTTGAAAAATAATCGACTGCAGTTGTGTATGGTCTGTGCTTTTGTGATGGCGTTGTCGTCGGTCAGTTCAGCTGAGGAAGTACAAAAGATCGCATCGCTCAGTAAAGTCGAAACCTCCAGGGCCGCGGCAGCGAAGGAGAACAAATATACTTTCATCATGTTCTGGAAAAACCAGGACGATGCCACCAAGGCCATGTGGAGTACCCTGCAGCAGAATCTGTCAGGCAAAAACGACACGACCACATTTGTCGCCGTGAATACCAGCGATCCTGCGGAAGCGAAGATTGTCGAAGAGTACGGCGTTTCCCGCGCGCCGATGCCGTTAACCCTGGCGGTAGCACCCAATGGTGCGATCACCGGTTCTTTTGTCAAACAGATCAATGCCGACTACATTCAGCAGTCGTTCGTGTCTCCCGCCAAGTGCCGCTGCATGAAGACACTGCAGAGCCGCAAAATGGTCCTGCTGTGTGTGAATCCGGGTTCCGGTTCAGAACTGCCTCAAGGCGTGAAAGACTTCAAGTCCGTTCCCTGCTATCAGAATGTGGTGGAAGTGGTCAACGTCTCACAGGCAGAAGCCGGGGAAGCTGACTTTCTGAAAGAACTCGAAGTACCACAGGATGGACAGAATACCAAAGTTGTATTCATGGCACCTCCCGGCGTGATGGTGGGTATGTACAACGGAAGTGTGACGAGCGAGCAACTGATTGCCGAACTGAAAAAGGCCGGTAAAAGCTGTGGCGTCGACGGCTGTAAACACTGTAAATAATTCGTCTCATTTTTAAAGGGGGCTGTCTCATGACAATGAGATCAATTATCTGGAAAGAACTGCGCGAGCGACCGACCGCGTTGATTGCCAGTCTGCTGGCGATCATGTTGAGCGTCACCGCATTAGTGGCGATCCGCAATGTGACGATTTTCTCCGAGAAAGAAGTCGCCGGCAAGCTCGATAAACTGGGAGCCAATGTGCTTATTCTGCCCAAAGGCGTCACACTGCAGGATTATTATACCGCCGACATGCACGCGGAAACGATCCCGGAAGAACATGTCGCGGAACTGGCACTTGCCGGGCTGACTGGCGTGGAAGCGCTTTCGCCCAAGCTGTGTGTGCCCACGGAGATTAACGGTAAAAATGTCATTCTCACAGGCATTCTGCCTCAGGCCGAGATTCAGAAAATGGCCGCCTGGCAGGGGGGCATGATTTTTAAAAAGCACGAAGGCTGTAAAGCGAAGATCAATGTGATCGATGAAAACCAGGATGCCCCGGAAGCTTTGGCAGAAAGACGCGCATTACAGAACCTGAATGAGAACGAGGTCATTCTCGGCTCAGACTATGCCGCCAGTAATGGACTGGCCGCCGGCGATACCCTGGAACTGCTGGGCGAAAAGTTTGAGGTCCTGACGACACTGCCGTCGACGGGAACTGTCGACGACAGTCGCGTCTTCGCACACCTGCATACAGTGCAGCGTCTGTCGAAATCAGGAGAAGTCGTTAACATCATCGAAGTCATGGGCTGCTGTGAAGATGTCGCCAACGGCCTGGTAGGCGATCTGCAGGCGCTGCTGCCGGGCACGAAGGTGGTGACGATTGCGAATGTAGTGGAAACCCAGGTTTCCATTAATCGCATGATGACCAATCTGTCGTACCTGTTCCTGGCGATTCTGATCGCGGTCGGCGGTGCGAGCATGGCCAGTGCCAGCTTTGCTAACGTGATGGAACGTCGACGCGAAATCGGTACTCTGATGGCCCTGGGCGCCACACCCCGCTTTGTCACGCAACTCTTCCTGGCCAAAGCGGCCCTGCTGGGGTTGGCAGGCGGTATTACCGGTTACATTGCCGGCAGCGTACTGGCCATCTTCCTCGGGCCGGCATTTGCCGATGTCTCGGTTCTGCCCGTTCCCAGTCTGGCATTCATCTCTGCGGCGATTGCCGTGCTGGTGACGATTGCCGCCAGTTATATACCCGCACGACAGGCAGCGAAACTCGATCCCTGTATGTGCTTCAAGGAGGTTTGATCCATGCTCACGTTAGAAGCAGTTCGCAAAGTATATCGCAAAAAACAGGACGAAGTCGTCGCCCTCGATTCGACCAGCCTGGAAATTGCGCGGGGCGACTTTATCGCCATCATCGGGCCCAGTGGCAGTGGAAAAACAACACTGCTCTCCATGCTGGGAGCAATGTCCGCTCCCACGGAAGGACGGATTCTGCTGGACGGGGAGTCAATCTACGATCTGCCCGTCAATCTGCGCGCGGAAGTCAGGCAAAATAAGATTGGCTTTGTGTTTCAGACGTTCAATCTGATTCCTTATCTCACGGCGATCGAAAACGTACAGGTCCCGATGCTGCTGGCGAAAAAACATCGCGGCGAGCAGCAGGAGAAAGCAGCAGCGCTGCTCAGAAAAGTCGGCCTGCAGGATCGTCTGCAGCATAAGCCGGCAGAGTTGAGTGTGGGGCAGCAGCAGCGCGTCGCTCTGGCGCGCATGCTGGCCAACGATCCGTCGATCATTCTGGCCGACGAACCCACAGGCAACCTCGACCCGGATACCAAAGATCAGGTGATGGAGTTTCTGACCCAGTTCAATGAAGAAGGGCGTACGATTATCATGGTGACCCATGATCTGTCCGCCGCCAGCTGTGCCAGAAAAACACTGACACTCTCAGAAGGAACGATCTGCGATACGCAGCAGAAGCAGTTATTGAAGACGGCGTAAATCGCTTCTGATTTCAATCGACTCCGGGCTGGTTCAGATTGTTGAGCCAGCCCGGTTTTTTATTTGCCTGAAAGAAATGAATCTGGATGATCATTCCTCTTTCGGCTCTTCTTTCTTCATGAGTGCTTCGTGTGAAATGACACACTGATAGAACTTCTGCCGTTTCAATGAACGTTCGAGTGCACCCCGATTGAATGGTCCTGTAGTCTCAAATGAGAATTCTTTATCACCTTCATTGAACTTCAGTGTTTTAAGATCAATCCAGGAAAATCCGTCGAGCGCATCCCGTGCACTGGACAGTGGTTTCCCTTTGGATCCTCCTCCAAACAGGCCGTACTTGACTGTCACTTTCACGTTTTCCTTTATGGGAGCAGGATCGGCTGTTCGTCTGGCAGTCATTCCAGGTTGCAGCGGATTCCCTTTTCCATTCGATGCAGGCAGGGTTGTACTCAGATACTTACACTCCAGCATTATCGCGGATAATACATTGATGATATATTCAATTTCTTTGGATTCATTTCCGCCGACGCGTACTTTAAAGTTCAATATCCCGTGCTCAAAGTCCATCTGCAGTGTATGAGGAATATAACCATCCACTCCACACAGATTCATATTTGCTGAATGCATCTTCTCGATTTCGTCATACTCGGGGAGAGGCTGACCGCTGTCGACAAAACTGAAATACATGGTTTTTTCATAGGATTCCGGGTCATATTCAAAATCATCCACTGAAATCGGTTCATCTGCAACAAGAACACCCAGGGAGTCAATTTCATTCACCATTTTAATCAGGTCAGCCGGCGGGACACGATCTATGAGAAAAGCTAACTCCATTGTGTCAAAATTAATGCTCACTGATTTTTTGAAATAACCGGGCAGACCACCATCGATTTTGTAATCGAGATCAGAATGAATATTTTGCAGTGTATTCACATCTGATACGTTTCCGCGATAAAAGGGATTGGTGAGTAATTCTTCGGCATTCGTGATTTTCAAAACAACCCGTTTCATAGGTCTGTTAGGAGTCCAGAATACCGGTCCGGGAGGTTCAATCGATATGGGGGTGTTTGAGAGTTGCAGTTTCACCAGTAACTCTTTATTGAGTTGTTCTGTGAATCTGATATCGGGAATATGATCAAGCTGAAAAGTAGCGGTCTTTTTTAGCAGATCGACGTCGAGGGTGTCTTGGATATACCCTGTCGATTTTGTCTCCAGATAACTTTGCAGACTTGATATCAAAGCAGTTCGCCAGAATGTATAGGAGTGCGAATTTTGAATTTGTCTGTTTTCAAAATCATCGATGGAGGTAATCTGGTAAGTCACCTGAGACGGATTGAGCTGCTGCTCGGTTCTTAATTCGATTATTCGATATGGCATCGCGCTAATTGCGACGGGTAGTTCATAGAGGTTGTTGATCTGAATTCCCAGGTTAGAACTGGGATATGTGATGACTTGGAATATCATTCTTCGATATTTCAGGTTCAACTTAAGTGAGTCAGGCACATATTCGGGCACCTCACTTTTAAAGCGTTCGTTTAAGATCAGACGCAGCGCTTCCGAACCGATCTGAAAATTCTGGTCCACCTGTGACTGATATTCAGGACTGACTTTGAGAAGGAAATAGTGCAGTTCCTGTTTCACCAGAGAATTTTCGCCTGATTCTGCTGCCAGTGTTTCACGGAGCGTTTTATCCAGCGGAGCGATTGTCACATGCTGATAACAGACCTCATTTATCTTTCGTACCAGGTCACTGACATCTTCCGAAGTTAATCGGAGCGTGAGCCTGTTTTGTCTCAAATCGACGCGTACCGAACCAGGCTGATAAAAACCGAAGTTTTTCTGTAATGTTGAATCCAGTGATCGTTGTGCTGAATTGGCAGCCAGGTCGAAGTTCTTCTCTGACTTTTCCAGAAACTGTTTCACATTTTTATGTAATGCCACAATCTTAAACACCAGTTCAGTCGAATTGCTGGTCGACGGCGTGGCAGGAGGATTGGCATAACTGGAGATTTTCGGAGTCCGACGTTCCGTCGTACTGCGGGGCACAGTATCACGATTCCCGGATTCCTGACCTGTTGAGGAATTAATTTCGTGGAGTGGGATCAATTTCTGTTTTTCCGAGGGAGACGAACTGCCACAGGCAGTAGCCAGGCAGAGACACAGTCCCAGCAGGAACCAGGAGTTGATAAAAGACAACCAGCGTTTGTTGTCTGTCATGTTCTGTTTCACAAAACCTGTTTGATCAGTCGCAGAATCAGAAATTACGAATGGATGAATCATGGCGAACCCGGTGGTAAAACTATTCTGGTGTGAACCATAAGACGGTGTCCAGTTTTACTGTAGCGTCTCCAGGAGAATTTGAACCGAGTAAAGTTGATTGGGAGACGCTATGGTGAAATGTGACGCCCTATAGATTAAATTGATCATTAACTGTAAACAAGATTAGCTATCCGCTATTTATCACAATTTCATCCAGGTTCTCCGGATAATCCTCCCCGGCACCGAGGGCTTGTGCTGATAGTGTTAAGCGATGAAACAGCTTGCACTTGGATGTCAATTCCCTTTCCCTGAGGCTGTCAAAATGAATAAGATCGCGGTACCATGGAACGCCAGAATATTCTCACGACACTCAAGGCGAGACAGGATGGCTAAGAAGCAGCAACCTAAGAATCAACACGAGCGCACGCGTGTGGATCATGCAACGGAAATTGCAGAGGACTATGTAGAAGCGATTGCGGAAGTGATTGAAGAGCAGGGCGTCTGCCGGGTGAAAGATCTGGCGGAACATTTCGCCGTGAGTCACGTGACCGTCAATCGTACCGTGGCCCGTCTGCAGCGGGACGGTTATGTCACCACCGAACCTTACAGTCCCGTTGAATTGACCACCCAGGGCGCGCGGCTGGCCAAAGACTCCCGCCGTCGCCATGAAATCGTGCTCAGTTTTCTGATTGCGCTCGGCGTCAGTGAAGAGACCGCCGCAACCGATTCCGAAGGCATCGAACATCATGTCAGCCCGGAAACACTGGCGATCATGGAATCATTCGTCTCCAACGTTCGGGGCTGAAGCAGTTGCAGAAAATGATCGCACTTTTCCTGCTCCGAAATAATATTCTTAGCTGAATTCGTTCCCCGGGTCTGCTAGCATGGATGTACACAGTCTGTATCATCCCTTATCAGTCACTACGGAGCGCGTTCATGATCTGCAGCCTCGGTCGATTCATTGCCAGTTTTCTGTTCTGTCTTCTTGTTACGATTCAGTCTGCTTCCGCCGCCGACAATCGGCCCAACGTGCTGTTTCTGATCTGCGACGATCTGAATTGTGATCTGGGTTGCTACGGTCATCCCCAGGTACAGTCACCGAACATCGATCAACTGGCAAAGCGGGGCGTTCGCTTTGAACATGCCTACTGTCAGTTTCCCTTATGTGGACCCAGCCGGGCCTCCTTCATGACGGGCATGTACCCCGATCAGACACTCGTGCATCGCAACGCGATCTACATCCGCGAACATGTACCCAACGTAAAAACCATGTCGCAGATGTTCCGTGATAACGGTTACTTTGCCACCCGCGTGGGGAAAATCTATCACTACAACGTACCCTTGCATATTGGCACCGGCGGACACGATGACCCTTATTCCTGGAATCAGACCTTCAATCCCCGCGGCCGCGATGTGGATGATGAAGACCAGATCTTCAGCCTCGTACCGGGAAGCTTTGGGGGCACCCTCAGCTGGCTGGCTGCCGAAGGAACCGACGCTGAACAGACCGACGGTATCGCCGCCGACATCGCCATTCAGCAGCTGAAAAAATTCGCAGCTTCGAAAGAACCCTTCTTCCTCGCCGTCGGCCTGTATCGACCGCATACTCCGTATGTCGCACCCAAAGCCTATTTCGAAAAATACCCGCTCGATCAGATCAAAGTGCCGCAGATCCCGGACGGCTACCTGAAAACCATTCCCGTACCGGCGCGGAAATCGGTGAACCGTAAAAAAGATCAGATCGACCTGCCCGATGAACTGGCACGCCAGGCGATACAGGCGTATTACGCATCAATCACCTTCGCCGATGCCCAGCTGGGACACATCCTGACTGCTCTGAAAGAAACAGGCCTGGATGAAAATACGGTCGTCGTTTTCACCTCTGATCACGGCTATCACATGGGCGAGCATGGTCACTGGCAGAAATCGACGCTGTTTGAAAATGCGGCTCACGTGCCGCTGATCATTGCCGGTCCCGGTGTCACCGCGAAAGGGCAGGCCGCCGCGACTCCAGCAGAAATGGTCGACTTTTATCCGACGCTCGCCGAGTTGTGTGAACTGAAAGCACCCGCGTCAGTGTCCGGTATCAGCCAGGTTCCGGCTTTAAAGGATGCGACAGCAACACCACGTAAAACCGCCCTCACGCAATATGCAAACGGTTACAGCATTCGCACCCCCACGTTCCGTTACACCGAGTGGGGCAAGAACGGCAGTGAAGGGGTGGAACTCTACAATCACACATCCGATCCTGCGGAAATGCACAACCTGGCAAACCTGGCTGATACGCAAAAATTGCGGGATGAACTGGCTGAGATTCTTCACGAACGCATCGCACACGCGAATGTTGCCCCCCAAGGCGTCAAGCAGATTTCCTTCGAGAACCGTCGCCGCGTTCCCAGACAAAAATGAGTTCCAGACTTGAATTTCCTCAAAGGGTCGTTTTGAATGGAATCACCACGACCCGATCTCACCATTACCGAACTGGAACGAAATATGAATCTCTC
>TARA_R100001132_G_C3275327_1_pt1 | contig 14371 bp, 11 predicted proteins | sample TARA_R100001132 | Tara Oceans TARA_R100001132 (sample SAMEA2621247) | marine metagenome | biome: marine biome (ENVO:00000447); feature: mesopelagic zone (ENVO:00000213); material: "saline water (ENVO:00002010), including plankton (ENVO:xxxxxxxx)" | depth 800 m | reverse complement strand
GTGGCGGGATCTCGTCGTGCCATATGAAATAGTCCGACTACGGAATCAGCTCGCTGCCATTCGTCCATATAATGCGGACGCACCATGGTCTCAGGCAAAAGCTGCTTTTCCCGCACCATCTCCACCATATGACGGAAGGTACAAGGCCCCAGCGTTTCATCTGACTCTTTGTAGTACCATTCGGTTGCCATTTCCAGTCATTCTTAAACTATGGATTTCCTAGTATGCTAGTAATACTTTATCAATTCAAAACGCATAGATTTTCGAACACACCGAAACTTAAATACAGTATATGATGTCTTTGTTTTAAAAGCAAACATCAGTTCACCAGGGATTAAAAACTTGATAAAAATGGCTTGCCCAAACTGTCGAGTCGGTCACTAAAAATATTTCAAACGGGGGGATGTGTGAGCAGTGCCTAAAATATCATCTGCGCTGTTGGAATTTTCCGCACTTTTGATGACAGCGCAAACTGATGTTTTGTGCTGTATTTTTTTTCACATCAAATATGATATGAGTATGATTGATACATGTACTTCATGGCAGGCATGATGTGCAAGTGGGCTTGTATAATCATCTTCTATCGTAAAATAAAGTAGAATCGTAAAAGTTTCGCATCTAGAATTACCTTGTAACTCTGGTTTGACCATGGAGTCGCCTAATCAGTGGCAACAATGTGAAAGATTCGAATCGAATAACCGACTCGCGCTGAGAAGGGACGTTGATTTAACCAGGCAATCTCATTCCTTCCCCCAAAATAGTTCTCGGAACGATAAAGGTCGTTAATGCTGACCGCGTACCACCCCGGTTTGAGTGGATATGTCTTTTTAGGATTGCTGCTATTACCTGTGGGAGAAATTGGTTTGAATTGGATACCTGCCACGTTCCGCTTTACGAAACCATAATACAACATGTAAAGCGGGTGCGATTCAGGGTGTGAATCACACCAGATTTTCAGTTCCAGAAGATCTTGTCCCCAATCGATGTTTTCATCAAGCAAGTGTTCTGGACCATTCGCTGGCCCAACGAATTCGTTGAAGTAAGAGAGGCTGTGCGGAAAGACTGCCAGAGAGCTCAAAGCCGAAATCAGTGCAAGGAAGATAATACAGAATCGGCGCGATAGAATCAGAGACCGTATGCGGGGTACTACTGCCGAACCATTCGTAAGAAAAGCCCAACATGCCGAGAAAGTAAATTCGTGTTCAAGCTGAGTGGAATTCTTAACTATGGGAACCTTGCTGATCCAAATGTAAATAAAGGGGAATGCAGGTAAGGCATAGCGTAGACCTCGATTGATGCCGGTTTGCGAACTGACAAGAATCAGGACAACGATTGCAGGTAGGATCAATACAAATTCATCAATGAGCGTGGGGCCAGTTTTCTCCGGTAAGGAAGTGCCTGTTAATTTCACAGGTGTATCTTGATTAATCGTAGCAATCGATAGATTTCTCGTATCAGTTTTCGCCACTCGCCTCCAAATACAGCAAACGATAAACCAAATTCGAAGCGAAATCAAAAGCAACACTCCCACAGGCATTTTGACTCCCATTGCGTACAGGTAATAATACCACCAGCCCCCTTTTTTGTGCTCGCCGCACAAGTAAGACATAAAATCCCTCTCGAAGTCATACCGTTGCACATCAATTCCCATCAGATAATTGGCGGGTACAGGAACTGGCAATGCGCCCAGCCAACGACCAGTGAACCAATTGCCTGGGACGGCGTGTGCATTCGTGCCGCCCAACGTACGGCTAATGAATTGGAATTCGTCTAACCGTTGCCATGAATTTTCGAAACCATAGCCCAAATTAATGAGGTAGACGGCGATTGCAAAAATTATAGTTAGTTGCAGGATACCGGGTAATAGTACGGATTTTTCGGATTGTGGCTTGGAACTCGGTAACATAGACCCGGAGCTGCTAGCTTTAAACAACCTATGACGTTGAGTCATCACCCACGACAACCATAATACTGGCAAGAGAGCGAAGAGTATTACCCATGTTAATTTTGCGAGTAAGGCCAGACCAAGCGCTAGTCCGGCATAAAACGCTTGCAACCAATCAGGCGCCCGAAGCCAACGCCAGAAAAAATATCCAGCCAAGACCCCGAGAGATGCTGCAGCGACGTCAGGAGTGATCAGCGCTCCGTTGCCAATAATATTGGGGCAAAAACACCATAATACAAGAGCGACCAAACCGGACCAATGTCCGTATAGGTCACAAGCCCAGCGATAGCAAATGTAGCCACCAACCAAACTGAAGGGAATACAAACCCAGCGTGCTAGCGTAAAATACCAGAACAAATCTGAGTCATTGTCTTTCAAAAACTTCCTGCCAACAGTGAACTCTCTGCGGGAATAAGGGGATGCTTCTGTTGCTTCATTAACTACACATTTTGGTGCCACAACAAGAATAGGCAGTGCGGCTACCATTCGAACTAACGGTGGATTAACACGGTACAGATCAAAATCACCTGATTTCCAGTGGCTAATCCCCGACGCAAGATGGGCCGGCTCATCTGCTGTAGGACTGTATCGATAGGCCTGCCAGGCGAGCAGGCAACCTTGCACTAGCAGTAGAAAAATGACGGCATAGCGAATCTCCCCCTGAAGTGTCGGGCAATATCGAGCGAGCATGATGATTGTTCCGACAATGGGATGTAGTAATGCACTACTGATTTCACAAATGAGATTATAAACGAGTCCCTGTATTCTTGACCGGTCGTTTCAGGGTTGCCACATTTAATTACTACCATCATCTTCAAGCCAGAATTATTTTCAAAAATCCCGTATGGACTGTATGAAGTATAGTTCGTTTCTCAAAACCGTAGAACAAAACGAAAAATATTATAAAGAATTATTTCGACGTATTTGAAGTCTGCACCTGCTCACGACGTCTAGTTCTCAACGTCACCTTGATCGTTTTCTCAAGGGTTTCTCCGTTCTCATTCGTCGACTTCACTACGACGTTGCTTTCCTTTATCAAATCATCGCCATTAAATTCTGATTCCGCTTGAATGTTAACAATACCATGTGTTCTTTTTTTACCATGTATCAGGTCTACCGGCGAAATTTTCAACCAGTCAGCATCACATTGCGTAATTATCTTCGTTGGAAGGAACGCTGGGTCATTGAATAATATAGTCACTTTTCGAATCAAACGGTCCGGTTCGGGAGTGTCGAGATTAAAGTAGATACTCTGCGGAATAGCCCGAACTGGATCTACCTTTACCATTCGCAAGAAAATTGTGGATCGTTCCTGACTGGAATCTAAAGTAACAACCTCCAGATGTTCTCGCCCACTAGAATTGGCATGAGCGGCATCTGCCGGAGAAAGAGTAACTCGGTACAAATAATTTCGCTTTACTTTATCAGGCTCAGCAGAGTTCGAGTCCTCGACTTTAATTTGTTCTACAATGGAACCTGAGTCAAGTGACTCAAGATTGACTGATTGAATCCAAGGATCAGAACCGCGTTTTTCCATTGTGCGAATATAAAACAATGCGGTTGCTTCTCCTTGCCCCACCCATCTCACAGGTATCTCATAGGGACAGTCCAACATATCCGGAATTGGCAAAGGTTGCCCGTTTAAAATGATCAGCGAGGAGAGTCGATGCCTGACTTCATCTGCGACCACGACAGCATTCACTCGCGCTGTGGTTCGACCGTGATCTGGTAAATGCACAGCGATCGGTATTTCCACTCTTGCTTCAGGTGCGACTACTAAATTTGATGGTCTTTCAATTGACGTGCATTGACAAGAGCCACTGATCTCTTCAATTCTTAGGGGGGATGAACCTTGATTAACAATCAACAATTTTGCTGTGCAATTCTCTGTAGTACAATTTTCATTTTCTGCAGATAAGTTTAGTTCCACTGGCTCCATTCGAATCGCTGCTGGTACGTTACGAGCAGGCGACGGGTTACATCCATTAACTGATCCTGCAATCAATATGACAAACAGACAGGCAGGCAAATTCAAACATGCTCGATTTGTTACTGCAACAGATTGCTTTTTTCTGCTTCGCCTCTGAAAAAAAACAATCGCAGACACCACAACAACGATGCTGAATACGATTTGTTGTCGACATAACAAAAACCAGATCCAAGACATTGACCAATAATTATCAGTGCAGTGGAGGGCGTACCCATTCCAGCTGTAGATCTCCCGAAATTTATTATAATCCATCCACCCTCCTCTGGGAAAATCTACAACGAAAATTCGACCTGAGTTACTGACTGAAGTAACGACTATGAAATGCGGCCCGGCTTTGGTTCCTACGGGAAGAATCGCTGGCGCTCGTTCAGAAACAAAAGGCCGATCAGCCCAATGCACAAATTTCGTCATCAAACCGAGACGTTTAGCCCCTTCAGCCAACTCAGGAATGGTTGCCCCCTTTTTTTTATCTGCAATGGATACCCATCGTACAATTTCACTATCACTCACAGGTTTATTTAGTAAATTGGCGCACAATTCAAGCGCAAAGGGTCCACACCGATCATTCGTCTTACTTTTCAGCACTTCCTGTATGCTGAGAATTTCAGGTGTGCTGGGACGACTTTCTTCGGCGAGAACGCGTTCACATAGTTGCAATACCTGCAAACTTATCATTGCAATCAACAAGAAAGACAGGAATGACCGGTGCTTCATTAAAACCTCCCAAGTTTTTAGTCCTCAGATATAGGTGGACAGTTTGCTTCTGCAGATTGAGTCTCAGCGTATGTGTAGTTTCGAAAGCACATACCTGTCTGACACCCCACCATACAATTAGAACCGAGAACACATCCATTTACTTCATTCCCACCACAGGGCTCACGGCATGTGGCGCACGAATACGCTTCCCCCCCCTCAGGGCCAGAAGCGAAGTAAGTAGAACATCCACCATCTGCGTGCGAATTTAAACACTTATGAATTGTCACACATTGCGAACAGGCTTCGTCATGGATGCTACTAACATAACAATTTACATAATTGCTCGGTGCACATAAGCCGCTGATCTCAGCACCCTGCGAAAGTGATAAGGATATGCCCGGATTGGGAAGACAAATTGCGATAGTCACACCAAATATTAACAGGATCTGAGAAATTCGATAGAGTACAGTTCGCATTGAGATGTTCCTTGTTTGCTAAAGAAAAAAATACATTTAAAACTGTTAGCGTGATTTTGATTTACGAACCCACCACAAAACAAAGGCTATCAGTGCCAGAAAAACAATGTTTACAGCAATAATCCAAGTATAAGCAAACGAGTCACTTTCAGTAGCACGTGCATGATCTGCTAACTCGTTGATTTTTCTATCAACTGCAGCTGTATCCCCCGCTAGAGTGACTCGTCCCCCTCCTTCAGCAGTCATATTAAAGATCGTTGTTCCTGCTGGTATTCGCGGATTGAATAAATTCTCTTCGAGGTTCGCATTGATTCTGGTATTTTCAAGCGATAACTCAAATAACGGAATTTTTTTTACTCCCCCTTGTTCAAGAATCCCCTTTACAGGAAACCAGCGTTCCGTGCCAGTATACTCATCCACAATGCGTCGAAACTCTAAGTTATACCATCGCTGGTACCATAACCGATGAGATTCCAAAAATGCTTTTGTCTCTGGAGAAAATTCCACACGTATATTGGATGGTAGCATACCGTACTCGGGATCTAGTTCACATGTGACATCGTAGCGATAGACCTTTCCTTCAGAGGTCGTGCCATTCGGGATGCTATTGATCATGAGTCGATAGAGCTGCTCTTGATCAACGGCTTCCGCTGTCACGCTGGCAACTTGGTTCTCTTGGCAAACAGCAGGAATTGATTTACGTAAATCAGGCAGGCGCATGCCAAGCATGTACTCAGGGCTAAGAAGCGGGGGCTCCTGAAAATCGTGAACTTGAACAGTGCCTGTAAGTGCGGTACCATCAGGTGACTTTGTCACAGAGTACGAATAAACCCGTTCTCCATCAAAACAGACGGTTCTACCAACCTCACTCTCTTTATCATCGGCAACCGAAAATTCCGTGATATGCCATTGGTGGCCAAATCGTGCATATCTGCATCGCCTGGAATCGAGAACCTCATTATCCATTTTTTGGATTTGAGTGAACTCGCAATACAATGAATCAATTGATGTCAATGTTTCAGTGAGGCCCGCCACCAGTTCCGCTGCCGAGTTCCCCTGGGGCTCTGTCTTAGCTTTCGCCTGGGCAAAGATTGGCTGCGGTGCTGTAACCAGACAAAAAAAAACACCCGAGAGAATGACTTGACAGAGATGCAACCGGCTAGCACCAGTTCGATCTCTCAGCTTATCAAACAAGGAAATAACTGGTGAATTCCAATGGGTTCTCATAGTAACTCCATTTGCACAATAATATCATTCTCGAAGTCATTTTTTTTTCAACGAAACTCGAGTTTATATCTAACGTAAGGGCCTCATAAAATCACTCATTTGAATATTTTTGAGAAATCGAAGTGCCCCAATATTTACTTTCCTAGTTCATTTAAAAATCTGTTGGTACACAACCTTTGAACTAATTTTTAAAGGTGAATGAATTCCAAATCACGAGCCTATACATTGTACATATACACAAAAGCGTACTTAAGCAAGAACAAATTGTCAGTTCTTCCAATTTTTTTAATATTCACCAATGTCTCTATAAAACATGTACTTGTGACAGATGTATATAACTGCCTTCCTGTAAAATACTAAAGTCAATATTTCCCTTAGTGGGCCAAATTAGAACCGCTACGGTCCCCCCGTTTCTAACGCGTGGTGTTTTTTCTCTACTTTTGTGGCCCTTCTATTGCTGGAATCCGCAAACAGGCACTCGAACGAACTGTCTCCTGAACGCCGCGGTCTGTCTGTGGAGATCACGGCGGAGCCCCGAAAAAAGGAGGCTTGACCTTTAGAAGACTTCGCATTGAGCCCTGTTTTAAAGTGTTTAAACAGGGCTTGGCAGCGCCGCGCCGATTCCGACAGTGCGGAGATAAAGTCGCGTGCGCGAGCAAACAGGATCAGCATCAGTAAACACACCGCAGCCCTGCAGAAATTCGAAGCATAACAGTCTCAGTGTAGGGTCCGTTTTCTTGAAAATCGCTGCGGCTGCTTCCGAATGCACCCCATCGCATCGTCGGACTTCGCAGGTCTTCAGTGACATCTCGTTGAAGATCATAGGGCTCTCATGGGACTTCAAGAGTGGTTCATTTCCCCTTTCCCACTTGACCCCCACGCGCCGTTCAGCAAGATACAACGGAACCACAGCCAGCCAGGTAATCCACCAGACAAAATAGAAACAGCATCCATGACAATTCTCAACCTGCATTAAACAATGCGATCCTGTAAATGATCGGGAACAGGCCCAGCTGAAAATAAGCAGCCACTATCAGAAACGGGAGAGACATTCATCCGAGTAATGGGAAGTATCATAGCCATGGTCACGGAGCAGGGGAGATACACATTGAGAACTTTTGCGTGAGTGATCACGCGAACAAGCAGAGTTAACAGGACAGTACCCAAACGATGTCGCTACTGCATCAATGGCGAGATGATGTTGGGTAAAATCATTGCCAGTAAGTCGAAGCAGCTCTGGATTCGCTCCAAACACCTTTTTTACCGGCCAGTAACACTCTCTATGATCAGTGTGTACGCAAAACTATTATTCATTTGACAATATGTAGCTCGCTTGTTATAACGATTACAGGTGGACAAAAGGATTGTTTTTATTAATGGTTCAAGTAGTGGTAATCGTAATCAATGTCTTTTTTCAGATGTATTACTGTAGTTTCAACCTTCGTCGCCGTTATCGGAATTTGGCTTGCATCGCATTACTTTGGGTGGCTTCCCATCAATTGGAGAGGCGACAATGGTGCAGCTGAAGTGCATTTGGAATATCTACAATCATGGGATTCACGTACAGGCCATTTTGAATCGCTGAGGCAAAAAAAGTTTATTCACCCAGTTAAAGAATCAGAATATCAAGAGATCGTCGGCAAGTTACAATTTATATGGCCGCGTAAAGGAGAGCGGGCTGGTTACATTCTACATTTCTTGCATTTAAGGGATGTTGTACCTGACGAATTAAGGCCAAAAGATGGACTGACCTTCGACGAAATGCTTCTGATTTTCCTCGACTCTACTGCTTGTGAAAAAAATTATGGACGTGAACAAAGCATGTTTGAACTGACACGTTACGGATTGCGATATACTATGCCTAACCGACCTTCAGTTACTGCGCAAGGTCACGACGATCAGGTGATTTCCATGCTGGCTGAGCAAAGGCTTCCATTAGACACAGAATTGCATGTCGAATCCAAATTGGCACGAAATAAATTCACAATTAATAATTTAATGACCGATCTTCTGGCGAGATTTTCCACGAGACATGAGTTTGAATGGTCACTCTTATGTATCGCCCAGTATGATCCCAAATTGAACTCCTGGTCCAATCGATTCGGTGAGAAATATACATTTGAAGAAGCGGTACATGAACTCATCAAGAAAGATCTTGCCCGTTCGAGTTGTTGTGGAATGCACGTTTGCACGACTGTGGCGGCACTGATGCAGCTTAACGAAAAATATGATATATTTTCTCAAGAAACCCGTGAATTGATGGATGCCTATTTAATAAGTGTACTGCTTGCCGTTGATGAAACCATGGCAGGAGCAGGAATTGTCAATCCTCTGTGGCACACCTCATCCAGCTTTGCCCAGTGGGCACCATCAAATCAAAAATCCCTTAAAAGTTCAGCGCCTTCCAGTCTTATCGATCAAATGTTAGTGACTTCTCATTTCATTGAATTCTGTTCCACTCTACCGGATTCCGTTAAATATGACTCCCAAAAATTAACTCCCATGTATCAATTTTTGAATTCCTCGATCAGACAATTGCATCCTAATCAGGGTCGACAATATATATGTCCTTTTTCACACAGCCTGAAGGTTGTTCTTAGTGCTAGGGATAAAGAAGGAAAAGAAAACTAACTTTAGTTAACCATTTGAATGGAGATTATTATGAGAATTATAAGTTTTGGAATACTACTGGCATTACTATTTCTATTCTTGCTTGCTGACAGTCAAGGCAACGGCCTTACACCCGTGACCGATGCCTACGCGAAGAGTTTGACAGGAGCACAATTTCCTGATTGCAGTGAATATGTAGAAGATGAGGCTTGCGTTAATAATTTCTGTAAAGATATGTGTAATGTTATGGAGTATTGTCCCAATAGTATCACCTATACATCTCCCACTGCAGGATCACCAGGCCCTTTCTTATATTATGAAGAACTTATTCTTGAAACAGTTGCTAACTGCCAAACCACGTGCCAAAAAAGTTGTGGTGGAAGTACATTTATAGCAAACAGGAGTATTCTTTGTGATACTGAATGAGAGATGGTTAATGCCAGTGAAAGTATTTTGCAATTGGGTTCCGCAAGTTTCTCAATGGTTCAAGTGGCTTTTACATACAGGTGTCTTTTGGACTTTAGTATCTCTTCTTATCAATTCCACTGCTTACAGTAGAGATGAAATGGACTGGAGAAGACAAAAATTCTGTGGAATCAATTCAACCTACATGTTTCTACGGCTGCACGGAGAAGAGTATGAATACGAAACTTTAGTGGATGAAATGAAACCGACTAATGGTTCACTTTCGCTTCTCAATTTGAAAGAGTCGATATCTCAACGGGGGATTTCTTGTTCGATCTATTCTGCGACTCCACAGGTTTTAAAATTAATTCCCGTTCCCTTTATAGCGCACATTGAGTTTGAGTCGGATCGGATCATAGATTATGACAAACGGGGGCACTTTGTCTTGGTCTTTGAAGTCAAGAATGATTCGATTCGATATCTGGATGGCACAACGGCTGCCATTCATACCGTTGATATTCCAGTGTTCGAAAGAATGTGGAGCTCACATGTTCTCGTGCGAGATGAACCATTTTTTCTCACATCCAATTTGTTTCTGATCACTCCAGTTGTTATCTTGGGCGGATATTTTCTCGTCTGGAGAATGCGGATAAAGTAGACTGAGTATATTGGGAAAGCCGCCTATAACCTTCGATATTTCTAATGGGATCAGTCATGTTGCTAATTCACTCCAGAAATCGATTATACTTTTTTTACCTCTGCTATTCCCTACTAACATTAACAAATTGGTCTTCAAGTTGTTATGGCGAAGTTCCTCCACATCTAGTCGAAGAATTTGTGAACTCCCGGAATAAAATTAAATCTCTCTCGCTAAAGATTCAGTATGAAACCGAGTCCCCATTGGAATTACTCGATTTTGCCAAATTAACGAATATGATTTCGTTCAAAAAAGGAACCGAGATAGTCGCATTTGACTCGAAATATCAAGTCCATCGATTCAAATATGACGAAAAGCCCGTTGCTACACAAGATGAACAAGGCAACTGGAAGCTAATAACCATTCCAGAACTCGAAGAGGTTACGGCAACAAAAGAGGGGCTCAATAAAAATATAACTCTTCCAGGGAACATGGGAATGCTGTATTCAAAAAATTATTATCCTTATGAATACTTGTTTACCAGATCGTATTACATGACTGCCAATTCCTTCTATGTGGAAGACCCTCTTGCATCGCAAGATGCTAAAAACAGAATAAAAAAAACCACTCTTCCAGATGCCTTTGCCTTGGTCGACTTTCAGTTAGAGAACCAAGACGATAACGAGTTTGTTTTTAGCCGTATTAAAGAAGCCACGGATAAGCGAAAAGCGGGTAAACAAGTAATCACGGTTAGTAAAAAATTTGGTTACCGAGTCAAAAGTATTGAGTATTATTGGCTGCCGGAGATGCAACCCATTTCTGCTTATCGATGTAGCGATTTTCGCCTAGTTTCTGATGATGTCTGGTTACCTTATCAAGCGGAATATATTCAATATCACGAAGGAGAGTTTGTGTGTCGAACTTTGATGAAAGTACTTGAGGTTGAATTGAATAAGGGTATCTCCAAGCGAGCAGAATTTGAGTTCGCACCCGGAACTCAGGTCAAAGATTTTTCTGGTGTGACTCCCAAACAAGCAGCAGAAATTAAACGTACTCGAAGAATTACATCCGTTCCTACTTTTACCATTGCCGCCGATGGTGCCATTATCGATCAACAATTGAAAGTACTCCCCAAATCCAACAGGAATTTTCTCTGGATAATAATTGCAGTGAACGTTGTTCTGGCGTTAGGACTTATCACCTATTTTCTGTTTCAGAAACGAGCAAAGTAATCACTCTTGAGATCGCTAAATGATTCTAATATTGCTCAATTTTACAATAATCTGTGCATCTAACAGCCCTGATACTCATGAGGTTGATATTCAGTCCATCTTGAGTTCCCATCGTCAGTGGGTCAATTCCATTCCTTCTCTATACTATGCCGGTGAATTTGAATCTGGGAAAGTCATTGATGGAAACAAGACGATCACGCAGAATGTACGACGTGTTTCTGCTGTTGATAATCTCAGGCGTAGTGTCGAAGGTCTCCATTATGACCCTGGGGCTAAAACTAAAACGCTAGATTTGATTTGGTCAAGAGCACTAAGTACTCCACAAAATTTGTATGTGTTTTGGGAAACGAATCGAATCATTGAAGTTACTTCTGTGGAAAATAATCCAGAAGTTAATCCCAAAGTCAGTGATTTATTTCGCGATGCCTACTGGGAAAGTATTAGTTGGTTTGCTCCGAATTTTGATCGATTCAACATCAATTCTACAGATTGGCTTACTCGTCACCTCGAAACGCTGATTTCTAAGGACATTCCTTACAAAATAGAATTTGTATCAGATGTGCAGAAAATGAAATACAAAATCGACAATTTGGAAGTCTGCATTTATTGGAATCCTGAATATGAAGGAACGATTAGCCGCGTCATATTCCACGATATTATTAAGAATTTTGAAGTAGAATATTCAAGCACAAATTTTCAAAAAATCAAAAAGGGAGTTTGGCTACCATTCACTGTTACGCGCCGAGTTACCAGTCATGCGTCTCCAAGTGATGAAAGATTTTGGACAATTAATCTTACAGAAGCCACTATTGGTGATTCGGCTCAAATGTCTGATGCTTTTGACGATCAATACCAACCAGGGAGTATTGTTCATCTTATAGACAGTAATGATTACAAGCATGTTCCGGGAGGGATTGATTTGCTGGATACAAACATTGAACATGTTCAAGCAACGATTTCAAAATCACAGAAAAGCTCAAGTTCCAATCGCCTCAACATGATAAAAATTGTCCTGGCAATTGTAGCCACCATGATTTTTTCATTTTATTCACTGAGGGTGCGTCGCAAATTTCGGCACCGCAATGATCATTAACTTGGCATCCCAACCTTTCCTCGGTTCTCTGGCCCAGATGGAATGAAAGGTGCTTTGGTTCTTGTGATTTAATGATGCAGTAGTTCAAGTTGCACCTGACGAGAATGATACCTGAAATCACACGGGGGGATTATTTGAGATCTGATTCTTTGATATGAAAAATGTAAATGGAATATCCCGCTGTTGCCACTGGCTGATATTTCTGGAAATAAGAAAATCCGTTTTTAGGCTGACGCCAACCATAGCCCTTTAGATAATTAACGCTGATGGCATACCAGCCGGGGGGAGGTTGAAAATCTGGACTTTGATTTTCATTAACGGGTGGTAATGAGGAATCAATATCAAGGTCCTGGGGGTTAAGGTAACCGTAGTAACATAAGTAGAGCGGCTTTGCCTCCGGGTGTTTTTTAATCCATTCATTCAAGAATAATAAATCCTGCCCCCAATCGATATTGCTGTTGATAAGGTGATTGTGCCCATATCTGGGACCACCAACGATCTCGTTAAAATAGGAGAGGGAGTGTGGATAAATCCATAAGCTGCTGCCAATCGCCCAGGCTAAACTTAAGCCAGTCAATATGGCTGCAAACTTCTTCTTTTCAACAAACCACAATGCAGATTGCCCCATCCAGATGAATGCAAAAGGAAGGACCGGTAAGACATATCTCACATGATGATTAAAACCAGTCTGGGAACTGACGAGAATTAAGACAGACAAGGCAGGAGCTGCCAGGACCAATCCATCACGCCAGGAGGCACTCCCTGATGATCCAGCGTAACAGGCATGGATTGCCGTTAAACCCAAAATGATCCAGTAGCCAATTGGAACTTTGATGGCCAATGCATAAAGGTAATAATACCACCATCCATGTTCTCGAAACTCACCACGTAAATAGGAATCACGTCCAAAGTTTTCGAAGTCATTTTTCTGAACATCGATTCCAAGAATGTAATTTCTGGGGAACGGAACTGGTATTTCGCCGATCCAGGAATCGGCAAATCGATTTACGTTTTTTTCCTGTGCTCTCTGCCCATCGATTTTTTTCCTGGTTAAAGAATTGCTGACAAATTGAAAGTTTCTGAGTTTTGTGAATGAACCTTCAAATCCATAGCCGAAATTCAGGAGATAGATTCCCAACAATAGAATTAAAGTAAGTTGGGAAAACTGTCTTTTCCAGGATATCAATGGGGTTGTATTTCGTGTACTGATCCAGACCAGCCATATCAGGGGCCAGAGCACAAATAGAATAATCCATGTCGTTTTCGTCAGCTCTGCCAGTCCCAGCACCAGACCAGCGAGGATCGCTTGCAGCCACTTAGGATTTTTTAGCCATTTCCAGAAGGCATAGGCCGCGGCGATACCAAGTGCTGTTGCTCCACAATCAGGAGTAATGAATTGCCCATGTGCTATGATGCTGGGTGAAAAGCACCAGAGAAGTAACGAAAATACTCCCCCCAGCGGCCCATACAATTCTTTTGCCCAGAGATAGCAGAGATATCCACCGAGCAGCGAAAACGGAATACAGGCCCATCTGGCAAGCGTCAAATACCAGATGAATTTTCTGCCGTTTTCTTTGAGGAACTTCGGACCTAGAAGAAACACCGCTCGTGCACCCGGCGACTCGTAGAATCCACTCCAGTCGTATTTTGCATCAGAAGGCAAGACTGGGAGAGCAGCTACCATGCGAACCAAAGGCGGATTGACACGGTAAAGTTCGAAACGGCCAAATTTCCAGTGACTAACCCCAGCGACTAAATGAGCATGTTCATTCAGATTGGGACTATGCTTTGTAGCACTCCAAGCGAGTAGACTCGCATGAATTGTAAGCAGAATCACAATAATCCAATTAATGTGACCTTGTTTCATGACGGCCCATTGCGTGTAAGAAGTCTTCATGTTTTTTTAAGATATACAAGAATATTATATATTCAAAAAAGAACGCAGACATTTTAGTAAATTTTAACCTGAGATTAAGTTTGTTCTCTAAATTTGTTCTCTAAATTTGAACCAGCTAAGTGAAGTTCCCCAGAAATAGTGGGCGCTGGGTTTAGGTTATACT
>TARA_R100001132_G_C3275335_1_pt1 | contig 14427 bp, 8 predicted proteins | sample TARA_R100001132 | Tara Oceans TARA_R100001132 (sample SAMEA2621247) | marine metagenome | biome: marine biome (ENVO:00000447); feature: mesopelagic zone (ENVO:00000213); material: "saline water (ENVO:00002010), including plankton (ENVO:xxxxxxxx)" | depth 800 m | reverse complement strand
GTCCGACCCGTCCACCCAGGCGGCGACCACAGCAGAACGGAGCCTGTTGCGTCATTTGAGAGCAGGCTGTCACGCCCCCATTGGAAGTCTGTCGCAGACTGCGGGCGACCAGTTGACTCTGGAAGCAGTTGTATTGAGCGCGGATGGCCAGGAACGGATCTGTGCTTCGGTCAGCGGTGCGTTTGCGGAAGCTGCAGAAATCGGCGTCAGGGTTGCGAAAGCATTGCTGGCGGACGGAGCGGGTCGACTGATTTCCGAAACGGAAGATTCCTGAATGCCCTGCCAGCAGTTCACCGGTGCCAGTGACGTCAAGCCTGAAAAAGACCTGTAAATTATTTCCCTATTCTTCAATAAATCGCAGTGTATCATATGTCGATTCTGCGGAGCAGATGAGTTATACTTTGGGCATAAATGGACTGACTCAAATAACGTAATCAGGAAGTGCGGAAGGATCGCGACATGGAACGTCACCCTTATCGCCCCGGCTTATCCGGGATTGTTGCTACCGAAACTGAGATCTCTCAGATTCAGGAAGGACTCACTTATCGGGGTTACCCGATTGATGAACTGGCGCGGGAAGCGGCGTTCATCGAAGTAGCCTACCTGCTGCTGCACGGTGAACTGCCCAGCCACGAACAACTGGCTGACTTTCAGACTCTGCTGATTGAAACCGGCTCCCTGCCTCTCCCCGTTATCGCGGCACTTCAGGCAATTCCGCCTCACATCGACATGATGGAAGTGATTCGCAGTGGTGTCAGTCTGCTGGCGCACTTTGATCCCCAGATGGAATATGGTGTCTTCCAGTCAGAGATCTCCAATGCGCAATATCTGCTGGCGATGCTGCCTCAGTTGATTTCGTATCGTTATCATCTGGTGCGTGGCTCTCGACTGATTGAACCGAACTTCCATCATTCCTACGCGGGCAGTTTCTGGTATATGCTGAAAGGGGATGAACCTTCGCAGCTGGAAGAAGAAGCATTTAACGCCGCCCTGATCATTTATGCCGACTATGGTTTGTCTCCATCGACTTTTGCCGCGCGGGTGGTGGCATCGACGGGCAGTCCCCTGTATTCCGCGGTCTGTTCTGCCATTGGTTCGATTAACGGCCAGCTGCATTGCAGTTCGGGAACCGCTGTACTGGATGTATTGCAGGAAGCGGTCCAGTCGGGTAACGCCGAGGAATGGGTCTGTCAGGAAATCACCAGGGGACGACGCGTGCTTGGGTTTGAGAACTCTCACCACAAGCCCCGCGATCCCCGCTCTGCGATTCTGAAATCGTATTGTGTTCAGCTGGCAGATGCCCTGGGACAGAACGAAATGGAAAATGCGGCAGACACGATCGAAGAGATCATGGGAAAAATACAGAAGGTCCACCCCCGGGTTGAGTGGTATGCCAGTCGACTGTTACATTACCTGGGCTTTGATCCGGAACTGTTCACTCCGATTTTCACTGTGTCGCGGCTGGTCGGTTGGGTCGCTCATATTGTTGAGCAAAGTGAAAATAACCACCTGTATCAACCACTGTCCCGTTACGTGGGGATGGATCAGCGAAAATACAAACCGCTGCCGTTACGCAGCTGATTCGACCTTGTCTTTATAAAACAGTCGCAAGAGAATTGGCAGCAGTACCAGCGAGCCGAGCATCCCGCCGATCATGGCGACACTGACCAGCGCACCGAAATAGATCAGTGGAATGAAGTGCGAAAGTGTCAGCACGCTGAAGCCGGCCACCAGTGCGCAGGTGGCAAAGATAATCGCCCGACCGACCCCGCGGTGCGTCCAGCGAATGGCATCCACGACCGAGGCGCCTCGCGAGCGTTCCCGCAGAAATCCGGTGATAAAGTGAATACTGGAATCGGTAGTCAAACCCATCGAGACACTGGCAATCATGGCGGTGCCGATATTGAGTGGCAGATTGAACCAGCCCATCGCACCGACCACCAGTACGATGGGAAACAGGTTGGGGATCATGGAGATGATACCGATTTTTATGCTGCGAAAGGCGATAGTCATCATCGTCAGAATGCTGGCACCCGCCAGTAAAAAGCTGAAGAGCTGATCGTTAAGCAGGCTGTCAATCAGATAGGCCAGCAGAATAAAAATGCCGGCAGCCTTACCGGATTCGATGGTTTTTACATCAGCAGCATCCGATTTTTCTGTGACCTTCGAACCAGGGAAGTGTTGCTTAGCCAGAGTATCGACTTGATCGATGAGCGAAAGCTTCTCTTCTGCCGACTGACGTTCCAGGGCGCGGAGAACAATTCGCATTCTGCCTTTTTCCGGATTATACAGGCTGCTGACAAAATCGGGCTGCAGGCTTTTAATGGAATCAAGTTTGGACTGAAGCGGATCCGAGGCGAACGGAATCGACGGGATGAAGTCCAGGGTGTCGGTAATTGAGATCACTTTTGTGAGTTGCTGTTTATCGGGCGGGTTGACCTTATTCAGATCTGCTGCCAGCGCACGGACCCGGTCCAGATACTCTTCGTCCAGTCTGGGAGGAGCCGGAAAATTGACCTCCCAGGTCGAGGCGCCGCCCAGTCGGGTCTCCACAAAGTTGAGCGCCTGTACGATATCACTGGAGTCGCGAAAGTTCTTACTGAAATCGGTTTCCACCTTCAGACGGGAGAAGCCTCCTGCCGCGAACAGAACCAGCAGGACTGTTCCCCCCAGGATGAAGCGAGGATAACGCTCGGTCCCCAGGCAGACTTTTTTGAGGATGCGTTCCAGCCCCTGCTCGGAGGAATGTTTGAGGGGCGCACTGAGATATCCGAGTGAAATTCCCCCCGGGAGTAACACCGTTGATGCGATCAGCACCATCATGGTTCCCAGTGCCATCATGATCCCGAAGCTGCGAACCGGTGCAATCTCACTGGAGAGCAGTGATGCGAAGCCCGCGGCTGTCGTGGCGCAGGTCCAGAAGATCGCCGGCAGAAGTTCGACCATCGTCTGGCGAATGGCCCGTGGTCGGGAAATGTTATTACGCTGCAGTTCCTGGAAGTGGACCGCCACGTGCGCTACCGTCGCGATACCGATAATCGTCACCAGGGAATTCAACATGGAGCTGACCATGCTGAGCTGAAAGTCCCCCAGTACCAGGATGGCTTCGGTCCAGAGAAGCGAGCAGATCACCACCAGCAGAGGCAGCATCACCCACCGCAGCCGACGGAACAGGAGGAACAGGACCAGTGCCAGAAGGTTGAGCGAAACTTTGAACAGGATGTTGCCGTCTTCTTCAACATAGCGGAACATATCGTGCACCTGCACGGGCTCTCCGACGACATAGGCTCGAGGAGTGTGTCCTTCGGCAAGTTGACGGATGCGGCGGAATGTTTCTCCCCGGGGAACAGGAGAGTCTTTTTCGGGCAGCAGTCTGAGCACGATCGCGGTTGTCTGATTATCATCGCCAATCAGCACCCCGCGGAAGAGCTCGGTCATCTCATCCTGTTTTCTCTTAATCAGAGCCCGCAGAAAGAAATTGAGTTTGGGAGGCGAAAGTGCGTCGGCAAGATTCTGGGTGACTTCGGCATTGACGCCGGGAACCTTACTCAGATCCTGTGAGAACCTGCGCACTTCCAGGAGCCCTTCGGGCTCGAGCAGATCGGGAGTGGTATACGCGACGAAGACAAATTCATCACCGCCAAACAAGCGTTTGCTTTCCAGATAATCCAGCAGGTGTGGATCATCTTTGGCGTAGAGCGATTCGATCGACTGTTCAAAAGAGAGTTGAGACGCGGGGTAGATCGCCAGGCCGGTGAGGACCATAAAAATGAGCAGCAGTATCCAGCGCAGTTTATAGAGACGGTCTACCAATGACTCCAGCCAGCGCTGCGGGTGACTACTCATAAGGTAAGACCATATCCTGCTGCCTGTCCGGCATTCAATACGAAACTATGCGGCCCGTTGCCATGATACTGGAATACTTCCAACGCACACGCAACCCATCTTCTCTTGTCGAACTATAGCTCACTGTAAGCACGATTTCATTACTAAGTGAGTGTTTTTTGCAACGTGTTGATTTTTTACAACCAGAATACTTCAGAACCATCAGCATCGATATTTCCAGATGTCTGGATCATGCCACGACACGCTCACGCCCAGTCCCTACAGTCGGCAGAAATCTCATAAAACCCCTGCTTCGATCTGGAGTGTCCCCTTGTTTCTGATGTATGAGATCTGCATACTTGAAGCAGTTTCCCCTCAGTTAACTGCCGTCCCAGCCTGGCTTTGGGAATTGAAGTACCAGTTCGGGCAAACATAAACATCAAACGGACAGACTCGGGAACCGCCTTTTACGCCTCTTTGGATTGATGCCTTGGATTGATGTCTGTGACAAAACCCAAATTCCTATCCACCGCCCTGCTGCTGGTTCTGCTGCTGGCTGGCGGTCTGCGTCTGATGATGGTGGTACTGCAGAGCGATCAACTGCAGGAAGATCGGGACGCTTACATCGCGATCGCCGTAAATCTGGCCAGCGGGAATGGATATTCATCCGGTAATGCAGCTATTGTCGACGGGATTGAGCCGACTGCATTTCGTCCCCCCTTGTATCCCTGCCTGCTGGCTGCCCTGTATTATGTGAAAGCGGGCAGTCTGGGTGTGGGGTTGTTGCAGGTGCTGCTGGGAGTACTCACCGTCTGGTTCACGTGGAAAACGGGTCTGCGATTGCGAATGCCAGTCGGGGCGCTGGTCGCTGCAGCGATTGTGGCCACCGATCCGGTCTTACTGCAATATACGAGCTATGCGATGACGGAAGTGCTGTCTGCGTTCCTCACCAGTCTGCTGATTTATATGCTGGCATTGAACCTGACGGAAGAAACGACTCTGCCAGACACCCCAGAGAAGGCATTCAGGACATTCGCGACCGGCCTGGTCTGGGGACTGGCGATTCTCTGTCGACCGACTTATCTCGCATTTTTCGGACTCTGGTTTCTGGCGAGTCTGTGTAATCCGGTTTTAAAACGGATTCTCAACACACCATCCAAGGGGCTGGTATGGCGTCAACGAACATATCTGTCAGCGGGAATTCTGATCGCGGTTTCTCCCTGGCTGATACGGAACCTGGTTGTTTTTCATGCCCCCATTCTGACAACCACTCATGGCGGATATACGTTGCTGCTGGGAAATAATCCGGTATTTTATCAGGAAGTCGTTCAACAACCGTGGGGCACAGTCTGGTCTGGTGAAAGTCTGGATGCCTGGCAGAAAAGCCTGGAGCGCGAGATCGAAAACACGATCCCCCCTGTGAAAAGCGAGCAGGAACGGGATCGCTGGATGTATCAACGAGCGAAAGCGAATATCGCAGCTGATCCCTCTCTGTTTGTACAGTCCTGTCTGCTCAGATTGAGACGATTCTGGAACTTCAGCCCGTTGAACAGCAGCCTGGTAGAATCGAAACCACTGATTGGCTGGGGGATTACAGGTTACTATCTCCTGATACTGACAGGCGCCGGAGCAGGCGTTCTGCTGTTAACCTGGAAGAGAGAGTCAGGCTGGGGGCCAATAATCTGGCTCGTTTTCAGCTTCACAGCGGTCCATCTTTTCTATTGGACCAACATGAGAATGCGGGCGCCCCTGGTCCCGGCAATCGCTTTGCTGAGTGTTTATGGCTGGTCAAAATCTATGGAATTTCTGAAATTGCGGAAACCAATTGCGACGAGAGAACAGGAAAGCCACAACACGTTATAAATCAGTAGTTTACAACACTTTATTGAGTTGTTCCGTGGCAGCGATTGTTATTGACACTCTTTCAGAAATCGACCTATAATCCGCGCCCATTTATCCCGGTCCAGTCGGCGGAGTTAAGTCAACTGACCTCAATTCGTTACACTCTGCCTACCGAACCTTCAGTACCAGAGCGTATTCCATTCCCTACCATTTCCTCTTCATCAGAAGATTGACCTACCCGGTTATCACTTCAGGAGTGCCCGTGTCGGGCGAGATCAATTCCGTTACCCGGTATGTTTCGCATCGCATCTGGCAGGTAATTGTTTTCTTAACATTGCTTGGCGGACCGGTGACGGTTGCGCCTGCACAGACCAGTTTTTTCGGCGCCCCCAAAGCATCCTATGAAGAAGCGGAATACGAGCCTTCAGAAAAAGAACCGATCTCCATCTCTGCAGAGTATTCGCAGCAGTGGGAAGAAGATTTCGTCAGCGTCTCGATTCTGAAAGGGAACTGCCGCATCCAGCAGGGTGATGCGATCCTGCGATCCAGACAGATGGTGATCTGGCATCGGAAAACGCGTCAGACTGATCGCCTGTCTGTTTACCTGGAAGGCGAAGTTCGCATCGATCTGCCGGGAGAATCCAAATCGGAAAACAGTCTGCTGGTCAACCTGGTGACTGAGAACGGTTTGAAACAGAACTTGAGACGACCTTCACAGATCACCGTGGCCCCCGATGATCCGGTTTTGAATCGCGCCATTGAACGTCGGGGGATTCCGCACGACCATCAACTGAAACGCGCCCAGTTTATTGTCGAGAAACCTCCCCTTGAAGGTCCTGAATTAAGTCCGATTCCAGAACAGGAAATCGTTACTGATTTCCGCAGGATTCGACTCTTCCCCCGCAGCGCCGTGCCGTATAACGTTCAGAGCTTCCCTTCAACACACACGGTCCCCCCGGAACAGATCTGGGTCATTACCGGCGGAGTGAACCTGCTGATCGATGGGGTAGAGGGTCTGGAAATGGTCGACATGTCTGCCGACCGGATCATCATCTGGACAGACGGACGGAACACGCAAAACTTCAACTCCGAGATCAGGCAGTCCAAAGAGACACCCTTTGAAATCTATCTCGAAGGAAACATCGAAATTCGTCAGGGCACATACCTCCTCAAAGCGAACCGCGCGTTTTACGATGCCCGTGAAGAGCGGGCCGTCATGCTGGACGCTGAACTGAAGACGCATCTGCCTGAACTGGGTGAAGATGTCAGGGTCCGCGCCAGCCAGATTCGTATGCTCTCGAAAGGCGCTTATCTGGCACAGAACGCCTGGGCTACCGGCAGCCAGTTCGGAAAGCCGGGATATAAAATGCAAGCTTCAGATGTCTTTATCGAAGACCGCTATACAACTCCCTGGCTGGGATCAGGCTCCAACGAACTTGATCCGGTTACAGGACAGCCGCTACCCGGCAAACGTGCGTGGATGACGAGTTCCAACAACACCTTCGAGATAGGCAACGTACCTCTGTTCTATCTGCCTTATGTCAGCAGCCCGGTGGAAGACATTTATTTTCCGATTACCGGTTTGAGATTTGGAAACGACCGCATCTTCGGTTTCCAGGTCGAAACGGAATGGGATATGTTCAAATTATTGGGACTTGAACGGCCAGCAGGTACGAAATGGGAAGGCCAGCTTGACTACTACTCGGATCGGGGAGTTGGAATCGGCCAGTCCGGAAACTACCAGGGAGCCAACCTGCTTGGTTTTGACAATGTCTTCAATGGAAATGCAGAGGCATTTTATATTCACGACAGTGGCACAGACAACCTTGGTCTGGACCGCCGCGATCTCGTTCCGTCTACCAAAGATCGCTATTTCCTGAACCATCAGCACCGGCAGACATCTCCTTTTGGTATGACGCTCACAAGCGAAGCCGGGATTTTCTCTGACAGAAACTTTCAACAGCAATATTTTCTATCCGACTTCAATAACCGTAAAGATGTGGAAACACTGTTACATCTCAAGCAGCAGCAGGACAACTGGTCCTGGTCGGTTATTGGCAGAACCAAGCTGAATGATTACGAAAATACGACAGACTGGCTGCCTAAAGCCGATCTGTTCCTGCTGGGAGAACCACTGCTGGGCAACCTGCTGAGTTGGACATCCCACTCCTCCGTGGGATACGGAAAACTGAAGCCGGGCTCGGCGCCTTATAATCCGCAGCAGGATGTCTTTACTCCTCTGCCTTTCATTGCCGATTCCCAGGGTCTGGTCGCGATGACCCGCAATCAGCTGGAAGCACCATTCAATCTTGGTCCTTTCATTCTGACACCTTATGTCATGGGGGAAGCAGCCTACTGGGAACAGGGTCTGCAACAGCAGCAGATCGACCGCCTTTATGGCTCAGCTGGTCTACGCGGCAGTATTATGGCAGAGCGTATTTACCCGGACGTCTATAATCCTTATTTCGACTTAAACGGCCTGGCACATAAAATGGTGCTGGAAGCAGATTACTCCTTCAGCGATGCCAGCGAAAACCTGTCCGGGATCGCACAATATAATGAATTTGATGACAACGCTCAGGAACTGTTCCGCGAACGCCTGGTCATCAACACCTTCGGCGGAACGCTTCCGCCTCAGTTTGATCCCCGTTTTTATGCAGTTCGTACGGGAGCCGGCCGTGGTGTCACTGATCCTTATTACGAACTGGTTGACGATCAGCAGGTGCTACGCATGGCATGGCGTCATCGACTTCAGACTAAAACCGGTCCCCTCGATCGGCTGCGAACCAAAGACTGGATGACCCTGGATCTGGAAGCATCCTACTTCCCGGATGCGGACCGCGATAACTTTGGTGAAGACTTTGGTCTGCTGGGTGGACACTATAAATGGTTCCTCGGAGATCGAACCACGATGGCAGCTAACGCCTATTACGATGTCTTCGATGGTGCCCAACAGCTGTGGGATGTCTCGATCACCAGCCAGCGCACCAATCGACTGGCAGTCAATGTGGCGCTGCAGCAAATCAAAGGGGGCGGCGATCTGGACAGCCAGATATTATCTGCCAGTCTGAACTATGTGATGAGTCAGAAATGGAGCGCGGGTGTCAGCACCGCCTATGACCTGGGCGAAAATGTCAATCGCGGACAGATCCTCTCGCTTACCAGGACCGGTGCTGATTTTGTCACGAGCCTGGGCATGTCTTATAACCAGAGCACTGGAAATGCCGGCATCGGTTTAACCATCATGCCCCGGTTTGGAAACTTTGGCGGCACGGCTTCTGATTTATCCTCAGTTTTAGGTAACTCTGCTTCACAATAGGAATCGGGACAGTGATCAAATCACAAAAAACACAAGTCAAACCATTTCAACGGCAAACGACCGCAACAACGGAATCAGAAAAAATGCGCCCTGAATGGCGGCAGCGCCTGATCGATGTTGAAAGCGGCATCAAGTTCGGCATCAGGCTGGACAGCACTTTTTTTATTCATTTTTTCGCGGGAAGTGCCGTCATCGCGGCTGCCACTTTACTGGGATTATCTGCGACCCACTGGGCAATCCTGATTCTGTCAATGACCAGCGTACTCTGCGCCCAGATGTTCAACCAGGTCTTGAAGTCGATCTGGAGTATCCTCGGCAAGCATCTGCCTGCAGAGTCTCAAAGCACATTCAAAGCAGGTACTGCTGCGGTGGGTGTCAGCATTATTGGCTCGGTCATCACGATCACCATCATTTTCGGATCCGCCCTGTATCGTCTGCTGTTCTAATCTGCATTCCTGAAACCGGACGCTTGCGTCTGCAGCATCTGTCATTGATAATCATGGTGCGTCTTCTTTCACCATTTGATTCATGACAGGTAATATCATGCAGCTCTCACATCCATACTTTTTTCTGTTACTGCTTCTGATGTCGGTACTTCCTGCCACTGGTCTGATGGCCGCGGAAGATGTCATTCAGCCTGATCCCCGTCTACCAGAAACTACGCCCTGGGATCTGAAAGCCCTCAGTAAAGCTCCTGAATTTGAATGGCTCGATGAAAATTCTCCGGTCAAATCTCTGATTTACCAGGGTCTGGAATATCGCGGCAAACCGACAAAGGTATTTGCATATTATGCATCCCCGGCAACACTCAACCCGGAAGCGCCCCGAGATAAAAAGTATCCGGGCATCGTACTCATTCACGGCGGAGGGGGAACTGCTTTTCGTGAATGGGCAGAATTATGGGCTCAAAAAGGCTACGCGGCCATCTCTATGGACCTGGCGGGATCACAACCTGTAGACGGGAAAAACCCGCATGATCGCAAGTTTCGCAACCGGCTCGAAGCTGGTGGGCCTGATCAGTCGCATAAAGAGAAGTTTGAAGCGGTGAAAGATGACCAGTCAGAACACTGGTGTTACCACGCTCCTGCGAATGCCATCCTGGCCCATTCTCTGATTCGCTCTTTTCCCGAAGTAGACAAAGATCATACCGCTGTCACCGGAATCTCCTGGGGGGGATATCTGACCTGCATCGTCGCCGGGCTCGATAACCGTTTCGATGCCGCTGTTCCTGTGTACGGTTGTGGTTTTTTGAATGCCCATTCGGTATTCGAATCATCCATCAATCAACTGCCGCCTGAAGACAGCCAACGCTGGATGCAACTGTATGATCCGGGCCAATATCTGCAAGCCGTTCAAATGCCGATTCTGTTTGTGAATGGCACGAATGACTTTGCCTACTGGTTGAGTGCCTATCAGAAAAGCTATGAAGCCGTACCGAAATCCACGCCTCGAAATATTCGGATTGAAGTCAAGATGGGACACAGTCATCCGGCAGGCTGGAAACCAGATGAAATCGCACGTTTTGTCGATCAGTACCTGAAAGACAAAACGCCGCTGCCCGTTGTGCAGAAACCCGCAATCAAAGATGGCAAAGTCACAGCGGAACTGGCTGAGCCGGTGAAAATCCAAACCGCCGTCCTCAACTTTACCACTGATGAAGCGCCGAATAAGGAACGCAAGTGGCAAACCCTTCCGCTGGAAGTTGAAGGAACCAGAATCACGGGCCCTGCTCCGCCTGCTGATACAAAAATCTGGTTCATCAATGTAACGGATGAAACAGGCGCCATGACATCCAGTCCCCTGGTATCAAAGCAATAACCAATTCGCTCAGGCGGCAGATTTTCCGGGAACCTGGGGCGCGATCTTTTTGGTCACGTCCCCCTTTTTCTGTTTGAGGTCAAACAGGCCGAATATTTCGGAAGCGGTCAGGCTCCGCGATTCACAAGTGGTATCGCCATCGCCCAGAATTGAACGGAAGAGTTCGCGTTTCTGTTCGAGGACCATGTCAATCCGTTCTTCAATCGTATTGTTACAGACGAATTTCGTCACGATCACCTGGGTTTTCTGTCCAATGCGATGTGCCCTGTTGATCGCCTGGTCTTCAATCGCCGGGTTCCACCAGCGATCAAACAGGAAGACGTAACCGGCAAACTGCAGGTTCAAACCTACAGCTCCGGTACCATAACTCATCAATAACAGGTGTGAATCCGGATCATGCTTGAACTGATCCAGGATCGGCTCGCGCTGCTTTGTGGGAATTCCGCCATGATAAACCAGTGTCCCAAACCGCTCTAAGCGTTTCGCCATGAAGTCCAGGGGCTTCGTCCACTGGCTGAACAGAATGGCCTTACCACCGCTGGCAGCAATTTCTTCCATGTCCGCTTCCAGACGATCCAGCTTGCAACTGTCCCCGGTTACCGGATCAAAATTGGTGATCTGCTTGAGTCGTAAAACCAGTTCAAATACATGCTGCACGGTGATCGAGTCGCCCATCTCATTCAACTGGATTACACCATCTTTTTCCGCGGTATCGTAGGCATGCTGTTGCGCCGGATTAAGGTCCAGATACGCGGGACGGTCCAGCCGAGGTGGCAGATCAGTCATCACCAGGTCTTTGGTACGACGCAAAATGAATTCTTTGGAAAGTACCTGCAACTGCCTCAAATCGGGCGTGCCTCGAGGCGGAATAATTTCCATCCATTCGAACAGCGAGGCCATCTCTTCGTGACGGTTTTCGATCGGAGTCCCGGTAAGTGCCCAACTGCGTTTGCGGGGAATGGAACGGGCAACTTCAGCTGTGCGGGAATCTCTGTTTTTGATACGTTGTGCTTCATCGAGTACCACCAGATCGAAGCGGGGAAGGTTCTCTTCCCCCATGGTCTCAAAGTCGCGCGACATCGATTCGTAATTGGCAATCAAGATCGGCGTGTTTGGCATTTCCCAGATCATGCGTCGCCGCGCCGTATCACCCTGCACTACCGTGACCGGCAGTTCTTCTGCCCAGAATTTAAACTCACGCTGCCAGTTGGGAATCAATGGTTTGGGACAGACGAGCAAAATGCGACGAACCTGGCCACTGCGTAACAGCAGTCGCACGCCGGTAATGGTCTGCATGGTTTTTCCCAGTCCCATTTCATCAGCCAGCAACGCTGACTTCTGCGAGAACAGCCAGGCGATTCCCTCATATTGATAAGGGAAAGGCTCGAAAGGCATGATCAGTTCCTGGCCGGCCAGCCACGACTGTAATGGTGGTTGCAGCAGATAAAACAGGCGGTCTTCCAGCGACAGTGCATTCGCAGGGGGTTTCAGACGCGTACTTTTTTTGCGTTCACCCGGTTCAGAACTCGTGGTTTTAGGGCCTTCAATCCGACTGAGTTCCGCTCCGCTTTCTTTCTCCTGTTTGGGAGGCATGAATTCCAACCCGTCAGGAAAAGTCATCCCAAACGTTTTAACGCGGGGTCTCGTCGGTTTCCACTTGGGCTGCAGACCCGCTTTCTCAAGCAATGCCAGTGCGGTGGTCTCGAGATTGAATTTGCGAGTGAGCGCGCCATTCATCCCAGAAGCAAACACTGCTGCCGAGACAGCCAGGGGAATCGTTTCGCTGTCAATCTGCTGCTTGAGTTGCCAGCGATCAGCGTCCGTGATGGCTGTCTGCACAGGTTCCGCTGGTCGTTGAATAAAATGAGGGCCGCCGGTATGCCCAGCTGTCGTTTCAGTCGATTGATGATTTTGAATGTCTGGCTCTGAAAATTCCACGTCTCTGCCTGCCTGGGAAGGAAGTCTGCTCAACTGGTCTCAATACCATTGTTTCTAACGACGGCTTATCGGGATGAGCCCATTTTCACCGCTTCGTTTAAGGCCTCACGAACACGCTCAAATGGCTCGCCCAGGTCGGCATCAGCCGGAATGTTTCGACTGGTATTCTCGATGGCTGTTTTTCCGGTCTGGTGTGCGGCATCAAATCGCAGGCGGTTCCTGCCAATCTGCTCGCTGATGTAAGCAGCGTTTTCCTCGATGATCTGTTCGACATCCGTCAGTATCGCAACCGGAATGGAAATATGATTCTGCAGTTCCATTGCCTGTTCCTGCTCAACCAGCACCAGGTGAGGTTTGATATTCATTTTTTCAACGAGCGTCTGACCGATCACTTCACCTAGCAGAAATGGAACCAGGGTGGGTCCATACAGGACTTCCTGAGTCCGGTTCGGTTTGACAGGAGTGGTGCACTGAAATTCCAGCGGCCTGCCAAAATGATTTGTTACCAGCAAGCCCCCGATTAGTGAGCCGTCGGGACATTCAATTGTTGTCAGGAATCCCAGTTTCAAATCTATCTTACCGCCATCCGCTCCCATAAAGTCCTCTTCTCCAGATGTCATTTCTGCTGTTGTCGTCAATGATCAGACGATCCTGATTCTCATCTGAACCGTATCTCTTTCGATAATCAGGACAGCCTGCTCTATCGATATCATCGTCCTTCATAATTTGTGACTTGAGTGCTTGTTGGAATGGTCGTGTTAGATAGTTTCACTTCAATAACCCTTTAAATATCAATTGGTTCCAGAATGGGGAACGTTTGAATTCCGGCAGATATTTTCTACCGCGGATTGCTCTTTAGGTTGGAAATTCATTCAAGTTGCGGCAGAATAAGGGAGAACCCAGAATCTCCACTTTTGATGCCCCCAGACAACTGAGTTAAGATGAATATGAATGCACCAGACACTGAGCCGGAAAACCTGGACCGGGAGGCTCTGCAGGCACGCCAGCTGCAACGCCTGCAATACCTTCTGAAAGAGGTTTCTGCCACCAATGAGTTCTGGCAGAAGAAATGGGGAGCAGCGGGCGTCGATATCAATTCGATTCAGAGCCTCTCCGACCTGCAGAAATTGCCGATCACCACCAAATCTGAACTGGTAGAAGATCATCTGGCTCACGCGCCTTACGGTACGAACCTGACATATCCGGTCGAAAATTATACCCGCATGCATCAGACATCAGGCACCACCGGCTTACCCATGCGCTGGCTGGATACCAAAGCCAGCTGGGACTGGTTTGGTGAATGCTGGGCGCAGATTTATCGCATGGTGGGCCTCTATCCGGGAGATCGACTCTTCTTTCCTTTTTCGTTCGGCCCCTTCGTTGGATTCTGGGCTGCCTTTGAAGGTGCAACGCGACGGGGTAATTTCTGCCTGGCCGGTGGTGGCACGGGCAGTGAAGCCCGGTTGCAGATGATTCTCGATAATCGGATTACCGCCGTCTGTTGTACTCCGACTTATGCTTTGCGACTGGCGGAAGTGGCAGAAGCCGAGAATATCAATCTTGCCGCCAGTCGCGTCCGGGCACTGGTCGTCGCCGGTGAACCAGGGGGAAACATCGAAGCGACGAAACTGCGTATCGGCCAGGCCTGGGGGGCACGGGTTTTTGATCACTGGGGCATGACGGAG
>TARA_R100001132_G_scaffold27120_1_pt1 | contig 14435 bp, 13 predicted proteins | sample TARA_R100001132 | Tara Oceans TARA_R100001132 (sample SAMEA2621247) | marine metagenome | biome: marine biome (ENVO:00000447); feature: mesopelagic zone (ENVO:00000213); material: "saline water (ENVO:00002010), including plankton (ENVO:xxxxxxxx)" | depth 800 m | reverse complement strand
GCCTTCAAGAACACCTTCCACCTGAATAAACCGGTCCTCCTTGATGCGATAAATGAACGACTGCGGCGCCGGTGATTTTTTGCCTTTATTCGGGCCTTTCAGAACTTCAAGATCGTAATAGATAAAGAGGTTGGCGTCGCTCATGCGCTGCAGGCGATACTTTGCCTGATGCTGGTGAACGCGACGGCCCAGCCTGTCGTAGACAGTCACTTTTGAGAGATCGCGGGTGAGTTCTTGTTCGATGCGCAGCGGAGAGCCTTTTGCATCCTGATCGTTGCGGACCCAGATACCGGCTACTGCTTCATAGTCTTCCTCGGGTGCCGGTTCTGCTGCGGTACTCACAACGGCCCACAGCAGCAGCGCTGCCATCGCTGTTACAGACTTCATCTGAAACCTCCCTGTTTTGAATCGGAGACCTGATTTCTGAGTGTCAGCTGAGTCGTTCGAAATGCAGAGGGTGATCGGATTCCGGATCTGCCACCCGCATCGAGATTTTCCCGTCGAGAACATCGGTTAACAAATCGCCACAGACGTCGGCTCGCCAACCGGCCATCAGGCGGGGACGTTCCTCTGAGATTTCTTTGTAGACATGGTAGCGAACCAGGTGTCTTAAGTCGGCGGCAGTTCCCACGAGCGTCTGGGAGACATTCATTTCGGCACAGCGATTGGCCAGAGCGATTCCCAGCAGCTTGCCAATCACCTGTTCATCCTGGTTCTGTTGGGTATTGGGGTTTTCCGTGAGTTGAGGCAGCTGATCGCTGGGCGTCTGTTGTGCTTTGGCGATCCGCTGTACCACTTCGGGTGCCAGCTTGAACATATTCTTGCGGTTCAGATCACGTGTGGCCGTCAGATCCTGGGGGGTGGCCGGTTTGCGACGTGCGAGTTCAATCAGGAGGTCATCACGGAGAATCCTCCGTGCCGGCTGGTTCTTTTCCTGAGCCACTTCATCCCGCCAGTCAAACAGTTCACGCACAATGGCCAGCTCGCGCGGTTTCAACTTGTGCAAACCGGAAACACGGCGCCAGTTTTCCCGATGGAATTCAGAATCGACCTCGTCAATCATGCGTTGAAACTCGGCTTCAGCCCAGTCGAGTCGACCCAGTTCGATCAATTCTTTTTCCTGAATTTTCCAGATCTTGAGCACGAACTTGACGTCATCCAGAGCATATTTGATCTGTTGCTGAGTGAGCGGACGACGACGCCAGTCGGTGCGGGTCTCTTTACTACCTGCTTTTTCATTCAGCACACGCGCCACCAGTGCGGTATACGAAATGGGAAAGCTGCGGGAACGCAGGCCTTCGGCGATCTGCAGATCGATCAGTTGTTGAGGTTTTTTCCCGGAAAAATGACGACAAAATCGAACCTCTTCACGACCGCCGTGTACGACGACGGTTGTGGTATCGTTCGTCATGATATCCCACCAGGGAGATAAATCATCGATTTCATAAGGATCAACGGCAACAGCCTGGCCATTGACGGCAAACTGCAACAGGGACAGTTCCGGCCGATAGGTGAACTCTGAAACAAATTCGGTATCGAATGCGACGATGCCCGCGTCCAGGATTTGATCACATAACGCGATAAACTCGGACTGCTGCACGATGAGGGGGCTCGACATCCTTTAACCACTTCCTTTTCTTTGACCCGAAGCTCAGAACTTCGTCTGACTTGACTGCGCCGACTTGCCTGTTCCCGCTTAAACCCTAATGTTGTAGATATTTATCGGATTCGTCAATGAACTCAGGCACATTTTGTGCCGGTGTCAGTTATTGTCAGCCTCCTGAAAGGGGCGTTCACAGGGATTAAAAACCCGTTGAAGTCGACAGGATTGAAAAAAACCGTATAAGTTTCGCCGCCTGCTCTGTCGATTCTGTTTATAGAAGATCCTGTGGCTCAAATCTGAGCGGCAGAATCTGCCGATTGTTAACCTACTTTAAAAAGCCGCTCCAGGAGCAGACTGTCATGGAAGACGAGGCCCCACCGGGAGTCCCGGAGTGGGTGGTGACTTACGGTGATATGATGTCACTGTTGCTCACCTTCTTCATCATGCTGGTTTCATTGAGTGAAATCGTGAATGATGAAAAATACCGGGCCATCCTGGAATCCATTCAGACCTACACGGGATATCGGACCGGTCCGATCTCACCGCCGGGAAAGTATTTCCCGATGAACTCGCTGGTGGAACAAATGAGTATGCTGGGAGCCTACACAGACAGCCCCGATCGTGGTCGCGGGGGAATCAAAACCCGTTCCCTGGAAGGCAAGGATGTGCGCGTTTACCGGACGCGTGAAGGGGTACCCGTACAGGTGGGACGTACCCTGTATTACAACCAGATCGACATCGATCTGGATCCCGCACGCCGGGAAAAACTGGACCAGATGATCCCTGAACTGGCCGGGAAACCGAACAAAATCGAACTCCGCTCGCATACCTCAGTCAAACCGTTGCCCGCTGACTCGCCGATTCATGACAAGCTGGTTCTGACCTATCAGCGGGGGCGGAACGTGATGATGTACCTGATCCAGAAAGGCATCGAACCGAAACGGATTCGCATTACCTCCGCTGCCGACTATGAACCACCATTGCAGACCGGTGATGAAAAGTCGGAGCAGATGGATCGCCTGGATGTGTTACTCCTGGATGCTTTCGTGAACGATTATGTCGGCCCCAGAAAGTAACAGTCAATACCAGGCTGTGTCCTGAAAGTTTTACTCTGCCATCAGATCTTCGACCTGGTATGCGCGACGGCGGGTGGCTGCGTCGTGCATTTTGATGATATGCGGTGCGGAAGCTTCGATGTGGGCTTCATCCAGGCGTCTGTTGACAGCAGGAGCCAGGGGTACGAACATCGATGTAACGCGGGCGTCCATACTGTTCTCTTCTGATTCAGACATTTCCTGATCCTTTATCTTCATTTCATCTAACACGACAGGATTCCAAGTTTCTTTCCGCTGTTCGGCTGAGACATAATGTGTCCGGGCCCAGCTCCGCAATCTCAATTCTTTAACCAGAGAGATCGTACTGTCCAACTCCTTGATCATACTGCGCTATCCTCTTTGATGAATCTTCTGATGCACGCCCCATTTCCAGGCGCGTCCTGATCTGGATGGTCCCGGTTTCAAGAAACCGATAGACGCTGCAGCAAACCTGGACACAGGCTTAAATGTGACTACTAATCAGATCGTCTGGAATCTTACATCAGCCAGAATGATTTTGTTTTCGTTCATCGGCATTCAGTGAGATTCCCGCGGCAGGCAGCTATTGCAGACACAACCCGAAGAACATGGTTGTTGAGAAGAATGGTCAGGACCACAAATAAGAGACTACGCCGCATAATCAAACGGAACCCTGCAACCCGGCGCGACGCTCAAAATCAGTACAATCAGCATTCTTCTTCTTCCGGGTCTTCGTCACTGACCCGATAGCGTGAAAGCAGTACCGAAAACAGATTTCGCGTCGACCTGGTAACGGTTTCCAGCTGAGGCGTCTGGGACTCGTGCAGAAAGGTAAATGCCAAAACGATGATCACCGCCGCCGTCAACAGGATGGAAGAACGCACTTTCTGATTTTCGCTGAGTACCCCCAGCATGGGAATATACCAGGCGCGACTGGTGACAGACGCTTTGAGATGGGGATTCCACTCGGGAACATCCAGGGCATGATCCGGCTCGACGGCAATGCGTTCTTCCCCGGGACTGGCGGCATCAAAGTCGATGCGGGCCACTTCAGAACGGAACTCCGGGTCATTCTCCAGCGAATGCGCGATCTCTTTCAGGTATTCCACCTGATTTTCCAGCGAAACCAATTGCACCTGGTTAGTCAGATACTCATTGCGCAAGTTCAGATAAGACAGGTAGCGGGGCGCCAGAACCACCGCCGCAAACAGGCTGGCTGCAATGAATAACAGGATCCAGAATGTCAGCGAGATCATCCAGCCCAGGCGGGATTCTTCATTCTGATTCTGATTGACTGACACAATAAGCACGCCCGATTTCAACAGGGAAAAACTGCAGGAAAACAACACCGTCATTCTCTTTAATCAAAATCGACCACGACACACAGCCTTCTTCATGCGCTGTAAAACAGTACGGGTTATCCAGACTGCTCCCTTTCTAACGGTTGGCAAGCCAGGCTTGAGTCATCGGGCAGAATATACGGGCGCAAAAAAACTCCCCTCTGAAGTGAACCAGAGAGGAGTGATTTTTATTCGACTTTGCAGTAGCGATCAGGAGATCGTGCCACCAAAGGTTGCTTCGGTACCGAGGATTTCTTCGATGCGGAGCAACTGGTTGTATTTGCAGATCCGGTCGGTTCGGCTGGCAGAACCGGTTTTGATCTGACCTGTGCAGAGTGCAACGGCGAGGTCGGCGATGGTGGTGTCTTCGGTTTCGCCGGAACGATGACTCATCACGGCGGTGTAACCATTGCGTCCTGCCAGTTGAACGGCTTCGATGGTTTCGGAGAGCGTACCAATCTGGTTGACTTTCACCAGGATGCTGTTGGCGATGCCTTCATCAATCCCCCGCTGCAGACGTTTGGGATTGGTGACAAACAGGTCGTCGCCCACCAGTTGGACTTTATTACCCAGACGCTCGGTCAACAGTTTCCAGCCATCCCAGTCATCTTCAGCCAGACCGTCTTCGATGGAGCAGATCGGATATTTATCAACCCAGGAGGCGAGGAAATCAACCATGCCGGCAGAATCGAACTCGCGACCTTCGACGGTATAGATGCCGGTTTTGGAGTTAAAGAACTCGGTGGAAGCGGCATCCAGGGCGATCTTCACCTGATCGCCGGCTTTGTAGCCTGCGTTTTCAATCGCCGTCAGAATGACATCAATGGCGTCTTCACTGTTAGGCAGATCAGGAGCAAATCCTCCTTCGTCACCAACGGCAGTACTCAGACCTTTGGAAGAGAGGACTTTCTTGAGTGAATGGAAAATTTCGGTGCCGCAACGCAGTGAATCACTGAAGTTGTCGAAGCCCAGAGGCATCACCATGAATTCCTGCAGGTCGATCCCGTTGCTGGCATGCTCACCACCGTTGATGATGTTCATCATCGGGGCAGGCAGGCGGTTCGCACCCACGCCACCCAAGTAGCGAAACAGTGGCAGATCAGAAGCGTGTGCCGCTGCATGGGCTGCAGCCAGCGAACAGGCCAGGATCGCATTCGCACCCAGGCGAGATTTATTTTCCGTGCCATCCAGGTCCAGCATCACACGGTCGATGAGCAGCTGATCGCTGACATCCAGGTCGACCAAGACATCGGCGATCTCGGTGTTCACGTTTTCAACAGCCTGCTGAACCCCTTTGCCCAGAAAGCGATCTTTCTTATCTGCATCACGCAGTTCACAGGCTTCATGCATCCCTGTGCTGGCACCACTGGGTACAGCGGCACGTCCGACAGTTCCGTCTTCCAGTTCGATATCCACTTCCACAGTGGGATTCCCGCGGCTGTCAAGAATTTCACGGGCATGAACGGAACTAATGGCAATACTCATCGTTTGTGTTTCCTCAAAGACTTCTATGAAATGAACTCGAGCAGCTGAGTGTGATACACATCAACATTGTTCGATACAAGTGCGCTCAAAGAAGCATCTTTTTAGCAGAAACAGGGGTTAAGCTCAAATGACTGGGTTTAGATTGTATGAATCTTTCGAGGACCGGCAAGGTGACGCTTCCCGTAGATCCCGTGAGAGCACCCCCGAGCAAAGGACGCTGTTTAAACGACGAAAACCCTTGAATTGAATAGCTTTCCGACAGACGCGTATTGCCGCGGAATGCTGTCAGACTGGACAGTTTTTTTGGATTCGAGGATTTGGGACCGAAGATTACCGATTATTCGCCCCGTGGTGGAATCCCGAATCTCGTCAGGGGTTATGAATCTTGTTAGACTGTTCTGTTCCGGTGACAGACTGAAATCCGGTCTGTCTCCTTAATATAAATCGAATATAAATCGCTATTAAATTCCGCCTTGTTTGAAACCGTTTTCCGATGAGTTCCACTTCACAACATAATCATTCACAGAAATCTGGCACGTCCTACCCCCGCTTGAACGTGGAAGCCATGGACCCTCAGTTGACCACGATCCAGCCGGGTGGCGGGATTATTATCAACCTCGAGATGCTCTGGGGGCGCTGGCGCCGGTTCTGGCTGAAGACGTTCCGCCGGGGCTACGTGCAGAAGATGCAGAGCAAGCGAAAAGGTGATTTCAATCCCTGTCCGCATGAGGTACTCGATCCCCGTGATCTGAAGTACCATGAAAACCAGGGCGGGTATTACTGGGATCCGGCAGACGATCCGTTTGCTTATCGCAGCCGACTCCCATTCGCCCGGGAAGGACTGGCGGAACTGATCGTGCTCTCCACCCTGTTCTTCGGCGGTGCAGCTCTGACGACTGGATTGTTGCTGGTGACCGGGGCAGCGGGATACATCGCGAACTTCGGCTGGTTGCTGACGCTGACCCTGTTACTGCTGGGTCTGGAAATCGTCTGGTTCTTTCGTAATCCGAATCGGAAGATTCCGACCGAACCAGGAGTCGTCGTCTCACCCGCTGACGGGACCCTGGATACGATCGAAGAAATTGAACATCATGAATACATTGGCGGTCCGGCGATTGAGATCGGCATTTTTCTCTCCATTTTTAACGTACACATCAATCGCACACCGGTCGCCGGAAAAATTATCAAACTCGCTTACCGGCCGGGCAAATGTCTGAACGCGTTGCGCCCCGAATCCACGCGCGAGAACGAGCGTCTGGAAGTCTACCTGCAGATGCCGGAACCGACGAACCGCCCCATGCTGGTGCAGCAGATCACCGGCGCGATCGCCCGGCGCATTGTCTGCCGTATTAAACCGGGGGATGAATTAACCAGGGGTCAGCAGTTCGGTATGATTAAGCTGGGCTCAAGAACGGTGATCGTGTTTCCCCGCGAACCGGGGCTGGAAATTCTGTCAAAGCCGGGTGACAAGCTACTCGCGGGTTCGACAATTCTGGCAAAATACAAGGCTGACTCGGAGAGTGTGACACCAGCGGCGGAGGCATCCGATGAAGAAAAAGCGTAAACTGATCGCCGTGCTTCCGACATTGCTGACGCTGGGAAATGCCGCCTGCGGATTTGGTGCCATCACCTATGCCGCGAAGGTCGGTCCGGAATATCTGGGGCAGGCAGCCAACAGCGGTGGATTGACCCGCATGCTGGGTACTTCACCGGGCCTGTTTAATTCATTTGAAAATCAACACCTGTTTGTCGCTGCCGTCCTGATCTTTGTCGCCATGCTCTTTGATGCCCTCGATGGCAGCGCTGCCCGCTGGGCCAATCAGACCAGTGAATTCGGCGCCCAACTCGACAGCCTGTGCGACGCGATCAGTTTTGGAATCGCACCGGCCTTTCTGATGCTGCAGATGGTGCAGTTCCGCACGCAGTACCACCCCCGCTTATTATGGGTCATCGCCCTGTTGTTTGCCGTCTGTACCATCCTGAGACTGGCCCGTTTCAATGTGGAAACCGATGAAGAAGATACCCACGAAGGATTCAGCGGACTCCCTTCACCGGCGGCAGCCGGCGTTGTCGCTTCCTTTCCCATCGCCATGCGGGGGGTTTACAAACTGGCGGAGACAGACCAGGCATCACTGGCAAAAACGATCGCGGACTGGCTGATTCCAGCGGTCGTCTGGACACTCCCCTGGATCACCCTGGCTGTCGCAGCGTTAATGGTCTCGCGGATTCATTATTCGCATGTGTTTAATCAATTGTTCAGGGGGCAACGCAGCCGTCGCCATGTATTGCAACTCGTGTTTTCCATGGCGCTGGTGTTTCTGGTTCAGGAACTGGCCATCCCGGTCCTGTTCTGTTATTTCGCGTTTTCGTCTCCAATTCGTGCTTTTTGGGAAGAAGTTGTCTCTGGACGACTATACAAATCAAAACAAATTTGAGAAACTGGCACGTTTAACTCCTTAACAATCGAACCTTGAAGGTACTGTCGCCGATGTTTACGGGACTGGTCGAGGGTCGAGGTACCGTTCATCTTCTGGAGAAGAACGGCTCCGCCATCGATTTAACGCTTGCGATTCCGGAATGGATGACGATTGATGCCCACCTGGGAGACAGTGTGGCCATCAACGGATGCTGCCTGACGGTTGTTGAAATCGAAGTCGGCTTCCTGAAATTTCAGGCAGGTGCGGAAACCCTTGCCAGGACCAACTTGGGTCTGCTGGCACCGGGTAACGAGGTCAACCTGGAACGCCCCCTGGCAGCCAACGGCCGACTGGGCGGGCATTTTGTCCAGGGTCACGTGGATGGCGTGGCGACGATCAAATCGATCGACAGGGATGGGGAGTGGATCACAATGTGGTTCGATGTGCCGGAAGCATTAGCCCTGCAGATGGTCGCAAAAGGGTCGGTCACGATTGACGGGATCAGCCTGACGATTGTGGACAGCCAGCCGGCGGCATTCAGTATCGCCTTGATACCGCATACGCTGGAGGTAACCACCCTGGGCCAGAAGCAGGTGGGCAGCGTTGTGAATATCGAAACGGATATCCTCGGGAAGTATGTACAGAAACTGATTCCCATAACATCAGATGGTTTCAATGAAAGAAGATGAAAGGCAGACTCGATCTTATTTAATGCAGCTTTTTGAGCGGCATGGCTTTAACCCGCGCTCTGATCTGGGCCAGAACTTTCTGATCGATCTGAATATCATCGAATACGTCGTGGAACATGGGCATATCCAGCCGACCGATATTGTCCTCGAAGTGGGAACCGGCACCGGTGGCATGACCACCTTCATGGCCCAGCAGGCGGCGCATGTGATCACCGTCGAATACGACCGCAACATGCATACGCTGGCACAGGAAGCGACCCGGAAATACGATAACATCACGCTGCTGAACTGTGATGCCTTAAAAAACAAAAACCGGATGTCCCCCATCGTGCTCGACGAAATCGCGGCACAACTCGCAGCGCATCCGGGCAGCCAGCTTAAGCTGGTTGCGAACCTGCCTTACAACGTCGCAACGCCGATCATCTCAAATATCGTGGCCTCCGATCTGCCCTGGAATCGCATGGTCGTGACGATCCAGTACGAACTCGGGTTGAAAATGTCGTGTAAACCGTCGAGTTCGAATTACGGTGCCTTGTCGGTCTGGCTGCAGTCGCAGTGTTTTGTGAAACTGCTGAAGAAACTGGGGCCCACCGTCTTCTGGCCGCGCCCCAAGGTCGATTCGGCCATCGTCCAGCTCACACCCAATCCACCACTCAAACAGCAGATTGGCGACCGGGTCTTCTTCCAGGACTTTCTCCGCCGGGTTTTTCAGCACCGCCGCAAACTGATGCGAAGTACCCTGGTAGGGATGTACAGCAAACAATTACCCAAGGCGGACGTGGATTCATTATTACTGTCACACGGGATTGATAAAGAAAAAGCACGGGCGGAAGAATTAAGTATCCCCGAATTGATCGAACTGTCGAACTCGTTTCAGGAACAGATCGCACTGCAGGCAAACCGGTAACAAATTGCCAGCCTCCCAGTCCGTGTCTAAAATGCGTTCATCATAAAAACTTTAAAATAAATCACAGATCAACAGCAAAAACATTCAAGTGTCGCGTGAAGGAGAGGAACAATGGAAGATCGCATTATCTGTCAGGGAATAACCTTTGATGACGTCTTACTGCAACCCGCATACAGTGAAGTAATGCCATCGGAAGTCAGTGTAGCCACTCAGCTTACCAGAAATATTCCTCTGAATGTTCCCATCATCAGCAGTCCCATGGATACCGTGACGGAAAGTGATATGGCAATCGGGATGGCCCAGGAGGGGGGCATCGGCATTATTCACAAGAATATGCCCGCCGATCAGCAGGCGATGCTGGTGGATGTCGTGAAACGGAGTGAGCACGGCGTGATTGTCGATCCTGTGACCCTGCCCCCGGAAGCCACGGTCGCCGAAGCCGCCGAAATCATGAAGCGCAGGAATATCGGCGGGGTCCCTGTCACGAAAAATGGGAAGCTTGTAGGAATTTTAACGAGTAGGGACTTACGATTTTTTGACACGCCCGACAAGTCAATTTCGGAGATTATGACGAAAGACAAGCTTGTAACGGCTAAAGAAGATACAACGCTTGAAGCGGCTCAGCGGATATTATTGGAAAATAAGGTCGAGAAACTTCTGCTGGTTGACGAAAATTATCAACTGAAGGGGCTTATAACAATCAAAGACATCGACAAGACGATGCAGTTCCCTCTGGCCTCCAAAGATTCACGAGGCCGGCTGCGAGTGGGAGCTGCCGTTGGTGTCCACGATTACGAACGAGCCGCTTTACTGATTGAAAAAGGGGTTGATCTCCTGGTTGTTGACAGTGCACATGGCCATTCAGGCAATGTGATACAGACCGTGAGAGAAATCAAAAAACGATGGGACATCGATGTAGTCGCCGGTAATGTGGCGACAGAACAGGGTGCCCGCGATCTGGCAGATGCAGGTGCAGATGCCGTCAAGGTCGGCATCGGTCCTGGTTCAATCTGTACAACACGAATTATTTCCGGCGTCGGTGTGCCGCAGTTAACGGCGATCTCAAATGCTGCCAAGGCATTACAGGGGTCGGGAGTTCCGGTCATCGCCGATGGAGGCATTCGTTACAGTGGAGATATTGCCAAGGCACTGGCAGCGGGTGCCCATACGGTAATGTTGGGAGGTTTGCTCGCAGGTCTGGATGAGAGTCCGGGCGAATTGATTTTATACCAGGGGCGCAGTTTCAAGCGTTATCGCGGTATGGGATCGATGGGAGCAATGGTTAAAGGTAGCAGCGAACGCTACCGTCAAAGTTCAATTAATCAAGATGGAAAGGACACTGCTAAAAAACTCGTTCCGGAAGGAGTGGAAGGTCGTGTGCCCTATAAAGGCCCATTGCAAAATCTGCTCTATCAGCTTGTAGGAGGACTACGGGCCGGCATGGGTTATCTGGGTGTCCAGTCTATCGCGGAAATGCGTACCGAGGCTCGATTCATCCAGGTCTCAGCAGCAACGGTCAGGGAGAACCATCCGCATGATATTGCAGTTACACAAGAAGCACCAAATTACACAGCCGAACATTCGCCCATGGAATAGTCGCCGCCTGCGGTGTCTGTTAACCATGGCGCTCGCGCTGGGAGCATGCCCTTTCTCATTTGCTGGTGAGCCTGCGACATCCACCGATCCGTTCCTGTCCCAGTCCAGCTCGACCGCACAGACCTGGGAAGAGCTCAAAACCCGCTCTCCCGAACAACGCTGGGAATCGCTGGCGAAAGAGAACAAACGCGATCTGAAAAAACAGGAACGCAAAGACCGGCGCGAGCAGCGCAAGACCACTCGAAACAATGATGAACTGGAACAGGTTCCTGTATTCCGCCAGATCCCCGATGATATGCCGGAAACACCGGCTGTCACAGCGACCCTCAAAAACACTCCCCCTGCCAGCAATGGAACCGGCTTCAGCACACCAGTCAGTGCCCCCGCCGAGCCGGGTGTGAAACCATACAAGACAATCGGCCTGGAACAGAACCCGGCAGCACCGGCGACAACGGCGAAAAATCTGGAATTCAAAGGACCGGCGCCTGTCAGCCAGCCTCAGCAGATTGTTCCGGTTTTCCCGGACACGGTGACAACCGGTTCGGCTTACATCAGCAGTCAAAAATCTTATGAACCCGCTGAACCCGTACCAGGCCTGGATCCCAATTCTCCGGATTTTCTGGAAGACGAAACGCCACACTTGCTGAAAAAAATTGCCGGCATCAATCCGTTCTTTGACTATGAACCTGATCCGGAAATTGCCAAAAATGAACCGTGTCGCAACCTGTGCCCGCGACCGGATGGCAAACCCTGTAAAACGACCGATGAAGAAGGGGAACACATTCTCGCCTGTCCCCGCGAATTTCAATTGAGCCACGAACCCTATTCAGGCCGGAACTTCACAGAAAGCATTTATACCTGGGAAGCTTCGGACATCCATTATAACCCGCTTTACTTCGAAGATCCCAAACTGGAACGCTATGGTTATTCACGACGGGATCTGATACAGCCCTTTGTTTCCATGGGTCGGTTCACCGGTCAGCTGCTCGCGCTGCCTTACCAGATGAGCATCGACCCGGTCAGAAAAGACATCTATCCTCTGGGATATTATCGTCCGGGTGAAGACAACATTCCGAAACGCATCAATGGAATTCCCTGGAATACCAAAGCAGCAGTTACAGAAGGACTTACAGCAACCGGCCTGATTTTCCTGCTTCCTTAAGCTCAGAGAGGGGATTCGCAGGCAAGTGGTAGTTGCTGAATGATGACAAATTCGATATTCTCTAAACACACCTTGATCCACAGGACCAGGGTGTGTTTTTGTTTTTTGTCCCCACCAGTCTGCGCTTTTGAGAGTGATTTTCAGTACCATGTCTCGTGACTCAGCCAACAATGTTTCTTCTGCCTCCCGTGAACTGGCCAACGATATCATTCAGCGTGTGGCAAAGCTGGTCAGTGAAGCAGAAGCGGAAACCAAACCACTGGAACTGGACCCGTATCGCGGTCAGCTGTTTGAACTGTTCGTGATGGCGGATGCCGCCGGCTTTATCTCTGAAGAGGCTGAAATCGATCTCACCGCCGACAATCTCTGCCGGGAACTGGCCAGCCACTGGGGACTGGCATCCGCCACCCAGACTGCCGTCGAATCTCAGGCTAAACTGCCTCCCGACCAACTCAGCAAAATGCGAATCCTCTGGTCCGTATTACGCCTCTGGATGGAATGGGATTACGCCTGGAAGCGCTGGGAAGAGTTCCATCCCCAGGATCGCGCCTGACATGAACCGCTGAAACAAGACACCGAAACGAGCCAGCGAACGAGTCAGGAAACTCAGCCGATGACTTCCTGCCAGAACACTTCCAGACGTGCAGCCGCCTGTTCGCTGGTGAACCGTTCCAGAGACTGCAGCCGCGCAGCCTGCGCGAGCGACTGTCCGAGCTCCGGGTCGTTCAATACCCGCGACATCGCGTCTGCCAGCGAACCGGCATCACCGGGGGGCACCAGTAACGCAGAGACAGTGTGCGTCACGATTTCTTTTGTCCCGCCCACGTCTGTCGCGACGACGGGCAAACCACTGGCAATCGCCTCCAGCAGCACCCGTCCCAGGGGCTCCTGTTTAGCAGGATGCACAAGCAGGTCGGCCTCGTTCATGAGCCAGGGAATATCCTCGCGATATCCGAGTCGATGCAGCCTGCCTTTCAAGTCGGGCCGATCAAAGGCGTCATGGAGCGCCTGATCAAACTCGATGCTTTCCTGCTTTTGTGAATGTCGCTCTCCCACCAGTAAATAATGCGTCCGCTGATCCCCCTGCTCTGCCAGTTTCAAAGCCGCTTCCGCCAGAACATCCTGTCCTTTGCGCAGGCCGATCTGTCCGATGGTCAGACAGAGCTGAGTCTCTGGCGCCAGCCCCAGTTGCTGTTTCAATACCCCGCTCGCCGGTCGTGGCTGAAAGCGTTCGATATCGACGCCGTTATAGCAGACGGTGACACGGGCAGGATCAAGACCTCGACTGATGTGAAACTCACGTGTTGCTGCAGAGACCGCCGCCAGGCGTTGATTCTGATTCAGATCGCAATTCGCTGCGCGACTGAGCTTGATGATATCACGCAGATGCCCTGAGCAGGGCACCGGTATCTGATCGGCGAGCGCCCCTGTCAGCCGCGACATCGAGAGACTGTTGGCATGCAGCAGATCGAAGTCACCCGCTGAAATGAGGGGGACAATCTGTTCCACGACCGCTTCCCGCGACAGTCGCTGCCCCTGATCATCGTGAAACAACACAGGATGACAGGGAATGCCGGTCTGTTCCAGTGCCGACTGCAACAGACTTCCAGGAGGACAGAAGGCTGTGAAGAGGAACGACTTCGCATGCAGGCGCGAGAGTACTGCCAGCATCGAATGTTCGCCGCCGTTGAGCGAACCGAATTCAAACAGGAGGGCAATTCGTTTCACAGCTCAGCCGGTTTTCCCTGGTTGATCGAGTTTCGCCTGCAGTACGGCTGCTTTTGTCTTTTGCAGTCCGATGCGGGCCACTTCCAGTGGATCCTGCTGCCAGTAATCCCGGTTGAACAGCTCCAGCGATAACGTACCGCGGAAACCGGCCTGAAAGATCATCCGGAAAATGTCGGTCAGGGGCGCGACCCCATCACCGGGATAGACGAGATGCGAATCGTTGATCGTCTCGCGAGGAGGATCGGCGGGGTAGTCATTCACATGAAAGACCTGGACGGCAGACCCGCTGAGCAGACCGAGCCCGGCAAAGTCGGAACCCCCTTTGTAGATGTGGTAAAGGTCGGGCAGCAGACACGCTTTGGGATGCCCGCTCTCAATGGCAACGAACACCGATTCGCCCAGCCTGGAGAGGGAACTGGAAAACCCCCAGACCTC
>TARA_R100001132_G_scaffold22338_1_pt1 | contig 14639 bp, 11 predicted proteins | sample TARA_R100001132 | Tara Oceans TARA_R100001132 (sample SAMEA2621247) | marine metagenome | biome: marine biome (ENVO:00000447); feature: mesopelagic zone (ENVO:00000213); material: "saline water (ENVO:00002010), including plankton (ENVO:xxxxxxxx)" | depth 800 m | reverse complement strand
CTGGATTCAGCCGGCAGCGGGAGACGCAGGCGGCGCACTGGGCGTGGCGTTGTTTATCTGGCATCAACTGTTGAAAAAGCCGCGCACGCTTCAACCGGAAGACAGACAGCAGGGAAGTTTCCTGGGACCCCGGTTTACAGAGACGCAGATTCGGGCATTTCTGGATGACAGGAAAGTCCTCTACCATCATCGTGCCGATGAAGGGGAACTGTGCGATGAAGTGGCCCGTTACATCGCAGAGGAAAAAGTGGTGGGCTGGCTGCAGGGGCGTATGGAATATGGACCGCGCGCACTGGGAGGGCGGAGCATTCTCGGCGATGCACGCAGTACCACGATGCAGTCAAAAATGAACCGGAAGATCAAGTTTCGGGAATCATTCCGTCCGTTTGCTCCCTCCATATTACAAAGCAGGGTCACGGACTACTTTGATTTTCCACCTGATGTGGACAGCCCCTATATGCTGCAGGTTGCCGACGTGCAATCTCATCAGCGAACGACTCTGCCTGCTGACAGTGATGAGCTCACAGGCCTGCAGAAGCTGCAGTTGATCCGCTCCCGTGTGCCGGCCATTACGCACGTCGATTATTCATCCCGTCTGCAGACAGTGGATGACACACGCCATGGACGATATTTCAAACTGATGGCCGCATTTGAAAAGCTGACCGGGTCGCCGGTGATGATTAACACCAGTTTTAATGTGCGAGGCGAACCAATCGTCTGCACGCCAGAAGATGCGTATCAATGTTTTATGGCAACTAATATGGATGTACTCGTGCTGGAACAGTTTGTGATTCTCAAGTCTGAACAGCCCGAGGCGCGGGTTTTTGAGGATGACCTGCACCTGGACCAATACGCCCTGGATTAAATCCTGAAGAATCGTTTTAGAAGGCAATAACTCAAGATGGCATTAGCAGAAATCAACTGGAATCCCTCTTCCCGCGACTTGAGGATTTTCTCAATCGCGCTGGGCTGTCTGCTGGCTCTGATTTCATTGATCAGCTTTCGAGCGTCGGCTTCGGTTCCGCTGGCAGTGATGCTGTCGGGAATTGCCGTGCTGATAATGGTGATTGGTTTCCTCGCGCCTGCAACAGTCAAACCCGTTTATCTGGGGTGGATGATTCTGCTGTTTCCCGTTCGCTGGAGTGTTTCCTGTTTGTTGATTGCTGTAGTATATTATCTGGTGATGACGCCGATCGGATTTGCTTTACGATTGCTGGGACATGATCTGGTGGGCAGACGCTTTGACGCGCAGGCAAGTTCCTACTGGAGGCGAGAACGCCGCATCAGACAGGAACAGGATTATTTTCGTCAGTTTTAATTCCACTTGAAATACATCATCTCGGAATTCAACAAAGGTTTGAGAATGACAGAACAAACTGATCCGCAGTCAAATTCAGGGGAAGAACAGACAACGGATTTCCTTTCTCAATCGGAATCGGCGACACCGGGAATCCTGGCAGAGTTCTGGGATTTCCTGAAACATAATAAGAAATGGTGGTTAGCGCCGATTATTATTGCGCTGCTGTTGATTGGCTTACTGATACTCATCAGCGGGAGCGCGATGGCACCGTTTATCTATCCGATTTAATTGGATGCATTGTATTCATATTGCTGCAGTCTCAAATATTACAGCTTGTCAGGCGCAGAGAATTCCACGCCTTCGATTTTTCACTGGAAGGTTCCGCGCTACTGTACATGCGAAAATCAATTGTTGCCAATCTTCATAAAATAACAATTTCTTTATATCTGTTATAAAAAAAACTTTCATTTATGAATCTTTATTGGTAGCCTTAAGTCAGCACCTCTAATCCAGTCTGACTATTCTTGTGAATCATTCATTCGAATTTACTTCATCTTAAGATTCAGGAGACACCAAGTGCGACCAGCTCTGAACTCCTTTCTGTTGTTTTCTCTGATAGCTCTTTCCGGTTGTGGCAGCGATCCCACGGCAGATCTCGGAACCGCTGTAACGGTGACCGGAACAATCACCTTGGATGGCAAACCCTCTGATGGCGTGGAAGTGATCTTTAAAAGGCTTGATGCCGGCGCACCAGCAGAGTATCGGCAATACGTTGCGACAACCGATTCGTCCGGCAAGTACAGCCTCGAGAATGTGTACCCGGCGAAATATGCAGTGATGGTCAATGAGAAAAAAGATGAAAAAGCAGAAGAAGAGGGGGCAGCTGCCTTTGAAACGGGCCCTTATAAAAAGTATGGCGTTAACAGTGAATTAACGGCAGAGGTCACTGAATCCAATAAAACTTTTGACTTTGAATTAACTTCTAAATAAACGAACTCCTATCAACAAGCCGGAGTGTCCCTGGTTATAAACCAGATCCAGGGTTCTGCGCTGAAAAATAAATAATAAAATCTAACTGCTGGTCTGGTTCTACAGATCGGTCAATGAATAATCAATCAGTGGAGGATGAAAGCAACTTTCTCTTAAGCGGTATTACCACTTGAGAAGTTGAATATAAATCTTGTATCTGGTGTGAGGCGATTTTGTGTTCCGAATCGTTGTCACTGAATATGCGTTTTTATTTATTTTGTTGTTGTAAAGGAGTTTATTCATGAAACGCAAGGCTTTTACGTTAATTGAGCTTCTGGTAGTCATTGCTATCATTGCCATTCTGATTGCATTGCTTCTGCCGGCGGTGCAACAGGCCAGGGAAGCAGCGCGGCGCAGTACGTGTAAAAACAATCTGAAGCAGATTGGCCTGGCCCTGGCAAACTACATCGATACCACGATGGGAGTATTTCCCAGGGCTACTATCTCTCCTAATGGGCGAGGGTGCTGCTGTGGAAGTTATGGTTCAACGGCTTACAACTCGACTGGAATCCCTCACAGTTTTCATACTGTGCATACGATGTTACTGCCTTATATTGATCAGGCAAATGTCTATAACCAGATCAATATGAGTCTGCGGTACGATGACACGGTTAATGGTCCAGCAGTCAAAACACAGATTCCTGTTTATATCTGTCCCAGTGATAACAGAACTTCTGATTCCAATGTTGTTACAAATGACGCCGGTGATTCGATCTCAATGGCAACTCACAGTTATCCCGGGACGGGATCCAATCATCCTTACGGACTGTGTGGTTTACATGGCACAACTGGATCCGGAACAGGTGTGTTTGCAGAACGGGCCGGGCAGTTGAATGAAGCGGGAACGGCCTTAACCCATCCTGTAATGAAGTTACGTCTGATCACAGATGGAACTTCCAATACGATTGCTTTTTCAGAGTTCGCTCAAAACAAGACCAAGATTGACTGTAATATCGGCAGTACCGCTCAGGCAAAATATGGCTGGGCACGGCCTGCCGTAGGGGGAACTGCATTTACGATTCGCGAGGTCTCTACTCCGAATGGCTGCAATGGTACCAGTACCGGTGGTTCCAATATTGGTATCGCCCGCAGCTGGCACGCGGGTGGGGTTCATGCCCTGATGGTTGATGGTTCCGTCCATTTTGTTGGTGACAGTATCGATGGATTTGTCTGGAGATATCTCGGAGCCGTCAGTGATAATCAGGTTGTCAGTATCAATAAATAAAGCCTGATCTCGTTAATTCGAAAACAGTTGATTTTAGTAACAGTTGAGCCTGGAGGTGGAATTTCCGTCTTCAGGCTCTTTTACATTGCTGACAAGCGTTAGGTGTTCATGTGTGGGTGTCTCTGGCATTTTGCATCAGATCGTATTGACGCTTGGGCCCGATACTGTTTGAATATTTACAGGAAAAAGGCGTCATCAGTAATAATAAATCATGCGAAACCTGTGTGAAGTTCTGGTGTTAATTTTGAATGTGCGTTTTTCCATGTAATCGTATTACAGATTAGAGACGACGTCTGTTGTCTCTAACCGTTAAATCCGCTCTGGCTGGTTTGAGTTTGATGTGCGATCAGCAGTCAGAACAGCTGCTTTTTCAGGAAGCTCTGAACTTCCAGAAAAAACTGGGATCAAAGGAGGACCAATTACGAAGGCTTGAAAGTCAGACCCTTTCCAGACATAAAAGCTGAATTGCTTATTCGCTGCCTGACTGACCAAATTTCTGATCAGATAGATTCCTCCATCACACAATAGAAATACTCTATCCCCGCAATATCTCTCCTAAGTCAGTTTCATCGCTGCTCAATGATTTTTTAGACAGCATTTTCTGCCAAGGTGTCAAACACTGTTTCGTCATCAATTTCTAAATTAAGCTTATTCTTATTTATTGAAGGAGAGACCCCTTGATGAAACGTAAGGCATTTACATTAATTGAACTTCTGGTGGTAATTGCGATCATTGCCATCCTGATTGCATTACTGTTGCCAGCCGTGCAACAGGCACGCGAAGCAGCTCGACGCAGTACCTGCAAAAATAATCTGAAGCAGATCGGCCTCGCGCTGGCAAATTATCTCGATCGTACTATGGGAGTTTTTCCCCGGGCTACCATTTCCCCAAACGGGAGAGGTTGTTGCTGCGGAACGTATACTGCTGCAGCATTCAATACGACGGGAATTCCGCACAGTTTTCATACGGTTCACACCATGTTGCTGCCTTATATTGATCAGGCAAATATTTATAATCAGATCAATATGAGCTTACGTTATGATGATGCCGTGAATTTACCTGCAGGAGCCACCCAGATTCCTGTCTATATCTGTCCCAGTGACAATCGTACCCATGATTCCTCTGTCAGTAACAATGGTCTGGCGACGCACAATTATCCCGGTGCCGGCTCGACGCATCCTTCCGGGCTCTGTGGTCTACATGGAACTTCAGGAGTATTTGCAGAACGAAATGGTCAGTTAAATGAAGCGGGGACAGCGCTGACACATCCTGCGATGAAATTAAAGCTCATTACGGATGGGACCTCCAACACCATTTGTTTTTCTGAATTTGCTCAGAATAGAACAAAAGATGCGGGCTGTGGATTTACTGGCGTGGGGAATCAGGCCAAGTATGGTTGGGCACAACCCGCACTTGGTGGTACCGCTTATACCATTCTCGCGGTGTCGACTCCCAATGGATGTAATGGTACCAGTTCAGCGGGTTCCAACTCCGGGATTGCCCGCAGCTACCACATCGGTGGAGTGCATACATTGCTGGTGGATGGCTCGGTCCATTTTGTTGGTGACAGTATCGACGGACCTACCTGGCAGAGACTGCATACATTCAGTGACGGGAATGTCGTCAGTATCAATCAGTGACTCTGAGTAATCTGTCAGTTACTCTGATAAGCCAGTGCTGACAGATACCGTCTCAAACGACACCGCCCGTTCCCCTTTTTTCTGACAAGGGAACGGGCGGTTTTCATTTTCAGTTGTACCAACCTCACGAGATCGGGTATCTTATCTGTTCAAGGTCCTCAATCGAAACTGCAGGTTCAGGGAACATTGCAGAATAATTCTAATCCGAACAGACTGTTATGACTCGTAAAGCGGAAACTCTGAGTTTACTTGCAGTCGTTTCTGTCATCTCTGCTTTGTATGGCTCCTACTATTCTAACACGTTTCTGTATGATGATTCCGAACAGGTATTGGCACAGCAGCCACTGGAGTCCTTTGATGACCTGATACTGATCTTCACGGAACCCAGTTTTCCAACACTGCCTTACTACCGACCACTGACCCGGGCATCGATCATGTTGCAGAAAACACTGCATGGTGATGATGCACGCTGGTTTCATCTGTTCAATGCGATTCTGGCAGGGATCACTGTCGGTATTGCCTGGCTGCTGATCCGCTTACCGCTGTTTAAAATTCTGCCGGTTCCTGCTCTGTTTGCAGTGGCCCTGTTTGGTCTGCATCCTGCGGCTTCCTCCTGCGTTTATCCCGTTGCCTCCGGTCGTGAAACATTACTTCCTGCTGCATTGATTCTGCTCTCGACCTGGTGTTTTCTGAAAGGCTCACAGAAATATTACTGGTGGTCCGTCGTGACCTGTGGTCTTGCGTTACTTGCCAAGGAGCAGGCGATTGTGCTGCCTGTGTTATTTGTGACTGCAGACCTGTTGAACCTGACGGGACTCCCCGAGAAGAGGCAACTAGCGGGCTGGTTTCGACGTTATCTCCCCTTCCTGCTGCTCCTGGCGGGGTATCTGCTGTTGCGGTGGTTGCTCTTTAGTGGAACGGAAGTAAAACTCATGCTGGCAGAGCAGCCACTGGGACCGTTTTATTCGCTGCTGTATGCTCTGCAGACCAGTTTTGTGCCGTTCGTGGAACTTGTGTATGAGCCACCTGTCGAAGTCTGGTTCGATCCGCTCCGTATTCTCATTGCCGTGCTGCTGACGGGAATACTTGTTTATTTTGTATGGAGGAAATCAGAAGAGTTGGGGCGGTCAGCCTGTTTCTGGGGAGGCTGGTTTTTACTGCTGATGCTGCCGACCTCCAATATTCTGGAGCAGGAATGCGCTTTTTCAGAGCGCTATGTTTTTCTGTCGGTGCTGGCGCCGCTGGCTTTGTCCGCATCAATGATCAGTCAGTACTGGGATCGTTTTCTGGTAAGAAAGCTGTTCATGATCACAGGACTGGTTGCCGGCGTGTGCCTGGCATGTATCAGTGGTATTCGTGGCATTTATTTTGAGAACGAAGAGACATTTTTCCGACAGTGGGTTAATACCAACCCCAGGTCATCAACCGCTCATGTGCACCTGGGGCTGGTATACGCCAGTCATGAGCAGTTTGCCGAAGCGCTCGCCTGTTATGAACGGGCGCTGGCAATTGATCCGGAATTTACAGGGGCTCTCATCAACCAGGCCAACGCCCTGGTAACCATGCAGCAGTATGACCCGGCAATTGAACTGTATCAGCGGTCACTGGAACTGCTGGATGGTAAGTTGCAGCATCTCAAGGTGGGTGTATATCATAACCTGGGTAACGCCTGGTGGGGCAAGCGCGATGCAGAGCAGGCGATTCAGTCGTACGAGCGCGCGATTAAACTTTCACGCGAGCATCTGCCGTCATATCTTGCACTGGCAGACATCTATCTGCAACAGGATCAGCCTGCGCATGCTGCCCGGTATTTAAATGAGGCACTGAAGCTGGATTCAATGACGAAACAGAAACAGCGGGAAATTCATAACGTCATGCAGCGTTTTCAACTGGAATAATAGTAAACTCAGTGTCGTTGAATTACAGCATCCGGTTCAGGCACAATGGTAGCTCTGTTGGTGGTATCTCAAATGGTTCGAAATCTGATTCTCTGTTCTACTCTGCTCTGTCTGCTGTCTGCCTGCAGGCCTGGTGACTCAGCCGAAGAATTGGAAGCGCCGCCGTTAACCGCGCGCGAAGCTGTTATTCAGTCGCTGCCTGTGGTTGAAATTCAACTGAAAGATATTACTCCTGAAACGTTGTCCGCAGAAATAGAGAAGCACCGCGGGAAAGTGGTGTTTGTAGATTACTGGGCGACCTGGTGTCCAATGTGCCTGGATTCCTTTCATCATTTAAGTGAATGGCATCAGGAGTATGCCGACCGGGGCCTGGTGATTCTGGCAATCAATCTGGATGAAGATAATGAAAGTAATCGCAAGGTCGTGACAGAGTATCTTACTGAGTATCGCGCTCCGTTTGAAAATTTTATCTGTTCCGCGGCACCGGATACCAAACCGTTTGAGAAATTTGGCATCGAAGGCAGCACACTTCCGTTCTGTCAAATATATAATCGAGAGGGGGAACTCGTTGTCGCGCTGGGGAATGTCAATCCGGATCATCTTTATGACCAACGCTCAATCAGTGCTGCATTGAAAACACTGTTTCCGCAATCGGCATCGATAGAGAATGACAGTAAATAGTGCAGGTGTCATAAAACATTGCGAAGTGCCTGCAGCAGCAGTGCCTGGTTTGCATTGATTCCCGCCGATCAAATGGTAAATGCAAACCATTTTTTTAAGAGGTGGAAAAGAATCTGTTTGCAGAGCCCCGACGAAATGCCTAGACTGAGTAGATACCAGAGCGTTTCACTCCAGAAATCCTTGCGTTCCCTGTTTCCATCCTTGCCTCCGGATCTGATACCATGCTTCATTTGATAAACTGTCGAAGTGTCTCTGCCTTACTGACAGTATTGGCTGTCTCTCTGCTGACGACGAAAGCTCAAGCCGCAAAGCATACCAACGTGATTCTGATCATGACCGATGACCAGGGGGGCTGGGATTATGGCTTCAAGGGAAACAGGCATCTGAGTACGCCGAACCTGGATACCATCGCCGCGAACGGTGCACGGCTCAGTCGCTTCTATGTCAGTCCGGTCTGTACGCCGACCCGTGCCAACCTGATGACAGGGCGTTACAACTATCGCACCCGTGCCATCGATACTTACATCGGTCGTGCCATGCTCGAACCGGCAGAAGTCACTATTGCCGAAGCACTCGCTCCCGCCGGTTACCGCACGGGAATCTTCGGGAAATGGCATCTGGGAGATTCGTATCCACTCAGGCCACAGGACCAGGGATTTCAGGAAGTGCTCGTGCACCGGGGAGGCGGCATCGGTCAGCCCAGCGACCCACCTGAAGGAGCCGGGAAGTATACCGATCCGGTGTTGTTCCATAATGGTGAAAAGAAACAGATGCATGGCTATTGCACGGATATCTATTTTGATCATGCAATGAAATTTATCGAGCAGAACGAATCGCAGGATAAGCCGACATTCATGTATATCGCGACCAACGCGCCCCATGGGCCTTTTGACGATGTCCCTGAAGATCTTCGTAAAAAATACCAGGCAATGGACCTGACTGATGCTTATGGATTCGATTTGAACCCGAAACGCAAGAATGAAAAACAGTTTGATAAAACAGCGCGCGTTTTTTCGATGATCGAAAATATTGATCAGAATATTGGTAAGCTGCTTCAACATCTCAAACAGATTGATGCGCTGGACAATACCCTGGTCCTGTTTCTCAATGACAATGGTCCGAACGGTCCGCGTTTTGTCGGCGAACATCGCGGGATGAAAGGCAGTGTGAATGAAGGGGGAATCCGCTCCGTTCTGATCGCACACTGGCCGGCACAACTTAAGGCAGGTACGGTCAATCCCACGATCGCCGCCCATTATGATCTCTTTCCGACCATCCTGGCGGCAACCGGTGTCGACAAGCCGAAAGGATTGCAACTGGACGGAGTCAATGTGCTGCCGCTGCTGAAAGACAATGCCGATCAATGGCCTGAACGCTCGCTGTTTCTGCAGTGGCATCGCGGGGATGAACCTCAGCCAAGAACGAATGCTGCGGTGGTCACGCAAGATTATAAAATGACATTCTCCAAACCGGATGAACCGGGCAAACTGTTTCATCTGCAAAACGATCCCGCCGAACGCCAGGACCTTGCGGGAGCCAAAACAAAGCTGGCCTCAAACCTGACAGAGCAATACAACACCTGGTTTCGTGATGTGAGTTCGACACGTCCTGATAATTACGCTCCACCCCGCATTCATGTCGGGAACCCGAAAGAAGAAACCACGGTTCTCACTCGACAGGACTGGCGCTACTCCGGACCGAAAGGGAAAGGCTGGACCAGTGATGCACGAGGTCAATGGCTGGTGACGATTGAGCAGACAGGTCCTTATGATATCAAAGTACTGTTCGGCACAGAGAAAGCACAATCCAGCGTCGAGATGACCGTGCAGGTGGGGCATGATCTGTTTCATGCAGAGGTCCCGGCAGGCCAGACAGAACATGTTTTTCCCAACGTAACCCTGCACGCAGGGGAGCAGACGATTGATGTGAAAATTGTGGAAGGAAAACTCGAACGGGGACCAAAAATGGTTTATATCACTCAGAAACCTCAAGAGTCCTCTGCCCCTTAAATCGTCATTTTGAAAGGGGTTGAGGCCGGTCTTATAACTGTTTCCATCGGTTCTTTCTTATAAGAAAGTGAAAAACGGTCATAATCTGGAATGGTCACAGGCTGTGATTCAAATTACTATAAATAAGGATTGTTAAATTAGAGGGTAAGTACTGTTTTCGTTTTCTGCCGGTTTCACCTGGGAAACCTCCCGCAATTTCATTGCTGGCACGTAGGAACTGTACTGCAGGTACTTACCGAACCTCGATGAATTGACTACTGACAGTCAATCAATACTCACACCTGCCAGTCGCGTAAGTTGTCGGCTGGCCTCTTTAATGGGATTGATTAATGCAAAAGAATTCAAATTTCAGCCGTCGCGAATTTCTGAAGACCACCACCGCCGGTGCCGCTGCTATTTCAGCCGGTGTCTGGACGGGAGTTGCTCCGGCCGCTTCAAAGTCTGCCAACGGTAAGTTGAACATCGCCTGCATCGGTACTGCCAACCGGGCAGCAGCAGATGTGGATGGCGTCAAAGGCGAGAATATTGTCGCGCTGGTCGATGTGGACAGCAACTATCTCGATCGTGCGTCTGCCAGCTTCCCAAATGCCCGTCTGTATGCTGACTATCGCGAGATGCTGGAAAGCGAAGAAGGAAAAATTGATGCCGTTGTCATTGGTACGACCGACCATCATCATGCTCCTGCGACGATTCGGGCAATTCGCAAAGGGCTGCACGTTTATTGTGAAAAGCCACTGACGCACACCGTTCAGGAAGCACGCATCATTGCAGAAGAAGCAAAGAAGCAGGGCGTTGCCACTCAGCTGGGAACACAGATTCACGCTGGTGACAATTATCGTCGTGTCGTTGAGATCGTAGAGTCCGGTGTCCTGGGTGACATCGGCGAAGTCCATGTCTGGGTCGGTAAAGGCTGGGGAGGCGGAGATCTTCCGACGGAAACTCAAGCCCCTCCCAAGAATCTGAACTGGGATCTGTGGCTGGGACCAGCTCCCGAACGGCCCTATGCCGCTGGACGCTATCATCCTGCTCAATGGCGACGCTGGTGGCAGTTCGGTCAGGGAACCCTGGGCGATATGGCCTGCCACTACATGGACCTGCCTTTCTGGGCTCTGAAACTGCGTCATCCCACTCACTGTGAAGCAGAAGGTCCGGAAGTCCATCCGGAAGCCTGTCCGCATGGACTGACTGTCCGCTACAAATTCCCCAAGCGGGGCGATCTGGCTCCCGTCAATCTGACCTGGTATGACGGAAACATGATTCCGAAAAAAGTCGCCGGCGAACGCGTTCCCGGCAGCGGGGTGATGTTTGTCGGTTCGGAAGGCAGCATGTTTGCCAACTACGGCAGTTATAAATTATTCCCCAAGGAAAAATTTGCTGACTTCACTCCTCCCAAGCAGAGCATTCCGAATTCAATCGGACATCATGCGGAATGGATCAAGGCCTGCAAAGATGGTTCTCCCACAACCTGCAACTTTGATTATTCCGGCGCTTTGACTGAATCGGTTCTGCTGGGTAATGTTTCCTACCGTGCGAAGAAAGCACTGGACTGGGATGCTGCCAGCCTGAAAGCCACCAACTGTCCCGAAGCCGACCAGTACATCACCAAAGAGTACCGTGCCGGCTGGGAAGTGGTTTAATTTTGAAAGCCATCCAGTACTGTCCGGCTCCTCAATCGTGAGTGAGCCGGGCTACTGGCCTTCAATGTATTTCAGCTGAATGTCGGTGTCTGGCAGTTTCTTTTTCAATTCCGCCACCCCTTTTTCGGTGACCGCCGTTCGCGTCAGTTTCAGATCTTTGAGACTGGTGAGCCCCTCCAGATCTTTCAGGCCCTCATCAGAGACAGCCGTGGAACCGAGGTGCAGAAATTCCAGCTTCTGCATGTCTTTCAGATATTTGAGACCCGCATTGGTCAACCGGGTATTATCCAGGTTCAACCATTCCAGGCTCGTCAGTCCCTGCAGTGGTTCGATACCGGCATCAGTCAGTCCCACGCGCCATAGATTCAGCTTTTTCAGTTCTCCCAGACCGGACAGATGTTTCATCCCGGCATCCGAGAGCAGGCTGTTTTCACTCAGGTCCAGTTCTTCCAACTGGGGAATTTTTGCGAAAACTGCCAGACCATCGTCCGAGATCTGATTCTGCGAGAGGCGTGTTTTCTTCAGTTTGGGGAATTGAGTAAGTGTGGCGAGCCCATCATCGTCGACCAGTGTTTTAGCCAGGTAGAGTTCTTCCAGTTTATTCAGGTCTTTCATCTGCGAAAGCCCGTCACCGCTGACCCAGAGAAAATCGAGCATCAACGCTTTCAGGTTAGTCAGCTGATTGATGTCAGCCATGGCATCATCATCGATATCCGAGTTGCCGGACAGACGCAGCGCTTTGAGCCTGGAAAGACCGGTCAGATAAGAGATGGCCTTGTTGTTCAACGAGCAGTTTCGCAGGTCGAGGTTTTCCAGTGTCGTGACTTTTCCCACGGGTTCCAGAGCGGCATCGGTAATCGGTGTTTCATTTAACAGCAGGGAACGGAGATGCGAGAGCCCTGCGATGTCTTTCAGTGCCGCATCATCAATTTTTGCTCCGCGGAAATCGACTTCAATCACATAGCCGGCCTGATCCTGTTTCAGTTTTGCTCCCAGCTTTTTCAGGGAATCCGCGAGTTGAACTTCACTTTCAGGCACGCCTGCTGTGGGGGCTTCTGTTGCTTTCTCTGTTTTTTCAACCGGTGTGGCAGCGGGTTTGTTTGAGGGTTCTTTCTCGGCACATCCCGAAATCAGTAACAGTGATAATACGAAAAGGGACATGTCCCGAAACGGTTTCATAGCGGTATCCTTAATACGAAATAGCGAAAACGTGTCACGTCTAAAGCATACCGATTCACGATATTGCTCAAAACTGAATGCGGGGCTGCATTTCCGCTTTTTGTCGAATTGATTCTGTTGTAAAAGCATAAAAGGCCGGTTTGGGAAATTGTAAAATTGTTTTCAGGATGAGTTTAGAGGTAGCGACCGTTTCCCGGTCTGTTAAAAACGGAATTCATAAGCCTGGCGTTCCCCCTCGTCTCCCAGTGAATCGAGCATGCTGATCTCGGCGCGTTTCATGGTGAGATAATCAGTAATTCGGTTCTCTCCGAATCCAGACAGCAGGACCGAATTCTGTTCCAGCGCAGACAGGGCCGACTCCAGGTCGGTGGGATAAGCATTCATGTTCAAGGCACGTCGTTCCTCTGCCGAGAGCAGCGCAGGGTCGGTCAGTACAGGATCGCCCGGATCGAGTTCATTTTCGATTCCGTCCAGTCCTGCACAGATCAGTCCAGAAAGTGCCAGGTAGGGATTACAGGTGGGATCACAGGGACGGTACTCGAGATTGACCGTCGCCGCTTCCTGCCCCTGGTATCCCGAGGCGGCCCGGACACTCGCTTCGCGGTTATCAGGACCCCAGCAGGTATAGCTGGAACTCCAGCAGCGTTCCACAAACCGCCGATAGGAATTCGTGGTCGGGGCGGTCAACGCCATCAACGCGGGCAGGTGTTTGAGAATGCCTCCCATAAAATGACGCGCTGTCCCGGAGAGATTGAATTCACCCGCCGGGTCGTAAAACAGGTTTCGGCCTTCGTCCCACAGACTGAAGTGAATATGGCATCCATTCCCGGCAAACGCAGGGGAGATTTTAGGCATGAATGAAACGCGATAACCGTGCGCCAGTGCGACGCCGCGCACGGTCTCTTTGAAGACCACCTGCTGATCGGCGGCCAGCAGTCCAGCTTGATGTCGTATCGGAATTTCCTGTTGTCCAGGTCCCGCTTCCGGATAGTATTTTTCCACTTTGATGCCCTGTTGTTCCAGCGCATCAATCAGGGGCAGAATAAATGGACTGGCCAGATCCATGGCGGCAGAACTGAAACAGTTCAACTGATCGACGGGTTCCCAGCCCGTCTCCGTTTGATCAGACAGTGTGAATTCATTCTCAAAGGCAGCCTGAATCTGCAAGCCCCGAGCAGCGAGCCGACTGAGAAAGTCTTTGAGCAGGCTGCGGGGACAGAGTTCCCACGGATCGCCCTGCAGCGTTTCCACATCCGCCAGCATTCGGGCGTGACCTGGCAGGTAAGGCAGAACCTGAAACGTGTCGACATCAGGACGGATGCGGACTTCACCCACCGGTTGATATTTACTGAGTGGCGGAAGATGATCGAAGACGTTCACCGACATCTGGGCCTGCGTCAGACCAATGCCACTTTCCAGAATGGCATCCAGTTCCCCCGGCCGGAATGCTTTGCCGCGGGTAATGCCGTCCGGACCCACATAGATGGCACGCACCAGTTCAATCTTCTGTTCCCGTAACTGCTTCTCAAGAAGTTCGCGTTGCATATTGATCATTCACTCAATCGAATCCGGATATTCCAGATCGCGTTTATTGAATTGGTCTGATGGTGGTTCGCAGAAAACTGATCTTAATCATCGACAGGTCACTTTTCCAGTATTGTCGTCGCAAGTATCAACGGCTGCTCACAATGAGCGGCTGATGATGCTTGTGATAATTTACCATTCGCCCTTCGCCTACAGAACTGAACTTCCCCCACCTGTTGCTACACATTCCCGCACTCCCGCTGCATAAAATGAACTTGACCGCTGCGCGCCAACAGCGATAAGCACTAAACTGAGTCGCGCGCGTGCCCAGTTTACAGTGCACTGAAACATGCGACAGCTGTTCCTGACCTTCACTACAAAACAGCCTGTATTTTCCCGATTTGCACTGCTTGAATTCCCACCCGTTCGTGATGGTATCCTGCGGGTCGCCACACATCGCAACTCTTCGTCCCAGCACCGCCCCGACGTCGCAGCAGGTCGGTTCTCTGTCAACCCG
>TARA_R100001132_G_C3275357_1_pt1 | contig 14648 bp, 9 predicted proteins | sample TARA_R100001132 | Tara Oceans TARA_R100001132 (sample SAMEA2621247) | marine metagenome | biome: marine biome (ENVO:00000447); feature: mesopelagic zone (ENVO:00000213); material: "saline water (ENVO:00002010), including plankton (ENVO:xxxxxxxx)" | depth 800 m | reverse complement strand
CTGGGGGGCGTACATCCTCTGCCCGACAGCCGGGACCCCTATATTTCTTTCCGTTCCAATGCCACACTCTTTATCAGGGATTCCTCCGGGACGAATTATCAGACCGCCCCGGAACGAATTGATTTCTTTCGCCCGCAATCATTCCCGGTCAGCAAGCCCTCTGATACGTTTCGCGTCTTTGTGCTGGGTGGCTCAACCGTACAGGGACGACCTTACGCCGTCGAAACTTCGTTTACGACCTGGTTGAAATTCAATCTGCAGGCAGCAGAAACAGAGCGACACATCGAAGTCATCAACTGTGGTGGCGTCTCCTATGCCAGCTACCGCCTGGTTCCCATTCTGCGCGAAACACTGCAGTACCAGCCGGATCTGTTCATCGTCTATACCGGCCATAATGAATTTCTGGAAGAACGTACTTACGGTGATCTCAAACAGAGTTCCTCAATTTCTTTAGCCGCACAAAAATCCCTGCGGGATCTGCGCATCGCAGCGTTCATGCAGCGTTTCCTGCCGGGCATCCGCGAGGAACACGGGAGCTCTCCCAAAACAGTCCTGTCAGCCGACGTGAATGCCCGACTCGATTTTCGCAAAGGCCTGGAAAGTTATCAGCGCGACCTCGACCAGCGTCGCGATATAGCAAGTCATTTTGAATACAACATTCGACAGATGATTTTACTCGCCAGGCAGGCAGATGTGCCGCTGGTGCTCGTTAATCCGGTCTCGAATCTCAAAAACTGTCCCCCGTTTAAATGTGAATTTGAAGACGGACTGTCACCGGAACAGCAGGACCAGCTCATCTCGCTATGGAAAGCAGCCAATAACTGCGACTGGAATCAGGCTGAACGGAAAATGCAGTTGTGGGAAGCAGCCTTGCAGATTGATCAACAACACGCGGGCCTGCTCTACAGCGTGGGAAAGACCTGCGAACATCAGCAGCGTTATTCGGAAGCGAAAACCTGGCTGATTAAAGCCAAAGAAGAAGACATCTGCCCGCTGCGGATCCTGGAGCCGATGCATGACTCGTTGTTTGATCTCGCGCAGGAATACCAGGTGCCCCTGGTGGATATCCGCAATCTGGTTGAGCAGCAGACACCGGATGGAATTCCGGGAAGTGAATGGCTCGTGGATCATGTTCATCCCAGCATCGAGGGACATCAATTGATTGCCAATGCGCTCTATGAAAAACTGGTCGCGTTACGACTCTTCCCGCAACCGGCAGACTGGCAATCGAAGCGGGATCAACTGTGGCGGGAACATTTAAGTTCGCTATCGGAAGAATATTTCCTCCGCGGCGCGCTGCGCAGCAAAAGACTGGAAGGCTGGAGCCGAGGACGCAGTCAGAAAATCCCTCCCGACTCGAAACAAGACGCAATCCAATAACAGTCCAGTCTTCTTCTGTTTCATTAGACTTATTAATTAAATTGCGGTTTGTACAAACTCTCAAGTAAACCGCTCTCTCTTCGAAAACAACAAACCGTATACAAGTCAGAGTTTACGGGAACAGACAGTCTGCAGCTTCTTTGCAGGCCGGTTTAGGACCATGTTTTGATTATGGTTCTGCAAACCGGCAGACTTGATCTACTTTTCCCCGATGTATAGGATTTGACGAAACCTCATAGTATGTCCCCGCCAGATCAGGTTATGTAATCATTATTGAAAAATAACCTCTTTCGTCCGTGTTCACTTTCTGAACATGCTCTTTATGCTTCCATACATTTTACTGGAAAAGCCATGACAAGCGCACCATCATCATCCACCAGACGAGGCTTTACACTCATTGAATTGCTGGTCGTGATTGCGATTATCGCGATCCTGATTGCATTACTGTTACCTGCCGTTCAACAGGCCCGGGAAGCTGCCCGCCGCAGCACCTGCAAAAACAATCTGAAACAGGTTGGTCTGGCATTACACAACTATCATGAGACACATAGCGTTTTTCCTCCTGGAGGACTCGGCAGCCATGGTCCGACAGCCTGGATCCATATTCTGCCTTTTGCTGATCAGGCAAACGTCTATAACCAACTGGTCTTTGAAGGAACCTACTTCTGGTTTGGAGGCGCATTAAGTGTGCCCAACTCTCCCGCCATCAATGACACCAAACCTCCTTACATGGCCTGCCCTTCGAGCGCACTGCCACAAAGCGTCAACGCATCCACAAGTGGTACCGAGACCAGCGTATTCATCTCATCCTATATTCTGATTTCCGGTGCAACCGGCATTAATGAGATTCAGGATGACTCCTATTCCAAAGCTGGTTTCAGTAATAAAGGCATCCGTTCTAACGGTGGTTCCTTTACCTTCAGAAAATCATTCCGTATTCGTGATTTCCTGGATGGAACATCCAATGTAGCGATGGTCGGAGAACAGTCGGGCTGGGGAACGAACGCCAGTGGCGCGCAGACCGATATTCGCTCTGCTTTTGCCAGTGGTGCCTGGATGAGCCCCAACACACCCATTGATCACGATCCCCGCTGTTACAATACAACCACGCTCCGCTATCCCATCGGTTACCAGAACACGGGAACGGGAATCGGTAACGACGCCTGTAACAACCCGATCCAGTCACAACACGTGGGCGGGGCGCACATGCTGCTCGGAGATGGCGCCGTCCGGTTTGTCTCTGCCAACGCGGACTTCAATACCATTCGCTATCTCTGCAGTCGTGCAGACGGAAATGTACTCGGCGAATTTTAATTTTTGATTGTCCCTTGAACTGAAATCGTGAAATTGCATGTGGTGTTCTCTCTACACGGGGATCACCACATCTTTTTTGAGCTAGACATATCCTCCTGGAATCGAATCAATGAAATCGCTTGCCCCCATTTTTTTCACTCCCCTGGTTATGTTATGCATCCCTCTACTCTTTAGCGGCTGCCAGGGTTCCACGACCGATTTTGGTCCGACCGGAGCGTTATCAGGAAAAGTGACTTACCAGGGTGAACCGGTCAAAGAAGGTCTCGTGCAGTTCAATAATGCGGAGAAAGGGTTTGGCGGTCAGGCGGTAATCAATGAAGATGGAACCTATACCGTCACCAATGATTCCGGAGGGCTGGTCCTGGGAACCTATCAGGTCAGTGTGGTGCCTCCCACAATTGAAAAATCGTTTGGCCCCGACACACCTGCTTCCGAAGTTCTGAAGGAGATGCCCAATATTCCGCAAAAGTACCACTACCCCAAAACCAGTGGGTTGAGCGTCGAAATCAAACAGGGTGACAACACCTACGACATCGACATGCAATAGTGCATTCTTGTCACTGGTCCCGGTTCAAGAAATCGAACCGATTCACACGCTCATCGCATCTGCTGATCTGGCCTGCTGTTTATTGCAGAAAAAGGATACAAATCTGACGCATACTCTGATTGATTCGAGTCGGCTGCTACTCTATGATCGAAGATCAACGTCTGTTTCAATGACGTTGATCTTGTCTGCCATGAATCTGATCTGTGACGCCGCTCAACATGAAAGAGACTCCTGATGAGACAACGCTGGATTTTCACATTCCTGGGGCTGATCTTCCTGATCGCCGGGCAGCAGGCACAAAGTGAAACAGGGACGGCTCCGTTTGTCGCCGGCTTTGATCGCTTCGCCCGCCATGACGAGCTGGAGTCACAAACGGGAGGTCAGCTGCTGATCAGCGAACTGAGTTGCGTCGCCTGTCATCCCTCCGAACGCTCTGAACTGCAACCCAAACGCGGCTCCCGCTTGACGGGAGCCGGCAATCATTTGCAGCAGCAATGGATGCGCGAATTCCTCACTTCGCCGCAAACCACCAAAGCAGGCACCACGATGCCGGATGTGCTGCATGGTTTGTCTGCGGAAAATAAACAGCAGGCGATTACCGCATTGACTGCGTTTCTCACAGCGCAAGAGTCTGATTATCCTGTGATCAAAGCGACCGGCGCCAATCCGGTGCCGCATCAATTCTGGAAGAAAGGCAACGTCACACAGGGTCAGGAACTGTATCACAAACTCGGTTGTGTGGCCTGCCATGCGCCCGATGAATCGTATGAGCCGGGGGAGACTAAAATTTCCCCCACCGATAAGATGCTCGCGCAGCTCGATCCCGAAGACATTAAAGAACTGGGACTGGCCGCCGCCATGCGACCGGTGAATTCCGTTCCCCACGGCAACCTGCCAGCGAAATACACGGCAAAAGCGTTAACGTTTTTTCTGCTCAATCCCGAACAGACACGCCCCGCCGGTCGCATGCCGCAGCTCAAGCTCAAGGCAGTCGAAGCAGCCGACATCGCCGCCTACCTGCTGCGAGATCAGACACATTCACAGCCTGTTGAAGAAAGCGCTCGCACTGCAGATTTAGTCGCCCGGGGACAGCAACTGTTTGTCGAATTGAAGTGTGTGAACTGCCATGATGTCAACCATCTGAAGCCCAAACAGTTTGCTCAACCGCTGGTAAAATTAAACGCAGCCGCTGCGACCAGTTGCCTGCATGCTGCCCAGAAAAACATGCCCGCGTATCCTCTGGACAGTCAGCAACAGACGGCGATCGAGCAGGCTCTCAACGGTCTACGCGATCAGAAACCATCAACGCCTCAACAGCAGCTCGATTTTCAGCTACTGCAGCTCAACTGTTATGCCTGTCATGAACGGGATAAACGCGGCGGCGTAGGCATTAACCGCAAACCTTACTTTGAAACCGCCGCACAAGTCGACCTGGGTGATGAAGGCCGCATTCCTCCCACGCTGACGGGGATCGGCTTTAAACTGCAGAAGAAATGGCTGTCGAAAGTCCTGAATGGATCGGGCGACATCCGCTTTCATATGCAGGCCCGCATGCCCGTCTTTCCCAAACAACAGGTCTCTGCGTTGCCCACCGCTTTTGAAAAAGTCGATGGCAAAACGCAGCTGCCTGATACCAGAGTCTTCCCCGAGCATCACAAACTGGCGTCATCTGGTCGCATCATGCTGGAGACCGGCTGCATCCAGTGTCATCCGATCCGTGGTGAAAGCATGCCGGGCGTGGTTGGCACCGATCTGGGAGATGTCACCAACCGCGTGCATCCCGCCTGGTTCCATGCCTTTCTGCTGGACCCCGCTTCTTTAAAACCACGTACCCGCATGCCCACATTTTTTCCGGATGGCAAGAGCCAGAACAAGGGGCTGCTTGCAGGCAACGTGGATCAGCAGATCGCCGCACTCTGGGGTTACCTGAAAGCGGGATCCAGACAGCCACTGCCTGAGAAAATCCTGGAAGCAAAATCCAAAAACTACGAACTGGTTCCCGACAAACGTCCGATTGTCCTGCGCACGTTCATGCAGGAGGCGGGCACGCATGCCATCGCCGTGGGTCTGCCGCAGAAGGTCCATTTCGCCTTTGATGCCGAACAGGTCCGACCGGCGCTCGCCTGGAAAGGACGCTTCCTCGATGCCCAGGGAACCTGGTTCATCCGCTTCGCGCCCCCTGCCGACCCGCTGGGCAGTAAAGCGGTGCTGTTTCCCCCGGGCGCATCAGTAGCGAATTTGAAAAATGATCAGCAACCGTGGCCCGTCTATTCCCCGGAAGCGCATGAACCACAGTTTCGTGGTTATCGCGTCGATGCGAATGGGATTCCCACTTTCCTGTATCGCTGCGGAAACGTTGACATTGAAGACCGGTTCGAAGCCACCGACAAACAGACTCTCAAGCGCCGGCTGACCATCACAGGCAACCAGAAATCCAGCGATTCAGAGATACTCTGGTTGCGCGGCCTGGCAGGCAAAACTCTGAAGCAACTGAATCCGACGACCATGCAAAATCAGGCAGGGCTCCAGGTTTCGGTCTCGCCTGAACTGGCCAAAGCCGGCCTGCTTCGCAAACACGACAATCAGTCTGACTGGATCTTCCCGGTTCCAAAAGCAGAACAGACCACGATCGAGGTGACCTACCAATGGTAAAACACGCACTCCTGTTTTCATTGACGCTACTCTTCATCACGTTTGTCGGCAGCGCTGGTGACAGCCAGTCCGTTTTCGCAGAGAGCGAAGAGGACTATTACCGACTCGTGTCGATCATGACGCCCAAAGCGCAAACCGAATCACGGGCCGCCAACTGGAAGCCCGCGCCCGGTGACCTGGTGCTGGAAGTCAGCGGCATCGCAGTCCTCGATGATCATCGCATCGCGGTTGCCATTCGCAAGGGCGAGATCTGGATCATGGATGGCGTGTATGAAGAGCCTCCCAGAAATGTGACTTACAAACGCTTCGCGACGGCCCTGCATGAACCGCTGGGTCTGATCTGGAAAGACGGCGCATTCTACACCGTCCAACGCAGCGAACTGACCCGCATCCGCGATACCAACGGTGACGACATCGCCGATGAATACCTGACCGTTGCCAAAGGCTGGGGCGTGACCGGCCATTACCATGAATATGCCTACGGCCCCGTATTGGATCACGAGGGAAACCTGTGGCTCACGTTGAATATTGGACTGGGCCTGAAGAAAGAACACAAATCGCGGGCCGTCACCGACCCGACGCTGGGCTTTTCCCAGGGACGCTGGCGCGGCTGGGGCATGAAGTGCACACCTGAGGGCGAACTGATTCCTGTCTGTGCGGGCATGCGGTCCCCTGCCGGACTGGGTGTGAACCGCGCCGGCGATGTATTCTACACCGATCAGCAGGGAAACTGGGTCGCCACCAATTCACTGCATCATATGCGCGAAGGCGCATTCTTCCATCACGTCGAAGCACTCGCGTCAATGAATCTTCCCGGTTCTCCCGTCAAGGGAATCAAAGAAATCCCCAATGGGCTGCCTTTCCCGGAAGCCCTGAAACGCATGCCGCAACTCAAGCCACCTGCCGTCTGGTTCCCCTATAAAAAAGCCGGTCAGTCGGCAACCGATATTATGCTCGATGACAGCGGCGGAAAGTTTGGTCCCTTTGACGGCCAGTTTTTTGTCGGTGAATTTACACAGGCTTCTATTCAGCGCGTCTTCCTCGAAAAAGTGGACGGCGAATACCAGGGAGCCTGCTTCCCCTTTCGGAGTGGCTTCGCGTCCGCGGTACTCCGCATGAATCAGGGAACCGATGGCAGTATGTTTGTCGGACTGACCAATCGGGGCTGGAGCAGTCTGGGCACTGCCTCCTATGGTCTGCAGCGGCTGGTCTGGACGAAAAAAATGCCGTTCGAAATCAAAGAGATGCGGGCGCAACCCGAAGGATTTGAACTGGTCTTTACCAAACCGGTCGACCGCAAGTCAGCCGCCGATCCCGATTCTTACAAGCTGCAGAGCTATACCTACACCTATCACTCTTCCTACGGCAGTGACGAAATTCTGCCTCGCAACCTGGAGATTGAAGAGATCACGGTTTCAGAAGATGGTTTGAAAGCGCAGCTCAAAGTGAAAGGCCTGCGCGAACTCTATGTTCACGAACTGAATGCGACAGGAGTGAAAAGCCGGGACGGTCAGTCGCTGCTGCATCCCGAGGCTTATTACACACTGAATCGTATTCCGAAGAAGTAATCTGTAGCCAGGTATGCTGTAGCGCCTCCAGGTCCATTTGGACCGAATATCATAGTACGAGAGGCCCTATGGTGATGCGTATTGCGCTCTCGGTTCGGCAGCTTCAATTCAGAAAGCCGCGTTCGCGCAGTTCCTGGATATTGCCCGGCGCACTCTCCCAGACCCGCTCGGCGGCATAACGCATCACGGCGATGCCTCCCATGCCGGGAGGCGCACTGAGTATCGCCACGTGCTCTTCCTCTTCATCATCCAGCTGGCGATTCAGTTTGGCAACCGCTTCTTCAATGCTGTCACTCACAATCCGCTCGGGGCCACTGGTATTGGCAAATTTCAGATTCGAAAAGCCGGCAGTCCGCGATAGCAGAAACGCGGCCAGGTCGGCCTCTGCCTGCTCTTCAAAGAAATTACGAAATTCCGGCTCCATGCGATCGGGGGTAATGATCATCGGGCGGGTGATACTGACTTCGCCTTTACGGATCGTGACCGTCGACCCGCTCTCTGCGGCACCACAGACCAGAAAATAGGGCAGTTTCTGGTCGCCGAAGGTAAATAAAGAGAAAGGGACCGGGCGTTCAATCCGCACGGAAGTCCAGATTTCGAAGAAACGCTGTTCATCGAACTCGTGTGAAAAATTCATCAGGTTCCAGCCGGGTTGAATAGGAAAGCGGCGATTAAAACGCTTCTGATCAGCGCGGATCATTAACTCAGTTTTTTCAGTTTACTGACACGTCCGATAGAAACCCATTCGGTCACAAACAGGTTGCCTGTCTGGTCGAAACAGGCATCGTGCGGGTGAACGAACCGACCGGCCTGCCAGGTTTCAGGCTGGGTACGCACTTTAAAGCCATCCAGAACTTTGTTCGTCCAGTCCTGATCGTATCCCAGATGCGTGATGACTTTATTCTGCTTGTCAAACAAGGTCACCCGTGCGTGCAGGTCAGAGACGACCATGATATCACCCTGAATATCTATATCGGCCGGAAAGCTGACCGCATTGACAAAACCAAGATGGTTTCCCTCGAGCGAGAAGTACTGCAGACGATGATTGGCCCGGTCGCAGACGGCAATTTTCGGCGTACCATCGCGTTCATCCAGCCACATCCCGTGTGGCGTTTTCAGCTTGCCAGGCTCGGTTCCACTTCCGCCCCAAAAGAATTCGGGTTTCCCCTCTTTTGTGTATTTGTGAATATAGTGAGAACCATAGCCATCGCCGACATAAAACCCGCCGTCGGGAGCAAAGGCAATGTTCGTGGGACTGTAACGCTGCTTCGTATCTTTGTAAGGCTCAGGATTTTCTGGTCGACCGATCGTCCACACGACTTCACCAGTCAGACTGGTTTTTGACACAACGCCATGCTTTGTATCGGAGAGATACAAAAACTCGTCGCTGCCTTCTTTGCGAACGTCAATGCCGTGCCCGCCGCCATGATATTCTTTTCCGAATGAACGGACAAATTTACCGGCGGGGTCGAAGACTACAATCGCATCCATCGGGGTTTTGGATTTCGAACGATGCTTGATATATACCAGGCCCGCCGAATCAACACACACGCCATGCGTTTCGCCCCACTGGATATGTTTGGGAACATCGCCCCAGTTATGGATCGCTTCATACTGAAATGCCCCTTCGCCCAGGATGGGAGGCTTGGTGCCTGCTTTGTCTTCCGCGCCCAGGATGGCAGGTGCAAAAAAACTGCCTGCGACAGCCGCGCCGGCGACTTTGAGGAAGGAACGACGGGAATCGGTCTGAGGTGAGTTCAAGGCTGAGCGCTGATCCATAAAAACTGATACCTGGCAACAAAAGTTCGTGTCAATCTGTGGCTTTCTCCATGCGAGAAAAACATACTCCTGTTCGATCTTAACGCGCACATTCACCGCTTCTCAATTGAGGATGCCAAAAAATAGGGTATTCTGACAATGTTCTCCGTAGATCCCTGACTCGTTTCACGTACAACAGGCAGAGTCTCTTCAATTAAGATGGTTATCTTCCGGCAGATGTGGTATGAGAGGCTCACAGCGATAAATAACGTTTATCCTGACTGTTACAGACTTTAACTTCATCCATTCCTGCTGATTTCCTCTGAGAAGGAAGGGAATACAATGCATGTCACCAGCACGATTCCCCTTTTGTTCACCATCGTGTCACTGTTTTTGCAGCAGCCACTGCGCGCCGCCGATGACAATTCGACAGACAGATCCGAATTGCAGATTGATTCCGTACTGGTCAGCCTGATTGAAGAAGTCGAAGTCCCTGCCCGGGAAGTCGGCCAGCTGAATATGATCAAAGTCAAAGAGGGTATGACGGTCGAGAAAGGGGCCGTGCTGGCACAGATCGAAGATTCCGAGGCGATGCTCCTGTTACAGCAGGCCAAACTGGAATACGAAATGGCACACCTTAAAGCCGCCAATGACGTCGATCTCCGGTTTGCCCGCAAAGCTCATGAAGTCGCCAACGCAGAACTGCAGCGAGCCGAAGATTCGATCAAAAAATATCCCAAAAGTATTTCCAAAACCGAACTGGATCGGCTGAAGCTCACCTCGGAAAAATCGGAACTGGAAATCGAACAGGCTGCCGAAGAACGCAAGACGACTCAACTGGAAGCCAGCCTGAAACGAAACGCCGAACAGATTGCCTCGCTGGCGGTGCAGCGGCGAAAAGTGGTCTCGCCGATCAACGGCATGGTGGTGCAGATATTGATCCGCAACGGTGAATGGGTGCGCCCCGGTGATACCGTCCTGCGTATTTTAAGGCTGGATCGACTGCGGGCTGAAGGACTGATCAATGCGTCGCGTCTGCAGGAACAGGATCTGAAGGATCGCCCGGTCACACTGGTGGTCAATCCGGGTACGAAACAGTCGATGGAATTCCAGGGAAAAATCTCGTTTGTCAGCCCTGAGATTAATCCGGTCAATAACCAGACCCGCGTCTGGGCGGAGATTGAAAACCCGGACCTCAAACTGAAACCGGGCATGCGGGCTTCCTTGATCATTAAATAAACCCGTGCGATTCAGAAAGCGACTCCAGCCACCATGTCGTTCGGTCCTCAAGACTTTTCGAACCAGCCCCTGCGACTGAGAATGCGGGCCGACCTGCATGTGCAACCGCTGCAGTTTGGGGGAAAAAAATACTGGGGCATCAAAGACCCGATTTCCCTGCAGTATTACCAGTTGCGCGACGAAGAATATTTCATACTGCAGCAGTTGGATGGACGGGCTTCCTTTGATGTCATCCGGAAAAACTACGAACAACGCTTCCTGCCCCAGAAACTGCAGGCTGCGCACCTGCAGGGATTTCTCTCGCGACTGCATCAGTCCGGCCTGGTCATTGCGGACGCCTTTGGTCAGGGGGAAATTCTGCTGGACCGTCAACTGCAGAAACAGCAGCAGTCACGGCGGGCACGCTGGATGAATCCGCTGGCGATCCGCTTTCGCGGTATCGATCCACATCGCCTGTTGAACTGGCTGCAACCCTGGACGGCGTTCTGCTTTACCCCGCTGTTTCTGCTGGCGGCATTGCTGTTGATGGGGTCGGCGGTCACGTTGATCCTGACTCACCTGGACGCGGTCATCGCTCAGCTTCCCGACTTTGCTGCCTTCTTCGAAGCCCGCAATCTGATACTGCTGGGCTGCAGTCTGGCGCTGGTCAAAATCGTGCACGAACTGGGGCATGCGCTCGCCTGTAAACAGCTGGGAGGCGAGTGCCGGGAAATGGGTGTGATGCTGCTGGCGTTCATCCCCTGCCTGTATGTGAATGTCAGCGATGCCTGGACCATGCGCGACAAGTGGCACCGGATCATCGTGAGTTCTGCCGGCATCTTCGTGGAACTGGTGATCTCTGCGGTCTGTGTTTTTCTCTGGTGGTTTACTTATCCCGGGCTGCTGCATGCGCTCTGTCTGAATATTGTGGTGGTCTGTTCGGTGAATACGCTGCTGCTGAACGGAAACCCGCTGCTTCGCTATGATGGCTATTATATTCTGCTCGATCTGCTGGAAGTTCCCAACCTGCGACAGCGGGCACAGACCATCGTTTCCAACCGGCTGCATCACTGGTTTTTCGGGCACAAAGCCGAAACCCTGCTCAAGGAGCCTCGCAGGCTGAGACGTTTTCTGTTCTGGTATGGCATCGCCTCGGTGATTTATCGCTGGTTTATTGTATTCGCGATTCTGACCGTCTGTTATTATGTCCTGGAACCTTATGGCCTGGAAATTATCGCACAGGTCATGGGGGCCTTTGTCCTGCTGGGAATGTTAATCGTGCCTGTGAAAGCTGCTGCCGTTGAAATCCAGACCTTTTCCAAAGCAGGCCAGATCCAATGGCGACGGTTTATCATTCGCGCCGCCTGTGTGCTGCTGTTCCTCGCGGGACTGCTGTTGATTCCTCTGCCTCACCGGGTTACGGCTCCCGCGCTGATCGAACTCCAAAATGCCAAACATGTTTACGTCACTGCCCCCGGTTTTCTCCAGTCGATCACAGTCCCGCAGACCTTGATTGAGCAGGGTGCAGTGATCGCTGAACTGTCCAATGAAAAAATCAAACAGGACATCCTCAAACTGACCGGGCAGATCAGCGAACAGGAGATTCGCATTTCCACACTCGAACGCCGCCAGTTGGATGATCCTGAAGCAGCGCAGGAACTCCCCACTGCGCAGGAACAACTGCTTGATCTCAAAGACCAGTTGCAGCAGCGACAGACCGACCAGCGTCGGCTCATACTCAAAGCGCCTCTCACGGGAACCCTGATTCCGGCGCCACGCAAGACTGCCACCCCCGAGGCAGGGGAACTGCCCCTCTGGACCGGCTCCCCCTTTGATGCGGAGAACCGGAACTGCTTTCTGGATCGGGGTACCTGGCTGTGCTCGCTCGGCAATCCCGATCAGTTACAGGCGCGATTGATCGTCGACCAGGAACACGTCGAATTTGTTCAGACTGGTCAGAGTGTGCGCATCCTGCTGGATGAATACCCGGGCGAGGTCTTAGCGGGCACGATCCAGGAAATCGCCGAAATTGATCTGGATGATCTGCATCCGAATCTGATGCACCGGGACGAACTCACCACCGAAGTCGATGCCTCCGGGAAACAGCAGCTCAGCAGTACCTCTTATCTGGCACTGGTCACGCTGGAAACACCGGTTGAACAGCCCCTGATTCACTCGACCGGGCAGGCCAAAATTGCAGTCCCCCCGGAATCGCTGGGAAAAAAACTGTATCGCCAGCTGCGAAAGACCATACGCCTCTTCCAATAAATATTATCGCACATGCCGCAAACATCCCAGTTTCACATTCTGGTGAGATAGAGAATCAACGTTGGCAGATTGCCTCAGTATTGCTAAACTTCCGCGATTCAAATACTGCAGCTAATCGATTAATAAAACGGTATCCCATTTTTTCAGCAGACGGTGGCAAGGAGGCTTCCCGATGACCGATTCCAATATGAATCCCTCTTCGACTTTGAACATTGTGGTTCTCTCAGGTGGAGAATCGGCTGAGAGTCAGATCAGCCTCAAAAGTGGTGAGACGGTCGCGCGGTCTCTGTCAGCGCGGGGGCATCAGGTAAAAATCGTCGACCCTTCCCTGGTAGACCTCGACAGTTTTGACTGGACCGGCTGCGACGTTGTGTTCATCGCCTTACATGGAACATACGGGGAAGATGGCACAATTCAATCCACGCTGGATCGACTGGGCATCCCCTATTCCGGCTGTGACGCCGCAACTTCGAAACTGGCGTTCAGCAAATCGGCTTCGAAAGAACGCTTTATTCAACACAATGTAAACACACCCTCTTACGTGCTGATTCATGAATCAGACGACGCCGGTCGCATTGAACAGCATGCCCGCAGCATGGGTTATCCCCTGGTCGTAAAACCCGATGCCCAGGGTTCCAGCCTGGGTGTGACGATCGTGAAAACTCCCGAAGAGTTGCCACAGGCCCTGACCCGGTGTTTCCATTACGATTCGTTCGGCATTCTGGAATCAGCGATCAAAGGAACCGAATGGACCGTCACGGTGGTCGATGATCAGGTTCTGCCTCTGATACAGATTCGGACCCCTCACGAGTTTTTTGACTATGAAGCCAAGTACACTGAAGATTCAACAGAATACCTGTTTGACTTCGATCTGCCGACCAATGTGATACAGTCCATTATCAAGACAGGTGCGAATGCCTGTACCGCGCTGGGCACAACCGGAATTGTACGCGTCGATCTGCTGGTGGACCGTTTCCAGCAACCCTGGGTTCTGGAAATAAACACCATTCCGGGCTTTACCGATCACAGCCTGGTACCGAAAGCAGCCGCACGTGCGGGGATCGATTTTGGTGAACTGTGCGAGCAGGCGCTGGTCAACTGCCTGAAAAAAGCCACTGCCCGCCCGCAAAATTGATAAAGTTTCACCAGTCGGCCTGATTCACTGAGGAATCCCCTGTTTTTCAGTGAGCGTCGCAACACAAAGTACTTCAAGTTGCGATAATCATAATACAGAGACCGTGCGCAGATGCCCTCAAGCTGAGCCCCACCAGCCTGCCGCATCGACGGGCGTCTGTTCTTCTGGAACGCATCACAATTAATCATAGGCATCTCCCAACCTGTCATACTCGGCCCAGACAACCTGGGAGACGCTACAGTAAAACGGAATTCCGTCTACCCCGATCCACTGCGATTCGCAGCCCGATGATTTGTCAAAGGTCAACGATAAACCAGAGCACATGAGTCGAAAAACCAGCAAAAAACGACCTGCCAAAAAGAAGGTCGAAGTGGTCGAAGAAGAGGACACAGGGGAAGAATCACCTTCCCTGTTCAGCCCTTCGTCATTGATCCGCCTGCTCTTTCGCCCCAAAGTTCTTTTGATACTGGCGGTGGCGGTAACCGGTCTGTTCTTCTTTCAGAAAGTGAAGCAGCAGATTCCCGATCTGTCCCAGCGCGAAGAGTACCAGATCGAAACCAAAGAGCTCTCGCTGCAGCCGTCACCCCCGCATTATGTGCCGATCGACATTGTCGACCAGGTCATCAAACGCAGCAAATTGCCTGCGCAGGTCTCCCTGCTTGACCAGGGGCTGGTGCTCAAAATCGCCGACGCATTTCAGCAACATCCCTGGGTGGAGAAAGTCATTTCGGTTCGTAAAACGAACACGGTGGAAGTCGAAATCCAGTTTCGCAAACCCGCTGCCATGGTCGAACTGAAACAGGGCCTG
>TARA_R100001132_G_scaffold26644_2_pt1 | contig 14662 bp, 10 predicted proteins | sample TARA_R100001132 | Tara Oceans TARA_R100001132 (sample SAMEA2621247) | marine metagenome | biome: marine biome (ENVO:00000447); feature: mesopelagic zone (ENVO:00000213); material: "saline water (ENVO:00002010), including plankton (ENVO:xxxxxxxx)" | depth 800 m | reverse complement strand
GTGCGGATGCCGCCGTTCGACCGGGCTGTCTCTGCATTGATTGAAGATATTTACGCCCGTGGCCTGGATAAAAAAGTGCTGCTGGTCGTCTCGGGTGAATTCGGTCGCACGCCCCGCATCACCGTACAGCCGGGAACGAAAAGCAAAGTCATGCAACCGGGCCGCGACCACTGGCCGGGTGCGATGTCGGTCCTGGTCTCCGGGGGTGGTGCTCCCATGGGACAGGTAATCGGCTCAACGACCGCCAAGGGGGAATACGCCAAAGATAACAAGCTCGATCCCAACGATCTGCTGGCAACCGTCTACCATTTCCTGGGCATCGACCAGAACCACGAGTTCCTCGACCTCAGCGGCCGCCCCATGCCTATATTGCCACACGGCGCACCGATCAGGGAACTGATCTGAAACTTGTAGTATCTCTTGTTTCGAAAATACCCCCGGCTGGGCTCGAACCAGCAACCTCTGGCTTCGGAAGCCAGCACTCTATCCAATTGAGCTACGGGGGCTCATTTCTCTGACACCTGAACAGGTTTCCCTGTTTTCTCTCTATTTTCGCGTGAACCGGTCTCAGACCAGCCTATGAACTGATTTACCGTCAGAGACTCCCACGCACAAGGACCAGCGTCATAATTTTAGTTCTGTCTTGAAAGACAGTCCGCTCAGAGCCTTGTAAAATCACCAAATCTTCATAATAAATAAGCACAATCTTAACAACAATCAATTCAGATGAACACCTGCCAGACACCCCCATTCCTGTTCTTTGGGGTAATTACCAACACGATAGGTTCAAAGACAAAATGTTTGAAATGACGACCACCCTCATCGGAGGTCTGGGGATCTTCCTCCTGGGAATGAAATACATGTCCCAGGGGCTTCAATCGATTGCAGGAGCCGGTTTGCGGCGGCTGATCGGTGCTGTCACCAATAACCGGATCCTGGCAACACTCGTCGGGTTCCTGGTCACTGTACTGGTTCAGTCCAGTTCTGTGACCACCGTCATGACCGTCGGCTTCGTGAACGGGGGCCTGATGTCGCTGACCCAGGCCATCGGTGTGATCATGGGTGCGAACGTCGGGACCACGGTGACAGGCTGGATTCTCGTGCTGAAAATCGGCAAGTATGGTCTGCCCATTCTGGGGGTTTCCGCGTTTGTTTACCTGTTTTCCAGAAATGAAAAACTGCGCTACACCGCGTTAGCCATCATGGGGGTGGGTATGGTCTTTTTCGGGCTGGATCTCATGAAAGATGCCTGTGCATTTCTCAAAGATATGCCCGAATTCAAGACCTGGTTTCTGCAGTTCCAGGCTAACACATTTATCGGACTCTACCAGTGCATGCTGGTGGGCTGCATATTGACGGTACTGGTGCAATCTTCATCTGCCACGCTGGGGATTACGATCTCCCTGGCGACAACCGGTTTGATCCCCTTTGAAACGGCTGCTGCCCTGGTTCTCGGAGAAAATATCGGCACCACCGTCACTGCGCTACTGGCTTCCATCGGCACCACGACCAATGCCCGCCGTGCCGCTTATTTCCACTTTCTGTTTAATATTACAGGTGTCATCTGGATTTCGACGATCTTCTTCTGGTACGTCCGTTTCATCCCCTGGATCATTGATGTCGATGTGACCCAGACAGCCGTGGTGAATGGGGAAACCATCTACTCCAACGCGCCCCTGGCGATTGCAGCCACTCACTCGGTATTCAACATTGTCAATACGATTGTATTCCTGCCGTTTTCCGGAATCATTGCCACGTTATTAACACGGCTCGTCAAAGATCAGCCTCAGGAAATCTCCCATCTGCAAAGTCTGGATATCCGCATCCTGGAAACGCCGGCGCTGGCCATTGATCAGTCACGGGGAGTCGTGATTAAAATGGGAGTGATGTGTGATGAAATGGCCCAGATCCTATACCGGATCCTGTCGCGAGAGAAACCCGAACCGGAAGATGTTGAGAAATTGTTTCAGTATGAAGAAGATCTGGATCGGATGCAGGATGAAGTGACCAGCTACATCACCCATCTGCTGGCCATGGATCTGACACAGGAAGTCATTTCCAAAGGACGTTGCCAGTTGCGCATGGCGGATGAATACGAATCGATCAGTGACTACCTGCAGCGGATTGCCAAATTCAGGCTCAAATTAAACAAGCAGGGCAGGGTCTTTGATGACGCCCATAATAATTCACTGCTGGATCTGCTCACGATGGTTGAAAAGCAGTTGAACCATGTGACGACCGCTTACCAGCAGTCTCACACCGATGTGGTTTCTGCTACGATTCGCTCCGGAACAGAAATCAAACACAAGGTCAAAACACTGCAGCGCGAACACCTGGAGTACCTGTCAGCTGAAAAGGTGGATCCTTATATCAATGTCTCGTACACGTCGACATTAAATGCCCTGCGTCGCGTGCGGGATCATGTGATTAATCTGGCGGAAGCACTCGCCGGCGAAAAATAGCAGAACGCGAGTCTGCTTAAGCTTAATCGAGTACGCAGGCAAACTCTTTCATGTTGGCATGCACCACCGGTTGCGGGCAGGACCAAACCAGGAAAAACATCGCCTCGCGAATGGCGCGCTCAGCGGGATGCCCTTTGACAAAACCGGCTCCCTTGACCGCAGCCAGCAGTGCCTGGGAAGCACGCAGAACCAGCGAATTCGACTGCCCGCGAATATTTTCGGAAAATCCGCCGTTCAAAGTTCCGGCTTTCAGGGTTGCAAACATTTCAGCGCAGATGCCTTCACATTCAGTATTGAACGGCTGGTATATCTCCAGCAGGTCGGGACGCTTCGCTGCTTCTTCACCGAGTTTCGCTATTGCTCTGCCGGCAACTCCCAGCGCGAGTGCTGATGTCGTCAGAGATCTGGCGCCTCCCTGGCCGTCGGGCCGTTTCATCACGTTCTCTACCGGGCCCGCGATGAGACACTGATCTGGCACGATGACCTGGTTGAGCTTCACGGCACCGGTTTGAGAACCCGTCATCGATAACATTTCAATGGGCGGCTGCGGGGCGACTCCCTCCTGATCGGTCTGAACCAGTGCCAGGATCTGGCTTCCCTCTTCACACACGCCACCGGTAACGATGTAATCGGCATGGACTGCTCCGGTCACCCAGGGCACAAAGCCGTCCAGCTTCCAGCCCGCTGGTACTCGCTCTGCGGTCACCGATGGTTTGCTTAAGTGCTGACGCGATGTCGTGAGGTGAGAAATCCCGACGGTGGCAAATTTCTCGCCCGCTGCCAGTTCCTTGAAGACCCTGGTTTTCAACTCCTGGTCCTGCGACCAGTTGATCCGCTGACAGGCCGCATTGAACTGGGTCAGAACGAAAGTGGTGGTCAGACAGGCCTCGGCAAGTCTGATATAGCCGAACGTCATCTCCACAGGATTCAGATCGGCCCCGCCGAATTCCAGCGGTACGTTCCAGCCCAGAACTCCTGCCTGCCTGATTGCCTCCCAGGCTGCCGCAGGCCATGCCGTCTCGGAATCACCGTTTTCAGACAGTTTCGAGATCGTCTGAAGCAGACGGTCAAACTCGTCATCAAATCGTTCGGGTCGGTTAGAATTCAAAGCGGAATCAGTCATCAGTCTTCTCGTTGCTGGAATCGTCCGGAAAGTGTTCTGCCATCCAGTCTATTAAAAAAGCCTCATACCCGAAAGTATGAGGCTGATTCTCATCTGATTGAAACCGATTCAGACTGATTCCATGTTAATTGCAGGTAGTGCAATCTGTGGGACAGGGAGCACAGTCAGGTACCTGTACGGCGATTTTCTTTGCCACCTGTCGGCAGACCTGAACCTGAACTTCTTTCTGTACTGTGTAAGGCACACAAACCGTATAGGCCTGCTGCACAACTTGAGGCACGCATTTGAAAACGGTCACTTTTCGTGTGCAGGATTTCTGCTGAGGTACACAGACCGTATAGTTTACCAGTCGTGATTTTTCCTCTTTGACGAACGAGCAGACTTTCACATCACAGGTTCGTGTTTCCTGTCGGCACTTCTGAACCTGGTAAGTAAATTCCTGAGGCACGCATTTCACCTCACAGACTTTAACCATACGGGTCCTTACTTCCTGCTTACAGAGCTGGATATCGTATGTGTATTTTTCCGGCACACACACGGTTTCACAGACCTGAACGGTTCTGGTTTTAGTGACCGGCTTGCAAAGTTGAACCTCATAGGTAAAGGGTACCTGCACGCATTCCTGACGATAGGCGGTGTACTCGACCTGCTTCTGCACGATTTTAGGAACCCAGACGCGTTGTGTGCAGACGGGAACACAGGCTGGCTGGCAGCAGTCACCACAAGTTCCACAACCACCACAGACAGGAGCAGGGCACGCTGTTTCGATCGGACGGTCTTCCCAGTGCCCCTGATCTTCACAGACAGTGCGGTACTGTTTGACGGGAACGCATTTCATCACAGTCCGCGTGCCTTCTCGCTTGACTGTGTAAGGCTCATTCACTGTATATTCCTGAACCACGTCCTTCATGACCACTTTCTGAACCTGGCGGGTGGCAGTCCGTTTTTCGGTATAGGGGACATTGACCGTATACTGCTGCTCCACATCTTTCCAGAATGTTTTCTCAACCTGACGGACTCCGGTCTGTGTTTCATAGTAAGGCACATTGACCGTGTACGTCTTTTGGGACGTCTGCCAGACCGGCTTGCAGACCACATACTTTTCTTCGCGGGTCCGGACCTCGGGGACCATCACGGTATAAGTATGATTGACCTCTCTGATCTCTGGAACTTTTTCATAAATCGTCACATCCCGCTGCCGCGTTTCGGTGCGATAGGCAGTGCAGTTGACCTTACGGACTTCGGTGACCATTTCGGGAACCATTACAGTTCGTTCCACAGTCCTGCATGCCGGTTTACATGCGACGGTCGCGCATGGATTACAGCCGCTTACACAAGGTGCTGCACTCACGCAACACTGCTGTGAATGACACTTTCCTGCCTGGGCTGCCGATGTCATCATCATGATGGCTCCCACAGCACAAAGTAACTTAAGCATTGGTTTCACGATTCTCCCCTTTCATGTTATCTGGCTCATGTTGTCTGGCTCATATTGTTTTGATATTCATGATGCGAAAAAATGAATAATCTCTGTTTTCTCATTCCCTTTAGTTTGGGAAAGAGTCGAACATTGCTATAGAATAACATGTTAATATAGGAATTCTACGAATTATACTAATTATATCAAAAAACTAACAATTCTCTGGATTGAATAGTTAAGTCAATATTAGGCAAGCATCTATGAACACAACCTTAAAATTCATTCTGTACAAGCTGACTCTGCTTCTGGTGATCAGTCCGTATGGTCTTAAGTACACATATTGCGGGCAGCCAGAGATCTTTTCCGAGACTATGATCGTGGCGACACAAGGGGCGGAGCTGAAGACCGGCAGTGGAGTCTTACGTCAGTTGAACCCGGGAGAAGTGCTGGTCGCGACTCAGCGGAACCAGGAATGGCTCTGGATTCCTTTGCAGGGGGGCTGGATTAAAGCAGCAGAACTGAAATCAGCGGAGGATCTGATTTCTGTTCTTGATCAGTTTATTGAAACCGAGCCGACCGCCGAGCGTTATCATTTAAGAGGAATCGCTCAACAGGTCCTGAAGAATTATCCCGCGGCACTGTCGGACTTTGCGGCCTCACTGGAGCTCAAACCGGAGAACGCCCCCATTTATGTCAATCGGGGAAATATCCGGCGGCTGCAGCGGGAGTATGATCTGGCGCTCGCTGATCTGAACCACGCCATTCAACTGAGTACGAAAGATGCCAACGCGTACTACATACGCGGTCTGATCAGACTGGAACAGAAACAGCTGGACTCTGCAGTGGATGATCTGACAAAAGCGATCCAACAGGAGCCTCATATGGTGGCCGCTTTGAATGCCCGGGGAATCACCCATCGGGAATTAAATCAGTTCGATCAGGCATTGCAGGATTTCAACCAGGCAATCAAGGCCAACAACTTCGTATCCGAAGTATTCAGCAATCGTGCTGCCATCTGGGAACAGCAGTCCGAGTTTGAATCCGCAATCAAAGATTACCAGAGAGCACTGGAGCTTAACCCTGCTTCAGCGGTGGCCCATAACGATATCGCCTGGTTATATGCAACCTGCTCTGACACAAAATTTCAAAACCCGGTTCTGGCAGTCAAACATGCCCGGAAGGCGTGTGAATTGCCCCGTTTCGATGACTGGAATCTACTGGACACGCTGGCGACTGCGTATCAGGCAGATCAGCATCTGGACAAAGCATCCCATACTCTCACTCAGGCAATCGAGAAAGCGCCGGCTGAGCAGAAAAAAGTGTTAAAAAAGAAACTCGATAAAATCGTAAATAAATGAAATCGATCTCAAGATTCAGATCGCAGGAGCCTACAGTCGCTCCACTTACGTATATCTGGTTGAATCTCGCCACATCCAGAGACTCTGCCCCCTGTGGGCATGAGACATTTTCCCATCTCTGCGATATTTTATCGAAACTACAGACCGCTTAACCGGCATGGATTGCCTAGAGTGGTGGGTTGTGAACTAGGTAAACTATTCCACAGACTCTGTTCATGATTAAGGCGCTTATTAAATCATTCCGATATGCAGTTCTACGGAGCATTGATGGATCGCCTCCGGTCGGTAGATGGAACTAGGACTCGCGAGCAATCGCACCGCCACCTCGATGAACTGAGCCACCGAATGATTAAGTGCTTTATTAAACTCACCATGTGCGCTGTTCTGATTGTAACAGGATCAGTGGCATTTTGTGAGAACAGTGTTGCTTCCGACATACGGAAAACACCCCTTGTTCGCGCTATTGAACGTGCCAAGACTTCTGTGGTTAACATTCACAGTGAGAAAACGGCCCGTTCAGAAGACTCGCTTTTCGGTTCTGGAAAAAACCGCAAAGTCAATGGGATGGGAACCGGTATCGTCGTGGACCCCCGTGGATACATCGTCACGAACCACCATGTGGTTGATGGAGTCGATTCGTTGCGCGTCACGATGCTGGATGGCAGCACCTATAATGCGCGGGTGATTTCGTCCAATCAGAGTGAGGATCTGGCGATCATCAAGATTGATCCCAACAAAAAACTGACGGTAATGCCTCCGGGAACCTCTTCGGACCTGATGCTGGGCGAAACCGTGATCGCGGTCGGCAACGCGTTTGGATACGAACACACCGTCACCTCCGGCATCATCAGCTCACTGTCGCGGGACGTTGAAGTCAACGAAAAACAATCTTATAAAAATCTGATTCAGACCGACGCCAGTATCAATCCCGGTAACAGTGGTGGTCCGCTGCTGAACCTTGATGGCGAAGTTGTGGGGATTAACGTGGCGATTCGTGCCGGTGCCCAGAGAATCGGCTTTGCCATTCCCATTGATGATGCCCGCAAAATTATTGCCGACCTGATCAGCACAGAATTCCTGGATCACACCTACCATGGTATCCTGGCTAACGACATTAAACAGGGCGACAAACAGATGCTGGTACTCGGCGAACCAGCCAAAGACAGCCCCGCTGAAAAGTCCGGTCTCAAGAAAGATGACATCGTCATGAAGGCCGGTTCCGTCAACGTTGTGGATCGTGTTGACCTGGAACGTGCTTTCATGGGACACAAGCCCGGTGATACGATTGACCTGTTAATCCGCCGGGAAGAAAAAACACAGACCGTGCAGATCACGCTGGCCGACAGCGGTTCGGTTGTGCGGACCACACCAGTCAGTGCTCCCATCGTACGGGCACAGAATAATGAGATCTCGAACGACCCCACACTTGAAAAGACCTGGGAAGTCCTGGGAATCCGCATCAGCAAAGTTCCTGAAACCCAAAAGCATCTGCTCAATCCCCGTTACGAGGGGGGCATGCTGATCGAAGAAGTGCGTCCCCAGAGTCCGGCAGCCATGAACGGCATGCGTCGCGGCGACATTCTCGTCGGACTGCATATCTGGGAAACCGTTAACCTCAGCAACGTTTCTTATGTCTTAAGCAACTCGAAGCTCCCCAGCTTCAACCCACTGAAGTTTTATATTCTCCGCAAGAATGAAACCCTCTATGGTCATCTGCCGCTCAACCTGACGAGTTCGCCGTAAAGTCTTGTCAGGCCGGTATTGAGAGAACCATAGTTTATAATAGATCCATCAATCAGTTCATACTGATCCATCAAACCCGGCACTCTTTCCACGAGTGTCGGGTTCTTTTATTAACAGTGCTGAGACCAACAGCGCTCAGATCCTGCCAGCGTCATAAAACCAGATTGAGCACACTCGCAGGCCGAGAGCAGAAACTGTTATGATAGGCTGTTGACAGGAAGGCGTTGTACGTCTTTCAAGCCCAAAGACATCATTGCCTCAGACCGTATCATTATGACTGCATTTCACGAATTTGAACTCATTGAATGGATTCGTTCACAGGGGGGCACGTCGCATTCAGACCTGCTGGGAATCGGCGATGATACGGCAATACTGCAGCCATCGGCGAATTCAGAACTGTTACTGGCGACTGACATGCTGATGGAGGGGACACATTTCACATTTCCTCCCGCCACACCCGAACTGGCCGGTCGCAAAGCCCTGGCCGTCAATCTGAGTGATCTGGCAGCCATGGGGGGCACCCCTCATTCGGCACTCGTCAGTCTGGCATTGCCTCGATCACGGGGTTCCGAATTTGCTAAATCAGTGATGCAGGGCGTCATGCAACTTGCAGCAGAATTTGAGACACAACTCGCCGGCGGTGACACGAACAGTTGGGACGGCCCGCTGGTGATCAATGTCGCCATCCTCGGCACCGCTGCACAGTCACATTCCGTAAAACGCTCTGGCGCTCAGCCAGGCGACTGGATCTTCGTGACAGGCGCGCTGGGGGGAAGCCTCGGTTCGCATCACCTGACATTTCAACCCCGCGTCAGGGAAGCAGCCACCCTGAGGGAAACCGTGACCATCAAATCGATGATCGATCTGAGCGACGGGCTGGCTTCGGATCTCCAGCATATTCTGAAAGAATCGGGCGTGGGTGCGGTGATCCGGTCGCAACAGATTCCGATCAGCCCGCTCATCTCCACGGAACTTTCCTCTGCAGAGCGTCTGCAGAAAGCGATCTCTGACGGAGAGGACTTCGAGTTGCTGTTTACCGTCTCACCCGACGAAGGACAACGACTGCTGAAACAGAATCCCCTCGCAATCGCGTTGACGCATCTGGGTGAAATCACAGCAGAGCAGGGGGCATTTCTGCTGCAGGAAGATGGCTCCCGTATCTCCCTGAAACGAAGTGGCTGGCAGCATCAGCTCTGAGTCTGGTTAATATTCACGTCGCTGACGGGAAGACGGGATATTCATCGCTTTCCGATACTTGGTCACCGTTCTGCGGGCGAGGTTATAGCCTTCCTGGGACAAGGCGTCCACAAGGGCATCATCGCTGAGGGGCTTATTCTTATCTTCCCCATCAATGATTTCCTTGAGTTTCAGGCGAATGATGCCCCAGGCGACGTCTTCACCATCGGAGGTTTTCGTCCCACCACCAAAGAAGCGTTTCAGGGGATACAGTCCGCGGGGAGTCTGGATCCATTTGTCATCGACGGCACGCGAAACCGTTGTCACGTGGACCCCGACCACGTCGGCAATCTGCTGCATTTTTAAGGGGACGATGAACTCAGGTCCGTTATCCAGAAACTCGGTCTGGAAATCCACAATCGCCTGGGCGACCCGTTTCAGTGTACTGTGTCGCTGTTCGATGGCTTCGATCAACCACTTGGCAGCGTCGATTTTCTTTTTGATGTAGTCTTTGGTCTGATCGTCGGCTTTGTTACGCAGCATCTGGGCATAACCCCGGCTGATACGCAGGGGAGGCGTGTATTCGTTTTCCAGCTCGACCACGTATTTGCCGTCTTTGTCCAGTTTCACAAACACATCCGGCGTCACTTTGAGCACGGGCTCTGATTCGAATCCCCGACCGGGAAACGGATCCAGATACCGCAGGTACGACATGGCGTTCTTGATCATATCGATCGAATAGCCGGTCTTGCGTTGAATCACAGGCAGTCGATTCTGCCCCAAGTCATCCAGGTGGGAAGTGATCAGAGTCACCAGCACATCGCGATAGGGCGCATCTGGCTTCAACTGCAACAACAGGCATTCCTGCAGGTCCCGGGCTCCCACGCCAGGCGGATCGCATTTTTGAATCAGATGCAGGGCGGTTTCCGCTTCTTCCTGAGTTATCTTATGTCCATACACCTGCACAATCTCGGGCAGGGAGCTTTGCAGGCGACCATTATGGTCCAGGTTCTGAATCAGGTATTCGCCAAACTCTTTGATTTCCGGAGAGCAGTTGAAGTAATGAAACTGTTCAACCAGGTATTCGTTGATCGTCTGCTGTCGTTCGGTAATATTGGCGACCGCATCATTATTGCGTTCGATATCATCGCTGATACGATTGGAAGAAGGTTTCGTCGCCGAGGTCACATTGTCTTCAGGCCACTGTTCGGCCATCTCCAGCAGTCGTTCAAAATCGGACTCGTTATTCTGCTCGCTGCCGGCAACCATTTCCTTTTCGTCAATTTCATGACTGTTGGAATCCGAGTTGGCCTGTTCCCGCATCTGTTCCGTCTCGGTATCAGGTGTATTCTCGTTGTCGCTGATACGTTCCAGGCAGACATTCTCTGCCAGCTCCTGATCAATGCGTTCTTCCAGCGCCTGTAAAGGGAGCTGCAGAATCTCCATGGACTGGATCATCCGGGGAGCCAGCTTCATCTGCTGCCCCAGTTTCATTTGTTGTGAAATATTCAGATGCATGTATTATCCGAATCCAAATCCGTTGTTGTCTTACAAATAAATATTAAATGGAACAAATGAAATACGGGAGATTTCAAAATCTCTGCCGTCCCTGTAACGCGTCTGATAACATCTCTTTATTAGCAAACTCTAGCACACTCCCGGAGGCAATACCGCGGGCAAGCCGGGTGATTTCCACATTTTCATGTTCCAGCAGATTGGAGATATAAAGTGCGGTTCCATCACCTTCCAGCGTCGGATTGGTCGCCATGATAATTTCGGTGACCCCATCCTGTTTGACGCGTCGAATCAGGGCATTGATCGTCAGGTTATCCGGTCCAATCCCTTCCAGTGGTGATATCCGTCCCTGCAATACGTGATAAACGCCTTGAAATGAACTGGTCGCTTCCAGCGAGACTACATCCCGGGGCTGCTCGACCACACAGACCAGTTTCTTGTCACGCCGGGAATCGGAACAGATGGTACAGACTTCCTGTTCGGTAAGATTGTAACAGACGGAACAGGGACGCACCGACTGCTTGACGGCGTTGATGGCATCTGCCAGCTGGCGGGCCTGTGGTTCCGGAATGGACAGGATGTAGTGCGCAAGCCGCTCAGCAGATTTACGACCGATTCCAGGCAGTGTCGCAAACTGATCAATCAGTTGCCCCACACTGGTACCATAAGGATGAGACTGACTCTCTCTTCCACGTAGCGACATAAAATGACTCTTCAAAAAATTTGAAACAGACGGATTGCAATCCGTGACAGAGACAGAATCGAAAGACCTCAAACGCCTGATCAGGAATTAGGGTTGAATTTCGAAAGCGCTTCATCCAGACCGGGTATATTCATGCCACCGGTGATTTGTGACATCTGTTCGGCAGCTCCTTCGCGCGCTTTGTCCAATGCCTGATTGGTCGCTGCCGTGATCAGATCTTCCAGCATCTCGCGGTCGCCGCTCTCCAGCAGAGTCTGGTCAATTTTGACCCCCAGAATCTTCTGCTGGCCATTTGCTTCTACATTGACCATGCCGCCACCGGCAGAGCCTTCAAAGCGAAGCTTCCCCAGTTTTTCCTGCATCTCCGTCATTTTGCCCTGCATTTCTGAAAACTGCTTCATCATGCCGGCGATATTTCCCAGTCCTTTGAACATGGTCACGAATCCTCTTTTTTCTCTTCTGCCTGAACTTTTAAAACATCGACTCTCACACTTTGTGCATTAAACACGGAAAGGGCTTCCTGCAGAAATTCATCTGCAGCAGGGGCCAGTTCACGCTGTTCCGCTCGCTGTTGCGCAACCGATGGTCTGTTTTGTTTGTCAGCTGCATCCTCGGGTTCCGTCGGGGCTTCCTGAACAATCAAACGAATTTTAATCCGTTCTCCAGTCACCTTTTCCAGTGAATTTTCGAGGCGGGCCAGCATTTCCGGCCGTTCGCAGTATTGCTTTGAGAAATTATAGCTCTTAGAGAATTGTAAATCCAGCTGTTTCGGCCCAGAAATTGCTATTGACGTCACACCTTTCACGGAATCTTTTAACAAATCCTTAGTGTTCTCAATAAGTTGCGACAACAATAAACTTTCCATTCCGGCTCGAAACGGGACTGTTTCTGCTGCAGGAGCTGAATTTTCAACGGGTTCTGATGCTACTGGCGATTGAATTTCATTTTTTTTTTCAATTTTTTTTTGATCAGTCGGCTGTTCAGGACGCTCTACGGGAGTAGCTGGTGCCTCAGAAACTGGTTGTGAAACCTCAGAAGCTGAGAGGCGGGGTGAAGCCTGCCTCACTGCGGTCGGAGCAGCTGGTAACTGTCCCCCTGATGACAGAAACTGGCTTAGCAGGTCCAGATCCTCGAGCAGGGACATCCGTATCAATGCCAGTTCCACCAGGGCACGACCATGACTGGCACGAAACATCCGGTTACGGGCTTCATTCAGAATCTGAAACGCGGCCAGGCAGGTTTGAATTCCCCAGGCCTCGGACTGGCGCTGCAGACTGGCCCGATTCCCTTCTGAGATCGAAAGCAGGGTGACCTGCGAGGCACCCGTTGCCACAACAGATAAATCCCGCAGATAATTCAGCAGTTGATCGACTAACTCATTCAACTGCACGCCTGCGTTCAGAGCCGCATCGAAGTGGGTCAGCGCCACATCCCGCTGCTGTTCAATCAAGGCGTCTATGAGTTGAATCAGTCGTTCATCACTCGCGGTCCCCAGGATCCGATGGACACTTTCCGCCGTCAGATGGGACTCGCCAAACGAGAGCAGTTGATCAAAAATAGATTGACTGTCCCGCATCGATCCACCCGCGCGACGCGCGACCAGTTGGATTGCCTCATCAGATACGCTGACCTGTTCGGCTTCCGCAATCTGTTTGAGTCGATCACAGATACTGTTCTCTTCAATGTACCCGAAATCGAATCGCTGGCAGCGGGAGAGAATTGTATCGGGCAGCTTGTTTGGTTCGGTCGTACAGAAGATGAACTTCACATTGGGAGGCGGCTCTTCAAGCGTTTTCAACAGGGCATTGAACGCTTCCTTGGTTAACATGTGAACTTCGTCAATGATGTAGATCTTATATTTTGATCGCATGGACCGGACATTCACATTCGCCCGCAACGAACGAATATCATCAATCCCGCGATTTGAAGCACCATCGATTTCCAGTACGTCGACATCGCTGCCCACAGAAATATTCTGGCAGACTTCACACGTGCCACAAGGGATTCCATCCTGGGTATGAGGGCAATTCAACGCTTTGGCCAGAATGCGGGCCATTGATGTTTTTCCCACACCCCGCGCACCGGTAAATAAATAAGCGTGCGCGACACGGTCGCCGCGGATGGCATTCTGCAGTGCCTGGGCCACCATTCCCTGTCCGACAACTTCCGAAAAATTCTGAGGCCGGAAGCGGCGGGCCAACACCGTATACTGTATCGATTTACTGGACATACCTGTTTTCAGACATCGAAATCAGAAAGAGACAAAGAAACGGAAAACGAAGAGCAACTAACTGCTCAGCCACTTACAATAAGTGACTCTCATCCGTTTATCCAGTGAGAGATGGTAATCAATTTACGATCAAGGCGTGAATGAGGAACTGATAGAGCGTATCATATTGAACCATAGCGTTCGCAATCTAATATACTCGGCCCTAAAGGCTCTGGAGACGCTACAGTAAAACTGGATACAGTCTAAGAAAAAAGGGGCGAAAAGCTGCCTCCTCGTACACCTGGAATAAACCAATGTGGGCTGCTTCGGTTAAGATCTGACCCGGTCAATGACTACCCCACCATACTCGGAGACAGCTTTTCGCCCCCTGATAGCTGGCGATTCAACGCCTGAACCATGCATTATGGAGCTAAATTCGCGATCGTCAACCCACTGCCATTTGATTTCCCGCACTGAATCGCCGAAAATCATAAAATACTGCGATAATCCACTCCTACGCATCAGAAACGAATTATGAATCTGTACCAGACACCGCCCCGAACGATTGCCGACGCACAGCAGGCGATCAAAGCCGGCGAACTCACCTGTCGCGAACTGCTGGAACAATGCTTTCAGAATATTGAGGAAAAAGAACCCGTCATTCACGCCTGGGCATACCTCGATCGTGAGGCGGCCTTTGAACGTGCCGACTTACTGGACCAGGAACTGCAGCGGGGTCGCTGGCGGGGACCTTTACACGGCATTCCGATCGGCATCAAAGATATCATCGATGTCAAAGGCATGCCCACCCGGGGGGGATTGGAGAGCCGCGACAAATCACCTGTGTCCCAAGATGCCACCCTCGTAGAAAATCTGCGCCTGGAAGGGGCGATCTTCCCCGGCAAAACCGACACCACGCAATTAGCCTGTTTCGACCCTCCGCCCACTCTGAA
>TARA_R100001132_G_C3275359_1_pt1 | contig 14711 bp, 10 predicted proteins | sample TARA_R100001132 | Tara Oceans TARA_R100001132 (sample SAMEA2621247) | marine metagenome | biome: marine biome (ENVO:00000447); feature: mesopelagic zone (ENVO:00000213); material: "saline water (ENVO:00002010), including plankton (ENVO:xxxxxxxx)" | depth 800 m | reverse complement strand
GACAGATAAAAGGCGCTGGTATACCCCGCCCGATTCCAACGTCGGGAGAGCAACGTCAAGCCATACGCGATCATCACCAGTACCAGTCCCGTGACCGGCCAGAAGACTCCCGGCCCCGGCAGCGGTTGGGGAGGAAAATCATCGTGAATCGTCCAGTAAAAGAAATAACCAAAGATCAGTGAGACGAATGCCGTGATGTCAGCAGTCATCGTGATAAACATGGCCCACCAGCCGACGGCACTGGGACCGGAAATATACAAGGGCAACGAGAGTCCCAGCCCCACATCTTTCATTTCTTTTTCGGGTATTTCCGCGGTGCCGGTCCAGACCCAGGTCAGAATGACAACGATCGCGATCAATCCACTGAGAATTGCAGCCAGCCACCAGTGATAGGTCGCAAAAATAAAAAACCCACCCGTAAATAATGCGGCAAAAAATGTGAGAAAAGTCGGCCCTCCTACCCGCAGGCATTGGATGGGCTCCGCATCGATCACCGTTGTGACCAGCGTCTCCCGTCTCCCTTCCACCGCGTCGGGCAGATAAAAACGACCTTCATCTACATCGCGCACAAAGTCAGGTTGTTCCCATAACGGATAACGACTGTTGATGATGGGAATCGTGCGTACGCCCCAGGGTTGATCCGGCATTTGTGCCAGCCACTCCAGTGTTCCCGCCTTCCAGGGATTTCGCTCCGAAAGCGGCTGGTTCCTGCGAGGCCGTACGACATCATATAAAAAGAGCACGAAACCGGCTGCCAGAATGATCGATCCCAGGCTGGAGATCAGGTTCAGAGTATCGAAGCCGATGTCAGCAGGATAGGTAAATACGCGACGGGGCATTCCCAGTAAACCGGTGATATGCATAGGAAAAAATGTAATATTGAAGCCGATCAATACGAGCCAGAAAACAATTCTGCCAATCCGTTCCGAAAGCTGTTTTCCCTTGACCAGCGGAAAGAAATAGTAAAAGCCCGCCATAATCGGAAAGATGGTTCCTCCAATCAAAACGTAATGCAGATGGCCTACGATGAAGAAAGTATCATGCGCCTGAAAATCAAAGGGCGCCACCGCCACCATTACTCCCGTTAATCCGCCGATGATAAACGTCGCGAGACCTGCAAAAATGAAATGCAGACAGACTGAGCGTTTGACATTTCCTGCAGTAAACGTTGCCAGGAAACAGAAGAGTTGCACTCCGGTTGGAATCGCCACGGCCTGCGAAGCCGCGGAAAAGATGCCGATCGAGATGCCAGGCAGACCAGTGGTAAACATATGATGGACCCACAACCCGAAACTGAGAAAACCGGTCCCCACCGCCGACAGCACGACCCAGCTGTATCCGACCATTGGAGTTCTGGCAAACGTCGGTACCATCATCGCCATCAGAGCAACCGAGGGCAGAAACACGATATAGACTTCCGGATGTCCAAAGATCCAGAAGAGATGCTGCCATAACAGCGGGTCACCGCCCCGCTGGGGATCGAAGAAAGGCCAGTCAAACGCGCGTTCCATCTCCAGCAGAATGTCACCTGCAATCAGTGGCGGAAAGGCAAACAGAATCATTCCCGCAACAACCAGGATGTACCAGCAATACAGGGGAATCAGATTGATCCGCATTCCAGGGGGACGACATTTGAGGACACCCACTATCAATTCAATCGCGGCAGCAATCGAGGCAATTTCAATGAAAGTTAATCCCAGTAACCAGATATCAGCGCCTATGCCAGGTTGATATGAAGTCGTCAGCGGGGGATACATAAACCAGCCCCCTTTGGGAGCGGCGTCGAAAAACAGGGAACCACAGACAAAGATTCCACCGATCACGAAACTGTAGAAGCCGTACGCTGACAAACGGGGAAAAGGCAGATCGCGTGCGCCCAGCATCTCAGGGAGCACCATGATGGAAAACGCTTCAAAAATGGGAACGGCAAACAGGAACATCATCACCGAGCCGTGCATCGTAAAGATCTGATTGTACTGATCAGCGGTTAAAAATGTATTACCAGGCACCGCAAGCTGAATCCGCATCAGCAGCGCCAGCACGCCACCAAACAAAAAGAAACAGAACGAAGCGACGGTATACCACAAGCCCACTTCGGAATTATTGACTGCCGACCAGTAGCGCCAGCCGCGCGGCGTTTCCCAGGCCTTCAACAGTCTCTCTGCAGACTGCCGACGGTATTCTGCAGAATCACGATCCTGCTCTGAGATCAAATTGGAGGGTTCAGAATCCATATCGTCCGGCTTCATTTCAGTTGTTCTAAATACTTTGACAGAGATTGATATTCATCGTCACTGAGCGCGCGAAATTCAGGCATCTTCACACCGGGTTTTAATGCAGAGACATGCGCGATCCAGTTCTGAAGGTTTTCCCGATTATTCACAAACATGTCTGCTCCCAGGGAATTACGACTGCCGATATGTGTCAAATCCGGTCCGATGGTTCCGTCGGCCTCCGTTCCCCGTATGGTGTGACAGGCACCACAGCCCGTTTGCAGGAATAGCTCCTCTCCTCTTTCAGCGGCTTCGTTTCGCGGTGCCAGTCTGTCTGCAGACTGCTGCGCCAGCCACTCGTCATACTCCGCTTTTTCGACGACATCGACCGTAAAATTCATGTAGGCATGAGACGCACCACAATACTCAGCACAGGCCCCCCGAAAACGTCCGGTCTTGGTGGGATGCAGGGTGAGGTGCGTGGTACGGCCGGGAATCATGTCTACTTTTCCGCCCAGTGAGGGAATCCAGAACGAATGCACGACATCTTTGCTGGAGAGGATAAATTCAACCGGTTCGCCGCGAGGCAGTCGAATTTCATTAGCCAGTTCGATCGGCTCCCCGCTTTGATTTGGATAACGCACACGCCACCACCATTGGTAGCCCTGCACCTCAATCTGCAGAGTCCCCGCCGGTGGTCGAGCCAGCAGTGCAGGCAGAAGATTTAAACCATAGATCAAAAGAATGGTCAGAATGATCGTGGGAGCGATCGCACCTCCCCCGATAATAAACAGGGCGGATTTCTGCCGATGATGGGCGTCAGGATTCAGATGCAGGGTATAGATCGACAGGGCGATCATGATCACCCAGATGATTGTTGCGCCACCGGCCATCCACCAGAACAGACTTGCAATCTGCTCGGCTCCTGCTCCTGCAGGACTCAGTGCTGATTGCGAACCGGAACAACCAGAAATTAGAATTCCTGCACAGATTAGCTTAGCCTTGACAGCGTCACTCGCAGCAGGCATTTCAATCACTTTCATAGTGGCGGGTAAGCGATACGTTCGTTGTGTCTATATTATTATGATAATCTGGAAAGATCGAATCACCTGCAATGCAGGAGTGTGGTTTGAAATGATATCGTAAGACTGTGTCCCGTTTTACTCAAACATCTCCCGGACCAGTTCGATTGATTATAACAGATCGAGAGACATTATTGTTAAGTGTGATATGTTTCAGGATATAAAGGCCCGGCCAGATTGTGAAGCCAACCTTCCTGTATTTACAGAACGGTATCTGGCCGAGCCCGAATAACTGGTAAGAGCAATCATTGTTTTAAAAAACGTTTATCTTAAAAGGCACGGGTTTTCTGGCGATTCGATCCCCGGGTTCGAGCCGGTAAGTCAGCTTTCGCTTTCGGTTCTGATTTGGCAATTCCAATCACGCCCAGACCGGCGCGCGGACCGGCATCTCCGGAAGGCTGACTGGTCAGATCATCGGCACCGGCATGAACGACAATGGAGCGGCCAATCACATCGGAAATCTTAAAATCCTCCGACCGCTTATCGATCACCGCGATGCCATTCTGATCGGCGGTAATATTTCCCAGGTCGCCAGCATGATGTTCTTTTTTACCAGGTTTCCCATGTTGATGACCTTCAGGAGCATAATGTCCCCCCGCGGAACTGCCATCGACGGCACTGATATCACCAAACTCATGAATGTGAAATCCATGCTTGCCCGGTGAAAGCCCTTCGATTTTACCCGTGAGGTGTACCATGCCTTTACTCTGTTTCAGTTGAACCATACCACTCACACTGAATTCTTTGGTCGGCATTATTACGGCTACTGCCTGCGTTGTTTTAGAGTCTGTTTCTTTAAGGTCTGACTGGACCGCGGACACCATTGAGGTCGCCACGGGAATGACAGCAGAGAGAACATATAAGACTTGTATTTTCATGGTTCAAATCCCTTAATTGATAACTGTGATAGCATTCTCTGTTATCACTCCGGTTTTAAACAATCCATTAAACAAGCCTCCCCACGCCGATCTCCAGCAGTGAGGAGGCGGAGATATTATCATCAGGCGCGGGCTGCTGCTTTATTCGTCGATTCTTCGGCGATTTGAGTCAGAATTTTGTCAGCGTTACCTTCTTCGTCCAGCGTTTCCTGCAGGATTTCAGCCAGATTGGTTTTTCCCAGACGCTGGGCAAAATTGCGGGCAGAGCCGTAACCGGCCATTTCATAATGCTCTACACGTTGAGCCGCGGCGATCAAGGCAGCATCTTTGACATTGGAATCCCCCTTCGCCTGCACCATTTCTTCACCTTCGCTGATCAATCCTTTCATGGCTTCACAGGATTCTCGCTTAGGCTCCACGCCCATCCCCTTGAAGACAGCCTCCAGGCGTTTCACATGTTCTTTGGTTTCGCCCAGATGCGTCTGGAACGCCGACTTCAGTTCCTGGCAGGAAGCGGCCTCAGCCATCTTGGGCAAGGCATCGACGAGACGGTTTTCGGCATCGTATAAATCCTGAATCTGCTCAACAAATAAATCCTCTAAGTTGGAAAACTCTTTACTGGAGAATAATCCCATTCCGATGCTCCTGATTTTTAAATGACATTTCGTTCCGCGAAAAGCAAGACAATGACACACTGTCATTGCAGTAACACCAGAAAACTCCGCAATTTTTATGCCACGAGAATCGAAATCAGTTCCTCTTCGTCTGACAAATCTGCGACTAACCCAGGTCAGGGAGAAAATGAAAAGTGCGGTTGGACGTATAAGATCCCTGTCGTCTTCGGCAACCAGTTCCAAAACAATCGAGTTAACAGAAACATAGATGCCTAAATACAGGAGTGCAGGCAGTGATTGTAATGTATTCAGATGGGGTGGGCTTCACTTTTGAGAGTAATTTCGATCACTGCCGGGAACGGGTTTTCGAAATCAGACAGCGTTCTGTCATTCATTTTATTAATTCTTAATCCGCATTCAGATACGATGGGGATGCACGAATGACTGTTCTCTTCAAATCGTCAGTTCACAAACCGCTCTGGTTGCTGGGCAATCAAACAGGTGATCAATGGCAGGCAGAAGAACGAAACTTATTGATAGGAATCACTGATTCATGTCCGACAATTTGGCACAGATGCTGGATGGAGACTGTATTCATTTAAACAGGCTTCCATTCCTGGAGAGCCAGAGAAATTGAATGGATCTGTGACAAATCGAATGCATGTCAGCTATGCTTCGTGGCGATCACCGTATAGAGGGCGGGCACAATGTAGAGAGTAAAGATCGTTCCGATTGCCATGCCTATGCCCAGGGTAAAACTGATGGCAAAGCGGCTGGCAGCCCCGGGGCCTCCCGAAGCGATCAGCAGCGGAAGTAATCCCACCAGTGTGGCAATTGTCGTCATTAAGATAGAGCGTAAACGCAGTGCCGCTGCTTTTTCAATCGCCTTTCGTCGATCCAGACCTTCGGACCGTTGAATCTCATTCGCGAATTCCACCAGCAGAATTCCATGGCGAATAATCGAACCAATTAACGCCAGTAAACCAATCTGCGTATAAATATTGATGCTGGCGATTCCCAGGGCAAAAAACAGCATGGCCCCCGCGAGTGACATCGGAATGCTCACAAACATGATCGCCGGATCGCGAAAGCTTTCGTACTGGGCTGACAATGTTAGATACATCATCAATATCGCCAGCGCAAAAGCGACCAGCAGTGATGTATTTTCAGAGACAAACTGCCTGGATTGACCTTTCCAGTCTGTTACCACATTCTGCCCCACAGACTCTTCGACGGTGGCTTGCAGAAATTCAATTAACTGGTCGAAAGAAACGCCGGGAGCCGGGACGCCTGATAACGTCGCGGAGTTGAGTTGATTGAACCGTTTCAGTTGTCGCGGCTGAATTTCGTCTTCCAGTGAAACAAACAGGGAAAGGGGTACCAGTTCCCCGTCACGGGTCGCGACTCGATAGTCGAGCAGCTGATCCGTCTGCAGGCGATGTTCGCGTGCCACCTGGGGAATGACGCGATAGCTGCGGCCATCGTAGCTGAAGTAATTGACATAGCCCCCGCTTAACATGGTCGCCAGATCCCCTCCCAGCGTACTGATATTAATGCCCAGCGCGGCTGCTTTATCACGGTCAATTTTAATTCTCTGTTCCAGTTTATCAAACTTGAAATCCGACTGGATGAAAGTAAACAATCCACTCTCCCGGGCTTTCTTCAGAATGGTTTGCGATGTTTCATACACGACCCGCGGCTCATCAATCGAGCTGATCACAAATTGCAGCGGAGGACCTTCTCCTGCCCCGGGCAGTGTGGGAGGAGCAATCACCACTGCCTCCAGTCCTGCTACTTGTGCAGCAGACATTTGAATTTTCTGCTGCAACTCCATCTGAGTGGGCGCGCGTTGTTCCCAGTCTTCTAATATCACACCGCCGAAAGCGGAACTGCTTCCTCCGCCGGTATCCCCTCCTCCGCCGTTCACCGCAAAAAAATACTGAACGCCCTCCACCTGACTCACTCTCTCTTCCAGAACAGCAGTCCAGCGTTCCAGATGATCGATCGATATATTTGGATCTGCATTTGCAGAGACGATCAGGAACCCCTCGTCTTCCGGCGGAGAGAGTTCTTTATTAGCAGCATTAAACAGAAAATACAGACTGACGAGAATGCACATCCCTGCCGCCAGGATAATCCAGCGGGCATCCAGCGCCAGCCCCAGCGTCTTTCCATAGCCACGGGAGAGTGCCTGAAAACCCTGATCGACTTTGCGGGCCAGCCACCTTTTCTGCATACCGGTTTTCAGCAGATGGGCACACATCATCGGTGAAACCGTGAGCGCCAGAATACCTGAAATCAGCGTCGCACCGGCAACCGTATAAGCAAATTCGGTAAACAGGCTGCCCGTCAGTCCGCCCATCAGTCCGACTGGAGCAAAAACAGCCACCACTACGAGATTCATGGCAATGATGGAACCGGTTAATTCACGCACCGTTTTTTTCGCTGCCTCTTCGGGGGTAGCTCCCTCTTCAATATGCCGCGTGGCGTTCTCGACCATCACAATCCCGTCATCAACCACGGTCCCGATCGCCAGGATCAATGCCAGCAATGTCAGCAGATTGACAGAGTACCCCAACATCTGCATCAGAAAAAAAGCGCCGATGATCGCCAGAGGCATTGCAATCCCCGGAACCAGTGCCGAACGCAACGCTCCCAGAAACAGATAAATCACGACGGTCACGATGAACAATGCTTCAATCAGAGAACGGATGACTTCATCAATCGAAGCTTGCACCGCTTCGGTGCTGTCATAAACAACAATACCTTCCAGTCCGGCTGGTAACTGATCTTTCACCTGGGGTATCAGTTGCCGAACACCCGCGATGGTATCAAGCAGATTCGCTTCCGGAGCGACCTGCACACCAATGAAAGCTACATTTTTCCCTTCAAATATCACGGAACTGTCATAACTTTCCGCACCAAGCTTCACTTTGGCAATATCACGCAGACGAATAATCGTGTCACCTGCTTCCCGAATCACCAGATTTTCAAATGCTTCGACTGAACGCAGATTCGTATCTGCTTTTAATGGAATTGAAATCAGCGGACCTTTGGTTTCCCCGACGGCAGACAGGAAATTACTTTCAGCAATTGAGCGACGGACTTCACTGGGAGTCACCTTGAGGGAGGCCATTTTACCGGGATCAAGCCAGAGCCGCATCGCGATATTCTGGGCACCTATCACCTGTGCCTGTTGAACGCCGGGCACTGTCTCCAGACGCGGGCGGACAGCACGGGTCAGGTAATCGGTAATTTCACTTGCTTTGAGGACTTCACTGAAGAATGCCATATACATGGCCGCTTGATCGCTGCCTCGACTGATGGTGACAATCGAGTCTTCTGATCCTTCCGGCAGGCGATTTCGGACCTGTTGAATTTTAGTCAATATTTCAGCAACCGCTGCATTGGGATCATACCCCAGTTCCAGCCGTGCCGTGATTGTACTGGTCCCCAAGGTACTGCTGCTCTCGAGGTATTCGATTCCTTCCGCCGTGGCGATTGTCTGTTCCAGCGGAGTCGTGATAAAGCCCTGAACAAGTTCTGCATTCGCACCGATGTAGGGTGTGACAATTCGAATCGTTGTGGATGTGGTTTCCGGATACTGTCGTACCGTCAGAGAGTTCATTGCCTGCACTCCCAACAGTAGAATGACCAGTCCGACAACGGTCGCCAGGACGGGACGTTCGATAAAACGGTCCAGAACATTCATGGCGCGGTCGCCTTCGCATCGACATCACGGGCGACGTCGGTTTGGGCGATCTGGACAGGGCTCCCATCATCGATTTTCAGCTGACCGGAAGTCACAACACGGTCACCAGGCTCGACACCTTTTCGAACTTCAATCAGCTTTCCCCGCCGTTCCCCGGTCTGAATAAAGGAGCGCCTGGCTACCAGAGCAGCGTTTTGATCGTTTCCGTTTTTCTCAGAATTGTCTTCCTCTGTGGCATTTTTGTTTGCGGCATTTTTCTCTGCGGGACGATCAGGAACGTCGGCTTGCTGTTTTGGATCTTGTTTCTGGACAAAGTAAACGGACTTTCCGTACGCATTAAATGCAACGGCAGTCTGCGGAATCACAACCACTTCACGATTTCCTGACAATTCGACAACCACCTGGGCAAACATTCCCGGTCGTAACTTGCGTTCTTCATTTCCAAGCTGAGCCCGAACTTTGAAGCTGCGCGTCGACTCTTCAACCAGAGGATTGATGGCGATGACAGACCCCCGAAAAACACGATCGGGATGGGCACTGACTGTGATCCGGACCGACTGTCCCTCACTGATCACTCCCGCATTCTGTTCAGGCAGATCAAAGTCGACATAGATCGGATCCAACTGCTGTAACGTGGCGACGGCGGTTTCCGGTGAAAGATACTGGCCCAGGCTGATTTTACGTATGCCTATTTCACCAGTGAATGGCGCCTGGATTTCCTTTTTATCGATAATCGCGCGCTGACGGTCTGCAGAGGATTTCAGTCGCTCCACTTCGGTCAGCATCTGCTCATAATTCTCCTGGGTAGTCGCATCTTTCTGCAACAGTTCTTTCGACCGTGCTAGATTCGAACGCGCCTGTTTCAGCTCGGCTTCGATGGATTTGAGTTCCGCTTTTTCGCGGGAAGCATCCAGCTGAACCAGCAACTCCCCCCGGCGGACCCGTTTTCCGGATTCAAACAGAATCTCTATCACTTTGCCGGCCAGTTCGCTGGTCAGGTCTGTCCCTTGAATCGCGCGAACCGTACCGATGCCGGTTCTTTCGTTCTGCCACGTCTGTTGTTCCGCTTGAGCAACGGTCACAGTAGCCGGGGGTCTGCGAGGGCCTGGGGCTTTCCTGGCTGTTCCAGTCAGATACCAGTAGGCGGCTGACCCTGCTCCCACAACCAGAAGGACGAGAAAAATACTGGTAAAAAGAGATACTTTTCTCTTCGTGGTCCTGTCAGATGCTTTCTGGTCTGGCCCCGAATCCTGATTTGATGAATCCATTGATTCTCCATTTCGCAAAGACCCGCAGTATCAATCCCCTTATTCAGTTCTGTTAAAGAAACCAGATTTGCATCTCAGAAACATTGTTTTATCACCAGAAGGAAAGAAGTCGCTCTCTACTTCTGATCACGATCATGAATATGAGCGGGTGGCGCTGTTGCTTCCACAGCCACCAACGGTTCCAGAATGCGGTAACGGTGGACGGCTTCTTTGGGGACAACCCAGCTGTCACCAGCGTTTAAGATGATCTTCTGGTCTTCCAGTTCCAGTTCGGCGCTGCCTTTGATCACGTAGCCCACCACTTCGTAATCGCGGCTCATTGGCTGGGGATCTGGCTGAGTAGGAGATTCTTCCCAGAGTCGCATGGAGACGGTCACACCTGAGGCCAAATATTTCTGCCCCATTGATCCCTGTGGTGAATGGGCAGAATCCACTTTCTTGACACTTGTATCATTCATGGATTACTCCTGATGTTGAGTCAGTGCACAATACGCAATATTCGTGATTATGAAGTTGACATTAAAGATAGAAACAGCATTAGCTTTAACGCGAATCAGCTGACGTTGATTGGGCTGATCGATCTCACAGCGAGACAGGAAGCAAGATCTCCGTCACTCTCGGCAAGTGACTGGTTAAAACAAATAATAGATGCTGCCTGCTATGACATGTCACCCATCTGATATTAAATCAGACAATCCCTCCAGGAGACGAAGGTGCGGAAAGCCTTCCTTCATCGGGTTGGGGCAACCACGTCATCTCTGACGCACCTGATCTTCGATTGGCAGCATCTATTATTTTGAATAATAGTTGGTTTCGCAAATCGCATGCCGCTTACCTGGAGAAAGTGTGGGTTGTCGTCGGTTTTTCCAATTCCCCACTGCAATATGACTGCAGTCTGGTAGCTGATTCTTCAGGGATAGACTGAATATTAGACTTGTATAAAGAGCAAAAACTGATTCACAGTCGATCTGCTGATTTTTACAGGACCAGCCAGGTTCAGGAAACATTATGGTTGCTGAGCGTTCATATTGTTCAACCAATGATCAGTCGAACTTCAAAGATCCTCCGGTTCAGTTCTGTCTTCATTTTATTTTGTTTTTAAATAACAGGTTCGTTCCATGATGATTATTGTGTGGCGCATCTAGCAAATTCGCAAAATGAAAGGATTCGGAATGCGAAATGCAATCTCTCTCCTGATTTAAATAAATAATGCTAATCATCTCAGGTGAAATCGAACATCAGCATTAAGTAATGGTCAGTATCGGCAGGGCAAAAAAATGAAGGCTGTCACATACGATGAATACGGCTCTCCCCAGGTATTAAAGTTATCCGAAATAGACAGACCTGATCCCGAGGATTACGAAGTGCTGATTCAGGTTGCAGCGGCTGGTATCAATCCGATCGATGCGAGACTTCGTCAGGGTGAAATGAAATGGTTGCTGCCGGGAAGATTTCCCAGGGTCCCTGGTTATGATGTCGCCGGGATTGTACAGGAGGCAGATCGAGAGAGCGACCTGGAACCAGGTGACCGGGTTCTCGCATTTCTGGATCATATCTATGGTGGTGCTTCCGCTGAGTACGCCGGTTGCTCGTCTCGTTGCGTCGTCAGAATTCCCGAATCGCTCTCATTTGAACAGGCAGCGGGCCTGCCTTTAGCTGGTTCAACCGCTTTACAGTCACTCCGGAATTATGGGCATATCAAACCTCGCGACCGTGTTCTCATCAATGGTGCCAGTGGAGGCGTCGGTGCGTTTGCCGTTCAAATTGCAGTTGCTTATGGAGCCGAGGTCACTGCTGTCGCCAGTGCCCGGCATGAAGAATTTGTCCGCTCACTGGGTGCCTCCCATTTCTTTGATTACCAACGGGAAGACTTTACTGGTTCCTCCCGAAAATGGGAAATTATTTTTGATGTTGCCGGGAAGCGTTCCTACTCTCAGGTAAAACATTCCCTTGCGCGAACAGGTCAGTATGTCACAACTGAGCCCAGCTTTCGCGGATTGGCCATTTCCGTGCTTACCTGGCCACAATCAGAACAAAGCCATGTCATGTTGGCACATCCGAATAAAGAAGATCTCACAGAGCTTGTGCGGCTCTGGTCGGAAAAGCAGCTGATCGTCACTATTGCAGACATGATTCCCTTCAGTGACGCGGTCAAAGCACATCAACTCATTGAAGAGGGAGGCTTCTGCGGCAAACTGGTTCTCAAGCCCGATCCCTGACGCAGGCTGATACAGCAGGAACTACTTCACAAGCCAGGCCTCGTTTAGAAGTTCGTATCTGGTTCGGCACGGTTTTTGCGAATCTTTTGTTTGAGTTTCAAACGGTTTGATGATCTATCAGACCACGTGATCAAATCAATGTCGAAGTCAACTTCACGTTGGATGGATCAACTGTCTCACCTTTTTTGCGAGGAGAATTTCATGTTACGCCACTCACTTCATTTGATGCTGCTTGCCCTGCTTGCTGCAGGATGCAACGAACAAACAACCAATCCGGAGGTACCGGCAGGCAATAATCCGGCTCAGACCGAGATGGGTGCAGAAGGTCAACTGACCCCGGAGGCTACAAATGAAAATGAAATGGAGGCGGTTACAAAAGCAGTCTGTAAGCTCGTACCCATTGGTGACAGTAAAGTTACGGGGATGATTCATTTCACAAAAGAAGGAAATCAAATCCATGTTGAAGGAGAAATCACTGGTTTGAAACCTGGGAAACACGGTTTTCACGTTCATGAAAAAGGTGATCTGTCTGACAAGGAAACGGGCAAATCAGCGGGAGGACATTTCAATCCGACTGATAAACCACACGGTCGTCCCACCGATTCCGAACGTCACGTAGGTGACCTGGGAAACATTGAAGCCAATGCAGAAGGTGTGGCCAAAGTGGATATCGTTGATGAAGTGATTCAACTGAATGGTGAGAACTCGATTATTGGTCGCTCGATTGTCGTGCATGCCGGCGAAGATCAATTTACCCAGCCTTCAGGTGATGCTGGCGACCGCGTGGCCTTTGGCGACATCATTGAAGAAAAGACGGAATGAAAATAGTGAATTGAGATCAATTCCATTTCGGTCCTCTGACAGTCAGCGGTCGCGGCAGACCGTTGAACTGTCACAGAGGCGAAACAGCCCCGTACGAAGTGCAGCGGGTTCTGAGATCCGCGATGGGAGAAAAATAAGATGCCCCACTATATCTGCACCAATTGTGGCACTCAGTTCGCAAAAACAGATCAACCACCACAGGAATGTACCATCTGTAAAGAAGAGCGCGAGTTTGTTGCCTGGGGCGGGCAAAACTGGACCACCGCCGATAAACTTGCCCAATCGCACCGCAATGTGATCCGGATGGAAGAGAATGGATTGTACGGTATTGGGATGGAGCCCTCATTTGCCATTGGACAACGGGGTTTACTCATCACCCATTCCGAGGGAAATGTTCTCTGGGACTGTATCTCTCTGCTGGATAACAGCCTTGTGGAAATGTTGAAAGGGATCGGTGGAGTATCTGCCATCGCCATCAGTCATCCGCACTATTATACCTGCATGATCGAATGGGCTGAGACGTTTGATTGCCCTGTCTTTCTCCATCATGCAGATCGTAAATGGGTCATGCGGTCTGGTCCTGCGATTGAGTTCTGGGAGGGAGACACGAAAAGCATCGGCTCTGGACTGACGCTCATTCGCTGCGGCGGACATTTTGAGGGCGGCACAGTATTACACTGGCCCGAGGGAGCGTGCGGAAAAGGAGCACTGCTGAGCGGGGATATCATCCATGTCGTGCAGGATCGTCGCTGGGTCAGCTTCATGTACAGTTACCCCAATCTGATCCCGCTCTCCCCTGCGAAAGTCAGACAGATCGTGGACAGTGTCGCGCCCTTTGAGTACGACCGGATTTATGGTGCCTGGTGGGGAAAGACCGTAGCGAATAATGCCAGAGCCGCCGTTGATCGATCCGCCGAACGGTACATTCAGCATCTTCAGGAATGACTGTTTCAGATCGATAAAACGCAAGCATACTCAGTACATAAACGATAATATGACAAAGCCACCCAGATATAATACAAGCATCAAGACACTTTCAAAGCCGATATTGGCAGGACCGTGCTTCTGCCTGTAGATCAGACCGGAAAGTAGAATCACATTCAGTAACAGTGTAATGGAAATCAGAAAGAATTCACGCATTCCCACACCGGATGCATGATAGAGAGAACCACCAAGAAAGAAGCAATCCGCGGCGGCAATAAACAGGACGTCAAAGAAATTTCCACCGACAATATCGCTGACTGCCAGGGTGAGTGCTCCCCGTTTCACTGCCGCCAGACAGGTGACGAGTTCAGGCAGTGATGTCGCGCCTGCCATCAGAAAGCCACCGATCAGTGATGCGGAAATGCCTGTTTTCTCCTGAATATTTGCGGCAGTCTCTGCCACCAGGCTCCCGCTGATCAAAGTCAGTAAACCGGCAACAATGAGACCTGTCCAGAGCAGCCAGAGACGCTCATACTGTGATCCTTCGGCAGGTTCGTCCGCCACCGTTTCCGCTGTTTCATGGGGATGCCACATCGGTCGTTCCTTCACACGATAAGTCAACCAGAATGCCAGAGCGGCTCCTCCCAGCAGCAGCAGAGTGGCAGGATGCACCGGCCCCACCACAACATCCGGACTGCTTAATCCCAAAAGCACAATCGAAATCAGCAGGATCAACATGATCGTCTGCATCATCGTGGTCGCCGACGCAGCCGCATGTTCGAGATTCGCATTCCGGTGCAGCAGATCTGCCAGCGCCAGCACTGTGGTCTGAAAGGCGATGCCTCCCATCGCATTACTCAACGCTAACACCGCATTCCCCTGCAGAGCAGCCGTAACAGAAGCTGCCAGTCCCGGCAGCGCAGTAATCAATCCCAGCATGATGGTACCGGTTACTGCTTCTCCCAGACCGGTCCGGTCG
>TARA_R100001132_G_C3275371_1_pt1 | contig 14767 bp, 12 predicted proteins | sample TARA_R100001132 | Tara Oceans TARA_R100001132 (sample SAMEA2621247) | marine metagenome | biome: marine biome (ENVO:00000447); feature: mesopelagic zone (ENVO:00000213); material: "saline water (ENVO:00002010), including plankton (ENVO:xxxxxxxx)" | depth 800 m | reverse complement strand
TCCGCCGCCAGTCTCGGGAACGGAAGCGCGGGTCTCGCGTTATGCCTGGGGCAGTACGGACTACCATAAAGTGATCCGGAAAAAACTCAAGCAACTCTCCCGTCTGATTCGCGAGCAGTTTCCCGATTGTGAAACGCGGGGCGTCGTTGACACGGCTCCCTTACTCGAACGGGATTTCGCACAGCTGGCCGGCCTGGGGTGGATCGGGAAAAATACATTGCTGCTCAATAAGACAGAGGGGAGCTGGTTTTTTCTGGCAGGGCTGCTGCTGAGCGATGAACTGGATTACGATGAGCCCCATCATTCTTCGCATTGCGGCACCTGCACACGTTGCCTGGATGCCTGTCCCACCGATGCCTTTGTGGAAGGCGGAGTTCTGGATGCGCGGAAGTGTATTTCTTACCTGACCATTGAACTACGCGATCAGCCGATCCCAAGCGAATTACGACCCGGTTTGCAGGACTGGGCGTTTGGCTGCGATGTCTGCCAGGATGTCTGCCCGTGGAATCGCAAAACGCCGCTGAGCCGTGAAATTGCGTTTCAACCCGTGGAATCGTATTCCCCCCTGGATGCCTGTGAATTATTGACACTGGATGACGCGCAGTTTCAGGAACGATTTCAGAGTACCCCGATGTCGCGCTCGGGACGGGCGGGTTTATTACGCAATGCAGCCATCGTGCTGGGCAACCGGGGAGATCAAAGTGCCGTGCCCGTTTTGAAAAGAGTACTCAGTGACACAGAGCCTTTAATCCGGGGCGCGGCAGCCTGGGCCCTGGGACAGCTGGGAGAAACGGAGACGCTGGACTCGCTGGCAGCACAATTGTCAGTCGAACGGGAATCGAGTGTCAGGCTGGAACTGCAACAGGCGATTACCAGCATTAAAGCGTCAGGTAAATAAACTGAAAAATGACGGGGGAAAGTGTCAGGCGCTAATGGAAAAAACAGGGGGCGTCGATTACGATCATCAGAAGCAGCCGTGTCCAGTCACACGGACAGATACAATCTATAGCAAAGAGAACGGGAGTCAGAGATGGGCGATCAACTACTCATAGGCGTGAATGGAGCCGCTGGTCGAATGGGGCAGCGCGTGGCAGTTCTGGTCTATCAGGATCCGGATTTGAAGCTGGGAGCCGCACTGGAATCAGAAAATTCACCGGCGCTCGGCAAAGATGCTGGCGAAGTCGCAGGCATCGGCCCCATCGGGATCGAGATTCAGTCAGAGTTGACGGATCGTGTGGATGTGATCATCGACTTCTCCTTGCCAGCCGGTCTGATCAAAATTGCCGGTATCTGCGCCGAACGACAGATTGGCCTGGTCGCCGCGACCACGGGGCTGACACCCGAGCAGCGGAATGAAGTCCTCACCGCTTCACAGACCACGCCCCTGATTCTGGCCCCCAATATGAGCCTGGCAGTGAACCTGATGATGAAACTGGTTCGTGAAGCCTCGCACTCACTGAAAAATTCGCCGGGGGGAGTCGATGTGGAAATCATCGAACGTCACCATCGATTCAAAGAAGATGCTCCCAGTGGAACCGCATTGCACTTCGGTGAAATCGTGGCTGATGAAATGGGCCAGACGGACCACGTTCATGGCCGGGAAGGGCGCCCGGGACCGCGACCCATCTGCGAGATTGGCTACCATGCGTTGCGCACGGGCGATAATGTCGGCGAGCATACCATTGTCTTCGGCATGATGGGGGAAACGATTGACCTCACCGTGCGTGGGCATACCCGCGACAGCTATGTGTATGGTGCATTGGCTGCTGCAAAATACCTGGTGACTCAAAAGCCTGGCCTCTACACCATGGCGGATGTACTCGGGTTAAATTAGCCTGTAACCCGGTTTCCCGTAGTCGCTCCAGGGGCATGTAAGACAGACATCATTGAACAGTGCCGCTCTGGTAAAGTGTGTGCGCAGCAGTCACTCATTCTGCCAGGGCTTCCTGTTTTACCAAGTCCGTGAAATGGTCAAGAGCCCTACACCCCGCAACCGATACAAGAAGAGCGCTGACTGCGTCTCTATAGAGCAGGTAACGAAGGAACCGGTGATTTGATTACTGGTTCTGATACTCAGGAATCGGGTATTTATCTGTCAATAATCAGGTTATTCAGCTCTCGAAGGAACGAGTGATGAGTTGGCTTAAGTCCATCAATTATAAGCATTTTCTGCAATTAATATCGAAAAGATATGCGACGTCTGCGCCCCGTTTTCTGTTCCGCTGGAATCAGACGACTAAGGTCTTTACAGGACTGCTGGCGAGCGTCTTCACCATGATGGCGTTGTTGTCGTTTTTCGGTTCACTGGAAGACCCGAAAGAAGAACCGGCTCAATCGCTGGCGCCTGTTCTCGGAGCCAGTGATGAACTCTCCATGGAGTTTGGTCTGGACGCGAAATTGCCTTTGCAGGCCCCGGCCCTGGCAGAACCAGACGCGCAGAGCACGGGTCAGCAGGAGTCACTGATTCAAACGGTCTCAGTCGATCAGGCTCCCCTCGCCGGGACAGATCAGGCTTCCGTTTTCCATGCCCTGGGACAGCAGTCGGGAAATCCTCACGGGCATATTCAGCAGGTTGGCGGAGATCATCCGATCTATGTGTCCCCCAGAAGGTCACCGGGAAATCAGCCCGTTTTACAGGATACAGAAGCGGCAGCCTGGCTGACAGGGGAAATCGAAACGCTGGAGTAATCGTCGGTAAACCAAATACATTATCTACTCTTAATCAATCAATTAAGTGTCAGTAAACACTCCGACACTGAAACATACGCGGGAATCAGAGTTTATGTATCAGACCTACTGGAATCTGAAAAGTGGTCCCTTTGAAGAAAAGATGGACGCTTCTTTTTTTTACGACAGCAATCCGCATCAGGCTGGCTTGTTAAAGCTGGAATATCTGATTGAAAACTGCAAGGGTGCCGGTCTGCTGGTAGGCGGTTCAGGAGTCGGAAAGTCTTATCTCTGTCATGTGCTGAAAAGTCAGCTGGATGAGATTCATCAGCCATTCGTGCATCTCGTGTTTCCCCAGTTGTCGCCGATCGAACTGATTTCGTACCTGGCAGTCGAACTGGGAGCGGAAGAAGCCGGGATTGAACCGATGGTTCCAGGCAAAGACCGGATCGTCCGGGCCCTGCATCGACAGTTGCAGATATTGTGTGAACAGGGTTACAAGCCGGTGATAGTCATCGACGAAGCGCATCTGATTGTCGATCAGCGGATCTTCGAAACATTGCATCAGCTGCTCAACTTTCAGCAGACTTCCGATATCGACTTCACACTGCTGCTGGTGGGCGACCAGTTACTGCTCAGCCATCTGCAGCGCTCGTCACAACTGGATAATCGGATTGCCGTGCGTTGTCTTCTGAAATCGTTTTCCGAAGAAGAAACGCAGAGCTACGTGGAACATCGACTGCAGGTCGCAGGCCGTTCTGAACCGGTCTTTGAACCAGAGGCATTCCAGACACTGTTCGAGCTGACACAGGGAAACCCGCGCAAGATTAATCGACTCTGCGACCTGGGTCTGCTGGTCGGTTACGCCGATGAACTCTCCCTGATTACTCCGGACGTCCTGGAAGCCGTCGCCGAAGAACTGGTGACATCGATCCCGGATTAGAAAAAGGTGTCTGCAAACACTTTACCGCTCAGTTTTTGTCGGACAATAACTTTGCCGTCTTTGTTTTATTCCTGCAGAGAGCATACGTTTCAGCTGTCTCTCCATCGCTGCAGACATGCTGAGGATTGGCACCTTTTTTGAGAAGCAGTTTTACAATTTCATAGCTCTGATCATCATCTAATGAATTTGATAAAGCACACAACTCAAGTGGTGTTGTATCATCGACATCAAATTGATTCAGATCAGCACCGTAGGAAATCAACAACGTTATGGCCTCATAATGTCCATATAAAATTGCCAAATGGAGCGCTGAGAAACCCTGATGTAGATTATTTATCTCCTGAGTGCATGATTTGAGGAGCTCACTCAAAGTGGATATTTCACCTTCACGTGCTGCAATTGCGATACGAGAGGCTCGGCGGACTTTTTTCCTGTCATCAATCAATTCATATTGAATCAAGGCATCTGTATCGGCTTTTAAATATATTTGTTTGCCATCCAGATCTAACTCAAACCCATCCTCTCCCACACCATCGTCAAGCTGAGCGACAGTAAATTCCTTTAATTTCTCCACCATCTCGTCGCTGAAGTTTTCTGGAACTGTATATGTAACTTCAAAGCCACTTCTATCATCCTCAATCCAACATCGGATAACTCCACCTGTGACTCCCAGATCTGCTAATTCGGAATCCAGGTAATCGGCTAACCTCTCTTCCGTAACTTCCGATTGATTTAAAGTCAGTAATGCTCTCTTGCCTGATTCTGATTCGTTAGAAATTTCTGCAAGCAGATAAAATGTCAAACGCATGTGATGACAACCTCATAATTTAATGCAACCAAAATGCAATTAAGTTATTAATCTTCGACTGCAATTGCGATCTTTCCTTGAACACCGTTATTGGAACTCTCCAGCCGGGTATGGGCGAGCGGAATGTCGGCAAGCGAATAGACGGCGCCTACGTGTGGCTGCAGTTGACCGCGCTCTATCAATGCGCTCAACTCATCAAGCTTGCCGCGGTTTTGTCTAGTGAAAACGAAGTGATAACTCGCGTTCTTACCCCAGGCCTGAATGACGTTTTGTGGCTGTGCAATGTCCACGATCGAGACAACGCGGCCCAGTTGCGCGAGCGTGTCGGGGCTGCGCGTCAATGTGTTGCCGCCGATGGTGTCGAATACGACATCGACTCCGCGGCCACCCGTTTCCCGCATAATCGCGTCGACATAATCCTCCTGTTTGTAGTCGATGAGCACATCGGCCCCCAAACTGCGTGCGAACTCAAAGTTTGCTTCGCGCACGGTCGTAAACACCCTCGCTCCCATGGCTTTTGCGAGCTGGATCGCCACATGACCGACGCCTCCCGCGCCGCCGTGTACCAGAATGCTTTCCCCCACTCTTAGCGCCGCACGGACGACCAGTGCTTCCCACGCAGTCCCACCAACCAGGGTCAGGCTTGCCGCCTCAAGATGGCTCAACGAAGCAGGTTTTTTTCCGATAATGCTTTCGGCGGCAACGTGGTACTCGGCATAACTTCCTGGCCCGTCAAATATTTGCGGGGTGTACCAGACTTCGTCTCCGGGAGAGAAGGTGGTCACACCCGGCCCGACTTCTTCGACAACGCCAGATACGTCGTGTCCGGTAATGGCCGGCAGTTGCACCAGGTCCGGATAATCGCCACGTCGGACCTGGAAATCCAACGGATTGATAGAGGTGGCATGTACCCGGACCAGGACCTCGCCAGAGTGCGGCACGGGCGTGGGTACGTCACAAAGTTCGAACGATTCCGGGCCGCCAAATGATTTCAGTACGATCGCTTTCATTGCAATCCTCATTTCTATAAACGTGTATATCGGGAATTGCCGTTATATGTGATAAAAAATTACGGTTCTTTCCGTATGATCTCGGCAAGAGCGCTGATGGTTAATTGAAAGGTCAAGCCACGTTAACCAGATATACTTGCGAACTTCCTCGGGAAGTTGTTTTACCATGTTGAACTGCTCAAAACTTAGCGTCTTCGTTCCGTGCCGCGGCCAGTCTCTTGTCAATTTGCGAATCCCGCTCGATCTCAGCGATCAATTCACCAGGATGGATGTGTGCTTCGTTGGGACCTGAAAAAGGTGTCAGGAAACAGAAAAGGTGCCATTCGGCCCAGACACTTTTTTGGCTTCCGATCCTATCGCATGAATGGAATCATCACTGCATCTCTTAGACATATTGCGCCATTATGCTCATAGAAATCTCCTCCTGCCTCAAGAATCTGTATCAATGGTTCATAAACACTTACCTCGTTCGGTTTTAATCCTAAATCCATTGAATGCAATTCTAGTAAATACCAGTAACAAATATGTTTAGTCGTTGGGGCATAATCTTTTTTATTGCTTAGAAATGCTTCGAGTCTCTCTTTGACATCTGTTGCTAATTCAATTTCAAAATTTCCAGATACATTGAAAATGGGTGTGTCGTGAGTAATTCGTCGAATTACACGTAAATATTCTTTCACACAAATGGCATATTGTCGTGCTAAATCATAATTAAATTCAGCAGAAATTGCTTCTAACCGAGAAATACCACGGGCAAGTGCGTTCATTGTTCTCATCCTGAAAAATCTTTCCACCTCTGAAGCTGTCTTTCATTCATTTTACCTGTCCAGGAAAATAAAAGGTTCCTGACACGAATGGCACTGCCGCTGATTTTTTGAGATGTAGCTGCGCAACGATCCCTTAGTGACGCTGTCACGTGTTTAATTTTTTGATTATTTGCCAGTTCGCTGGAAATTGAGTTTGGCAAAACCTCTCCTGGCATTATGCTGCGTTCTGGCAAGGCCTTCCCTGGGTTGTTCTGGGAAAGATATTTGACCAGGGAAGGTCCTATGCCATTTATATCAAATTCCCGTTTGAATGCTGCATCATTTTCCATTTTCAAACGCTCAATGCTGCAAGATGATTCACTCCCGCTGACAGATGTGATCGATGATCAGCGCTGGCAGCAGGTGTTTGACAAACACGATATCCATTTTGGTTCCGACCAGGACGCCGTCTACACACCCGCGATCACTCTCTGGGCGCTGCTCTCTCAGGTATTTTATTGTCAAGAGCATCGCAGCTGTAAAGCTGCCGTCATCCGTGTTGCCAGTTTATGGGTGGCGCTGGGCCGACGTGTCTGCAGCACCAATACGGGTGCTTATTGTCGGGCGCGACTCAAACTTTCCTTCACTGCGATCCGCGAAATTGTCCAGCAAATTGCAGCCGATGCCGAAGCCGCCTGCGAGCAGAACTGTGTCCAGACCAGAGAACAGTCGGCTGACCGTCTGAGCCCTCCCGCCGTGGCCGATGCGAAGTCGCAAGGTATCAGCGGTCGCATCCTGCTAGTCGATGGCTGCACCATCACCACGGCCGACACTCCTGAGAATCAGCGGGCCTATCCGCAGAACCCGGTTCAGAAACCGGGGCTCGGGTTCCCCGTGCTACGCTGCGTTTCTCTGATCTCGATGACCACCGGACTGCTGGTCGATCTGGTGAGCGGGTCTTACAGTGGTAAAGGCAGTGGTGAAACGGTCCTGCTCTGGCAAATGCTCGATGTACTCCGACCGGGAGATACACTGGTTGCGGATTCGTATTACTGCACGTACTGGCTGGTGGGTGCGTGCCGTGCGCGGGGCGTTCAAATACTGATGAAGAATCATCACCTGCGTGACGATCATCCCCAAAATGCACGGCGGTTGAGCAAACGGGAGAGACTGGTGACGTGGTCACGTCCTCCCGTCTGTCCTGACTGGATGAGTAAAGCTGAATATTGGCAACAGCCGGAGACACTGACCGTGCGCCTGGTTGATGTGCAAGTCAGCCAACCGGGATCTCGTGCCAAAACATTTACGATCGCTACCACGATTACAGATCGGAAAGCATGCCCGGCACACTGGATCGCCGCCGTGTATCAGAGCCGCTGGCTGATCGAACTGGATATTCGCAGCATCAAGTGTTCTCTGGGCATGGATATCCTGCGTGCGAAAACGCCTGCCATGGTGCTCACCGAACTCTGGTCGTGCCTGCTGGCGTACAATCTGATTCGGTTGAAGATGCTGCAGAGTGGCATGGCAACAGGCCGTGATCCGCGCTCACTTTCTTTTACCACCACGCAGCAGCTGCTGGGGACAAACTGGTTGCCAGGGATCGTTACCGGCATCTGCGCTGAGTTAGCCGCACTCGGACAGCAGGTTCCCTGCAGCGAACGTGTGGGACAACGCGCCGGGCGCGTAGAGCCTAGAGCCAATAAACGCCGCCCTAAAGTGCTGGCTTTGCTGAAGGTGCCCCGGTCTCATCATAAAATGCAGAGGGCACTAGTATGAACCTAAACCATTACACCACAACAGGCAGTGCCATTCGTGTCAGATACCAATCCATTAATCACGATTGCCGGGCGGTGACGCATTACGAACGGAACAGAAAAGGAGAGTCCGGCCGTCTGCAGTTATGTCTCCACCCAGGTCAAAATTCCGAGAATTAATGACGGGACCAGATTCTTTTCGATTTACCATTTCCAGTCGCATGAAGCAGGTTGGCAGCCGATGCCTGCAGGGAAGGGCGGAAAGGTTGTGTTCCGCAGAAACCTCAGGTTCCTGCAACGTGACATCAGTGATTTCTACCTCGTTTTGATCTGGTAGTGAATCACTCAACGATGTACATTGTTCGCCGCGATTCTTGAGCGAATCACACGGCTGGCGATTACACCGACGCAGGTTAAACAACATGAAGCTGAAGTGGATCAATTAATTGAAAACGGGGTTTCTCTCGCGGAAAGTCTACACAGAAACAGTATTGGTCGCAGAATAATAATTTGCTCGACAGCGCTTCTCGGATTTCAACAAGAGAATGACAGCAGAAGTGGAAAAAATCACTTCGTTTTAGACATGAGAAACAGCAATTGTTACAATCCATGCCTTGAGTGGCTCCTATCCGACCTACTATGTGAAATCTTAGATTAACTTATGACGATCTGCGGGATCAAACCCATATCAATCATTAATTGGAAAATCCATGTGACCGCAATGGGAGAGCAAAATGCTCTTATTCGCTTAATCAGCTAGTGACGATTGGGGAAACATGTTCATGACTGGAGGAAGATAGTGACTATTCGTAATACCTCCATGTCTCCGAATTGGTCCATTGAGCAATTGAACCAGTGGTTCAAGGTTCGAACGGCAACTATTGCGGCTGCATATGCAATTTCAGGCATTCTCTGGATCTTATTTTCGGATAGAATTCTGATCGCCGTTGTGTCTGATCCCTCGCGGGTTGCTCTTTTAGGAACCTACAAAGGCATTGCGTTTGTTACAGTGACGACTTTACTGTTGGTCATTCTCCTGAACAGAACTTTTAAAATTGCCAGTCAGGCTTATCGCGCTCTCAGTGAAGTTAAAGAGGCGTTACGGAATGAAAAAATATTTGCTGACACGATGATCGAGTCCATGCCGGGGATCATTTATTTCTACGACTCCGCGGGTTTATTCCTGCGCTGGAACAAAAACTTCGAGACTGTTTCCGGCTATTCTGACAGCGAGATCCTACATCTGCATCCTCGGGATTTTTTCCATGGGAACGATATTTTGCGAGTCGAAGAACGCATTCAGGAAGTATTTGCGCATGGAGAATCTTTTCTGGAAGCAAGATTTATCGACAAACAGGGGACAGCAACCCCGTATTTTTTCACTGGCAGTCGCGTACTTTATAAAGGCAAACTGTGCCTGGTAGGCATGGGAATTGATATTTCCGATCGGAAACAGGCAGAAATCCAACTGGCCAGAAGCGAGCATAAGTATCGAGAACTGGTCGAACAGGCCAACAGTATTATTCTGCGTTGGGATCGAAGCGGTCGAATTCAGTTTATGAATCGTTTCGGGTGCGAATTTTTCGGATACTCCTATGGCGAAATTGTCGGTCAGAATGTGATGGGGACGATCGTGCCCTCCACGGAAAGTAATGGACGTGATTTGAGTTTACTGATCGAAGAAATCTGCAATTCTCCAGAGACACACGAACACCTGGTCAATGAGAATATATGCCGCAACGGGAAACGTGTTTTGATCGATTGGACGAACCGGGTTCAACATAACGATCATGATAATGTCACCGAGATTCTGAGTATTGGAACTGACATTACGGACCGCAGGCGAATCGAGGTGGAACGGCAAATGCGAGAGCAGGCCGAGGCTGCCGACCAGGTTAAATCGGCATTTCTGGCGACAATGTCTCACGAATTGCGGACCCCGTTGAATTCCATCATCGGGTTCACAGGAATCATTCTCCAAGAGATGGCAGGTCCTCTCAATCAGGAGCAGCAAAAGCAACTCACCATGGTTCAAGACAGCGCCCGTCATTTACTGGCACTCGTCAACGATGTTCTGGATATTTCAAAAATCGAAGCAGGACAACTCGAAGTCTGTCAGGAATTTTTCGATATTCGTCAGTCGATCGAAAATGTGCTCAAAATCATGCGTCCCCAGATCGATAACCAGAACCTGACCCTGCAGACTCACCTTCCACCCGAGTTGAACCAGTTAAAAAGTGACCGACGACGCTTTGAGCAAATTCTGTTGAATCTGTTGAGTAATGCCGTCAAATACACTGAGCAGGGGGAAATTCAGCTTGAAGCCGTTATCCTCTACGACAATTCCCGGACAGAATCTGCGAAAGAAATCTTACAGATCAAGGTCTCTGACACCGGAATTGGAATTAAACAGGAGGACCTGGAATACGTGTTTGAACCATTCCGGCAGATTGATTCGGGAACTTCGCGAAAACATGATGGAACCGGTCTGGGACTGGCAATTTGCAGGCGCCTGGTTGAACTGATGGGGGGAGCGATTGACATCGAAAGTCAATGGGGTTATGGCAGCACTTTAACCGTGAAATTACCACTTACTCCTGCGGAGAAAATATGAAGTCACGTCTGCTGATCATTGAAGACAACCCCAATAATCGTTACCTGGTAACCTTTCTGCTGACGAAAGGTGGGCATGAAGTATTTGAAGCCGAAACCGGATCAAGTGGATTAGACATGGCCATCAAAATCAAACCGGATTTGATACTCCTTGATATCCAACTGCCCGAGATGGATGGATATTCTGTGATGCGTCACTTAAAACAGCATCCACAATTGAAATCGATTCCTATTGTGGCCGTCACATCCTATGCGATGCCTGGTGATCGGCAGAAGTGTCTGGATGCGGGAGCAGAAGGATATATTGAAAAACCGATTGACCCCAGTTCATTCGTTTTCGAGGTCGAGCAATTTCTTGAAGCATCAGACAAAGGGGGCCGGTGATGAGTCATATTTTAATTGTTGATGACGATGAAAGAAATCTTTATTTTCTCAGAGTCATACTGCAAGGAAGTGGTCATCAGGTCGAAGAAGCAAAAAACGGCCAGGAGGCGCTCACCTGTGCTGAGCAGAACACTCCCGACCTGATCATTTCTGATCTCCTCATGCCTCAGATGGATGGTTATGAACTGCTCCGTAAGTGGAAATCCCGGAAACAACTGCACTCCATTCCATTCTTTGTTTACACGGCAACCTACACAACTACAGAGGATGAACAACTGGCACTTGAACTCGGTGCCGACGCTTTTCTGATCAAACCAGCTGAGCCTGACCTGCTTAAAGCAAGAATTGATGAACTTCTCTCCCCAGATTTTCCCGAGACGAAACAGCTAAAAAAACAGTCAATCAACAGCCCAAAAATACTGGAACAATATTCCAGTGTCTTAGTCCACAAGCTGAATGAAAAGGTCCAGCAGTTATCGCAGGCCAACCACTCCCTCGAACAGCTACTGGAGCAGCATCGAGAAACCGAAGCGTCGCTTCGTGAAAGTGAAGCACGCTACCGGGGACTGTTCAATTCGGTTACCGATCCCCTGTTTGTTTACGACAGGGAAACGCTTCGCTATCTGGCAGTCAACGATGCTGCAGTCGATTCTTACGGGTACACCCGCGAAGAGTTTTTGACGATGACAATCGAAGAAATTCGGCTTGCCGAGGAAATCGCGCGTCTTAAAGAGATGCTGGCTAAATCAGGAACTGGCAAAGAACAACGAGGAATCTGGAAACATCAGCGTAAGTCGGGTGAAATATTTGAAGTCGAGATCTTTGCGTATGGATTGGAGTTCGCAGGACGTCCCGCCTGCCTGATCCAGGCTAGAGATCTGTCAGAGCAACGTCAGGCAGAAGCTAAAGCAACCCAGACATCAGAATTGTTACAGGCCGTTGTCAATGGTGTCAATGATGCTGTCTTCGTCAAGAATCGCGAAGGACGATATCTGCTGTTCAATCAGGCCGCGGCAAAATTCGTCGGCAAACCGATACAGGAAGTTATCGGAAAGGACGATACGGAAGTCTTTCCTGTACCAGATGCACAGCGAATTATGGAAAATGATCGCAAAGTCATGGAGTCGAACGAACTCCAGACGATCGAAGAAATTTTGGTAACATCCGAAGGTTCAAGAACATTTAGTGCCCACAAAGTTCCTTATCGTGACCAGTACGGCAATGTCATCGGTACCATTGGAATCTCACGAGATGTCACTGAACAACGCGAAGCAGAACTGGCCAGACGAGAAACCCAGGAGCGATTCCGACAACTCGCCGAGAATATTGAAGAAGTCTTCTGGCTGAGTGTTCCCAGCACTTCCGAGATACTCTACATCAGTCCCAGCTTTGAACGGATCTGGGGATATCCCTGTCATGAGCTATATGAAAATCCCAATTTGTGGCTGGAAACGATTCATCCGGACGACCTGCCTCGAATTCAGCAGGTTATACAAAATGAAGCCCTTACAGGGTACAATGTCGAATACCGCATCATCCGTCCCGATGAATCGATCCACTGGATTTCTGACAAGGCGTTTCCCATCCGAGATCAACAAGGCAATGTATTCCGGGTCGCCGGGGTTGCTCAAGATATCACGGAGCGTAAAGAAGCCAATATAGCTCTCGAAGCCAATGAAGCGAGATTTCGACTACTCACCAAAGCGACCAACGATGCCATTTGGGATTGGGACCTGAAAACTCAATCGTTGTGGTGGGGGGATGGCTTTGAGACCCTCTTTGGATTTTCTCGTGACGATGTCGAGCCGACGATCGAATCGTGGTACAACCGAATCCATTCAGATGACAGAGCCTGGGTCATCGATCAAGTCCATCAGGCCATCGAGTCGGGTGTTGAATCCTGGGAAGGAGAGTATCGATTCCTCCGCAAAGATGGCTCCTATGCCTATGTGCTTGACCGCGGGCATGTGTTGCACGATGAAAACGGAGTCGCAATCCGTATGATCGGTGGCATGATGGACTTGACGGAACGAAAACTGGCCCAGGAAACACTTCATCTGCGTGATCGGGCCATTCAGGCGGTTTCACAGGGAATTCTGATAACAGACGCCAGTGATCCTGATAATACGATCGTCTTCGCCAGCAAGGGTTTTGAACTGATTACGGGATACACGGCACAGGAAGTCCTTGGCACGAATTGCCGCTTCCTTCAGGGAGCCAGAACGAATCCGGAAACCGTAACGCAAATCCGTAATGCGATTCGTGATCGCCGCAAGTGTGATGTCGAGATCTTAAACTATCGAAAAGATGGCACGGCTTTCTGGAATCAACTTTCGATATCCCCTGTTTATTCTCCCGAAGGAAAGTTGTCCCACTTTGTGGGTATTCAAACCGATGTCACGGCCCGGAAAAATCTGGAAGAACAGTTTCATCAGGCCCAGAAAATGGAAGCTGTCGGGAAACTAGCTGGGGGAATTGCTCACGATTTCAACAATCTGCTCACCATTATCAACAGTTACAGCGAAATGCTTCTCGACGATCTAGGAGAGGATTTCCCGTTACGGGAATGGATTTCGCATATCCTGGATGCAGGTGATAAGGCGGCAGGACTCACGAAGCAGTTATTGACTTTCAGTCGGCAACATGTCATCGAACCCAAACTGATCGACCTGAACGAACTGATCCGCGGCACGGAAAATATGCTGCGCAGGTTGATTGGTGAAGATATTCTGCTTCAAGTCTCCCTGGAACGCAGACTAGATCAAGTGAAAATGGACCCCAGTCACCTCGAGCAGGTGCTACTCAATCTGGCAGTGAACGCCCGCGATGCCATGCCTCGTGGCGGAACACTCTCAATTGCCACCTGCATGATGGATCTGGACGAGACTTATTGTCAGCTCATCCCGAATCTCCAGCCAGGCCGCTTTGTTCTACTTACCATGAGCGATAGCGGTTCGGGTATTCCTGAGGATGTTAAACCTAAAATTTTTGAGCCGTTTTTTACAACGAAAGATGTCGGTAAGGGATCTGGGTTGGGACTTTCAACAGTCCATGGCATAGTGAAGCAAACTGGTGGAACTATAACCGTTTACAGTGAGATAGAGCAGGGAACGACATTCAAAGTCTATCTGCCGGCTACGATAACGTCTGGTGCTGAATATGATCCAAAAGCAACAACACTTTCAGTTTCTCGCGGCACAGAAACGATTCTGATCGCAGAAGATGAAGAAGCGGTCAGAACGCTTACCGCTCAGATTCTGAATAACTACGGGTACACAATTCACCTGGCGACCAATGGCAAAGAAGCGCTCGAATTCATGCAAATCAAGGGAGATGCCGTCGATCTGCTCATCTCTGATGTCGTGATGCCTCATCTGAGCGGGCGCGAACTGGCTGAGAAAGTTCATCAGATCCACCCCGATTGCAAAATTCTGTTCATGTCAGGCTACACCGACGACGCGGTGATTCGACATGGCGTCTTAGCAACAGAGTTCACCTTCCTCCAGAAACCATTCTCACCATTGAAGCTGGCACAAAAAGTCCGCCACATGCTCGATCAGAAATGACCAGACGATCATACGGTCGGCAACAGAGTTGCGGCCTTCATCCTTTCACCTGCTTTCTCAGGAAGACCCTGCCTGTCAGTAATGACCACGGCATTGATTGTTTTTTCCATGACCTGTTTCAGGGTTCGGATGCTGATTGAATTATCAGAGGTTAATTTCATGAATGGATGTGATCACCTTCCTTGATCTGGCTGACAATCGCTTCCAGTTCGTCAGAAGATAAAGGCGGGGTGCGTAGAATTTCGGTCATCTGATTGGTTTTTTCAATGGCGG
>TARA_R100001132_G_scaffold499_1_pt1 | contig 14785 bp, 6 predicted proteins | sample TARA_R100001132 | Tara Oceans TARA_R100001132 (sample SAMEA2621247) | marine metagenome | biome: marine biome (ENVO:00000447); feature: mesopelagic zone (ENVO:00000213); material: "saline water (ENVO:00002010), including plankton (ENVO:xxxxxxxx)" | depth 800 m | reverse complement strand
CGGCGCGGTCAACTATCTGCAGGAGGCGATTACGATTATCGATGCGATGTACGTCTCGATGATTGGTCCCGACAGTCATCTGCCGATGCTGGGGGACTGGGTGAATCCAAATGGTGGCGGGCGGAATCAATGGTCTGTGCGGACCAGCGATTTCATGTATGGTCACTTCCGCGCCTTTGAAGCAGCGACAGGCACGGGGGCCTGGAACGAAGTGATCGCCGCGACCCAGGCAGTGATGACGAAACTGCAGCAGCAGTCGGGTACGGGGTTGGTGCCTGATTTTGTGATTGTCGATCCGGTGACCGGGAATGTTTCGCCTGCACCATCGGGTTTCCTGGAAGTGAATGACCAGCATTACTGGTATAACGCGGGGCGTGTGCCCTGGCGGGTGGGCGCGGATGCCGTATTGAGCGGGGATGCCGTTTCCCAGGCACAGGCGCAGATGCTGTCGGAATTCTTCCAGCAGTCGTCAGGCGGGAATCCGGCTTTGATTCGAGGTGGCTATGCGCTGGATGGAACACCTCTCAACAGCTGGAGCGATCCATTCTTCAGAGCGGCGGTTGGTGTATCAGCAATGACCGGTTCCGATGCCGGTGACCAGGCGTGGATGAATTCTGTCTTCGACAGTGTGGCGACGACGCATTCGAATTACTATGCGGACAGCGTCTCGATGTTGAGCCTGCTGGTGATGTCGGGTAACTATATCAGTCCTTCCTCTGCCTTGGGGACTGGGGGGACGCTGGAGTCGGTTTCTCAACCCACGCATGGAGCGGTGGTTGACAATCAGGACGGCACACTCACTTACACACCCGACGCCGGTTACTCGGGGTCAGACAGTTTCGTGTTCACGACGGTATCTGATACGGGGAGTGTGACCAGTACCACGGTGCATGTGACTGTGGAAGAGTTCGCGGTTATTGTCCCGGAGATTTCCATCAACGATGTGAACGTGACTGAAGGTGACAGCGGAACGGCGCAGGCAGTGTTTACTGTTTCACTGGATCAGCCGACCACTGAACTGGTAACAGTCCAGTTTCATACCGTTCAAGGAACAGCGGTCGCTGGTGCAGATTATCAATCGGTGAGTGGTCAGGTGATCTTTCAACCAGGGGAGCTGACTAAAACGATCGTGGTGCCGATCCTGGGTGATGTGGATCAGGAAGCAACGGAAGGCTTCCAGGTAGTCCTGACTCAGCCCGTGGGTGGTACGCTTGTGACTGCTGTGGGCACGGGAAATATCCAGGATAACGATGCACCGGCTGCTGCAGGCATGGTGAATTATGATGTGGTGAATGCCTGGAACAGTGGATTTCAGGGAGCAGTCGAAATCCGGAATGAGAGTGACCAGTCGATGTCAGGCTGGATGCTGCAGTTCACCTTTGATGGCGAGATTACGGACATCTGGAACGCCGAGATTGTTTCACACGTCGGGAATACGTATGTGATTCGTGGTGCATCCTGGAACGACGACATTGCCGCTGGTGACACGGTCTCGTTTGGTTTCATCGGAACGTCATCGGGGCTGGCCGAACCGCTCTCTGACTTCGTTCTGAATGGGAGTCCGGTCTGACGCAAAGCGCAGAATGCGAGATGTGGATTTGGGGACGGGGCGCTGATAATCAGTGCCCCGTTTTCATCTCTCGGGTTGAGTGTCTTTCCAGTAAACTGGGTAACGAGGCAGAACTCTACCCGGTTGTATCGTCCGAGGGGCTGTGTTCAAGCGTGTGTGGATTGTGATCTGCGCACGGCAGGCACAGAGAAAGTCCATCATCGACTTTCTGGTATGGATGGTATTGTTCTATTGAGATTGGAATTATCGAGAACGGCATGAGAAGCACAAGAGGAGATGAACTGAATCAGTTGGCGATACGGGTTGACAGCGGAGCGATGGAGGGGGGAGCCGAGGCGATATCGAGACGAAAGTGTGGGGATGTGTGTCGATCCACACGGGGGCATTCGAGCAGTGATTGCGAAAAACGGTCTGAAACAAGGGGGTTGTATGGTGCTGATGTTTTCACGAATGCGAGTTCTTTCCCTGAAAAAGTAATGGACCACGCGCGCGACCCGGAAAGACGCTTATTCTGAACGTATGCCTGGCGGTGTCAAGGGGAGTTTATTCAGTGGAAAACAGCCGGTTTCGGATATGACTTTACAGGGAAGCAGAGAAAAAGGAGGGATTCAGAAATCAGAGTATTACGGATTGAGTTTGTTATGGAACCATTCAGAAACACTTTGTTTCAGGTACTGGCCTGTTGAATAACCGGTGGGACGAGAGGTGACCGCCACGCGCTGTCCTGCGTTTAGTTCTGAGGAACTGTGTGCAGCAAGGGAGACGATGAGATTGAAGCGGGGTTTGAGCAGCTCGAATTCGGATTGGGTTTCGCTGGTCGAAGCAACTGGTTTGACGGGCAGGTCACCGCCATAAGAGGCCGCCAGGGCGGGGTGATTTAATGTGACCGAGGCGCGGGGGACGACTTTTTCAATGGCACAGGAGAGTAATGGCTTATGTGGAATATGGACTGTCACCGGTTGTCCGGACGTCTTCAGAAAGTGTTCCAGGTCGTTCTGGGCAACGGCGACGTGCAGTTCTTTCTGGTTTTCGTTTCCAATGGAGATAATCGTGTCTCCCTGATTCACGTAAGTGCCAAGTTTTGAGGCGAGATTGCGAGTGACGACTCGGCCGTTGATTTGAGAGTGGATGGTCAGTTGGTGAAAGAGTTTTTGTTTTTCAGTGAGTTTTGATTGCAGTGAGTGCAGGGTTTCCAGTTCAACCTGTTGATCGGCGATCTGTCGTTTCTGTTCATACTGATGAATGCGTAATTCGGATTGCTGGATTTCGATTTTCAATTGAGCGATTTCGACATTCAGTTCCGGGTTCTCAAGTTGGATCAGCGTCTGCCCCTGTCTGACCTGCTGGCCACTGTTGACATGGATTTCCCTGATGAACCCGGGGATTTCGGCGTGTTCTATACTTAAGGGAGCGTACTCGACAATCGCAGGTGCCTGAAAATTTCCAATCCATGGAACATAGCGAAATATGAAAACAGTTAAGAGCAACAATGTGCCCGAGATCAGACAGAATCTGCTGCGGCTGGGGCTTTCGATGGAATTACCAAAAGCGATGTATTTCGCACAGCGGCAGGCCGGTTGAATGATCCACAATACAATGGCAACCAGGGAGAGGATGATACCCGCTCCCTCCAGGAACGTTGCAGCTGTGACCGTTAAAGTAATACAGACGATCACACGCCAACAGAAGGATGTAACACCGTAGGCAGCGATGAGGAGATGGTCGCGCGGGGACCAGTCGGGGAGCAGGGTGTTGACTCCCAGGAAAAACCGTTTGGCCCACTGGTGAAACCAGAGTTGTCCGTTCGAGTAAAGATTGGAGATTCGAAGCAGATCTGTCAGAATGTAATAGCCATCAAATTTCATTAACGGGTTCAGGTTGAACAGCAGATTTGCGACACTCGCTGTGACCACGATATTGAAGCAGAGATGGTTCAGCCATTCCTGTGAAGTGTAGCCCCACAGGCAGGCGGCGATGGCGGCGATTAACAGTTCGATATAAAGTCCCGCGGCTGCAACATGGATGCGTGCCCAGCGCGAGGAGAAATTCCAGCAGGATGTGACATCAACATAGGGCAGGGGAGCAAACAGAATAAACAAGATGCCTGCTTCCCTGACGGTTCCTCCATAACGTTTGCAGACGATTCCGTGAGCGGTTTCGTGGAGCAGTTTCAATACGACCCAGCAGCCTGCCAGCCAGAGCCAGTTATCAATTGAGAGGATTGTTTTAGAGGAATTACAGAAACTGCTCCAGTTCGATCCGATTCGAAAGCTGGCAAACAGCAAAAGCAGCAACCAGCCGATGAGGATCTGCGGATGAAACAGCCAGCCCCAGAGTTGTTCGGCCCTGGTAAAAAAATGATCGGGTTTACCAAGCGGGAAACGAAACAGGATGAGATTGAACTTTGATTTGTTCGGTTTTGAACTGTTGACGTTTGCAGACGCCTGGTGATAATGCGGGTTCTGATGACGGATGAGATCCCTGCCAAGTGCCCACTGACAGAGGCTGACGATGTCATCGCTGGTGAGGTGATGGAATGGCATCTCTGTTGACATTCTGCTGTAACTGTCCTGAACGGTGGACTGTCCATCAAGAAGTTTCAGGAAGGCATATTCTGTCACGCCTACTCGAAAATAGCGGGAATGCAGAGGATCGTTGAGTATGTAATATTCCTGTCTGTTCTCAGTCTGCAGCGTAAAGATCAATTCTTCACGCAACTTGAGACGGCTGCTGAAAATGTCACAGATACTTAATTCCAGGTTCATGGTTTACTCAATTTATTGTCCCGGCGACAAGGGGAATTCTTCGGCGTCGTGTCAGATTAGCGTCAACTTAAAACAGATATTTTCGCAGCAGATTCCAGGGTTTGTGGAATAGAATCCAGTAGACAGGCTGCCGGGCAGTTTGAATTCGGGCACGTCCCTTCATACCGGGACGGAGGAGTCCCTGGCTGTTTGCCAGGAGGGCGTCCGCAACAAAGATATTAGCGTCGTCCCGGATTTCTGAACGGGGATGAATTCGATCGAGGCTGAGTTTCTGATCCGTTTCCGGTAAGGCATCTAATTGAACCTGCACGCTTTGCCCTGCTGTGACATGGCAGATTTCTGCATCAGGGACTGCGATCTCCACGAGCATCTTTTCCAGTGGTGCGATCTCAAACATCGCTTCTCCAATCTCCAGCGGCGCGCCTGCGGCCCAGTTCAGAGTTCCCGAAACAACAATGCCTGCGACGGGACTCCTGATCTCTAGATTGTTTATCCGGTGGTCGAGTAGTTCGATTTCCAGTCCCAGGCGTTCTGCTTCAAGTCGTGACAGTTGTTGTGTTGCATACTCACGAGATGCCTGTGCAGAATCTCGGCGTTTGATGGCCTGTTTTTGATCCGCAATCAGACTGGCACGTTTCCATTGCAGTTCACGTGGATCCATGCGGGCAAGTACATCTCCCTGATGAACCAGATCACCGGGCTCTACCAGCAGTGTTTCCAGAGTTCCTTTAAAAGGAGCGACCACAAAACGTCGCATGACGGGTTCAACCTGGCATTCACAGCTGACCTGATAGGGCCATGGCAAAAACAGGATGGAAGCCAGAGCAAATAATGTTACCGCTGTCAGAAGACCGGTTCTGCCACAGAGTCGTTTGCTGATCACAGATTTCCAGGCTTGAGCTCGCGTTGATCGCTGCTGTATTCCATTGAGTGAATTCGCCAGGGGCGTTGCTGCCGCTTCGAGTAAACAGCGGGTGCTCTCCATACGGTCGAATGCGATATCGATGACACAAAATGCTCCGGTTGTTTCGTTGTCCGAACTATGGAAAGGCACCATCAAAATGGTTTGCGCATTTTGCTGGATGCCTAGTGTTTTTAACGAAACCAGATCAAGGGTGGATTCATTCTTTTCAGTAGACCAACTGGTTGTCGTACTTCGCTGGATGGTCTCATTCATGGCTGATTCAAGTGTTTCGACCGATTGAGAAGCTTTGTCAAAATCAGAACCGCCTGAAATTGAAACGAGCTGGCAACATGAGTTCGATCCCGATTTCATGCCGATGGCGATTTGTCGACAGCCCAGGTAGTCAGCGAGTTCATTTGCGAGGTATTGGTTCGCCTGCGACCGGGTAGCTGAGAGTGCGATGCCGGAGAGAAGTTCGACGATAGCTGCGGAATCGTGCGCCTGTTGTTCGTTTTTTAAACTATCATTTAATACATGCCACAAAACAACATGACTGACAAACATCTGCAGGAGTAGAGAATACGATTCCGTCGAATCCGTTGCTGGGAAGACAGCGCCAATCGTTTCGGCTTCCTGGCCCCGTATCGAAATGGGAGCTGCATAAAGTACGAATTCAATGTTAATATACGGCTGGATCTCGACCTCATTACTGTCTGCGCATTTCAGGCAGACACTTTTCAGCTGTGACAGGATTGCAGAGTCGAGTGTTGACGACGACTGATTGTATAACAGACGTCCGTCACTGAGCTGGTTATCCTGGTTCCTGCTGTAATGCAGAATGCAACACGGCTGGCAGTGTTGAGTCAGTACTTGCACAAGCGACGTAAAAAGTTGATCTGGCGAATCTGAAGTCAGCGTGCAACGCAGCAGTATTTTCTGCAGACTGCGATGTCGGCGTCCCTTGCTGGTCAGGATGCGAACCTGCTTTGATTGTGAATGAGGCGTATGGGCCGAATGCATGGGGCTATCTTTCAGATTGGATACAGCAACGTTCTCCACTGCGAAAACTGCCATTACGGTTGTCGATCCGGACTTTGACTAAAACGGTTCCGCTCTGGGCATCTGTGACAGGCGAAATATATTCAACCGTGCCTTCTGTTGTGGCATTATTGATTCGGAATGTGACTTCGATTTTGTCATCGATTTTGAGTTGAGACGCCTGTTGAGGCGTGAGGGTGAAGAATGCCAGTAACCTGTCGATCTGCACAAGCGTCATCGTTTCCGGACTGTTGGGGGCTACGAATTCCCCTTGTTCTTTGTGGATCAGATTGACTACTCCGGAAATCGGTGCTCGAATGGTGCGTCGGCTGATTTGCGTTTTGATCTTCTCGTATTCGAGTCGGCGGGTCGCGATGTCTTCTTTCACTGACTGAATATTCGCTTTCGCGATATGCTCTTCACATATTGCCCGGTCGAGTTCTTCCTGACGCGCATTGCCTTCCAGCCGGAGTGACTGCAGAATCCGGAATCGTTCTTTTTTCAGTTGCAGTTCGGCTTTAGCACTCTCCAAGCGACCTTGTGCATTCATGTTCTGTTCTGCTATGGCAAGCATTGCCGATTGAATGTCGCTGTTCAGACAGATCAGTGGGTCCCCCTTTTCCACAGCCTGGCCTTCGCTGATATAAACTTTCTCAACAATGCCTGTTTCATCTGTCGCAACTTTGATCGTACGGTAAGGCTCGGTATAACCTTCCAGTTCCAATGCCAGAGCCGACCAGGGATTGCAGAAAAGCCATCCCATCGCAGCTAAGATCATCCAGGCATAATTCTGTGATCGATTCATTAGTTCTCAACCCTTGACACAGGGGTCTGAATAGGGGAAATCAAATAGTGCCGATTAACCCGGAGCACGACAGGCTGCATTAGTGAGCCAGTCGTCATGTTTCACGAGCTGTTTACGGCCTCGCATGGCATTCCGTTCGGCTGAACGCTGCATTTTTGCGATGTGGTGATTCAACTGGTTGGTGACCGCAATCTCACCGTTCAAGTCTGCCTGTCGTCTCAATGAATGTCTCCCGTCGGGCATCTGTTCCAGAAAGAGGCGGTCCTCGATCGACGCAAAGATCTGGCTGGACCCTGGTTCGCCATTTCGGGCGGCGCGACCCATTAACTGCATGTCGATTCTCGAAGAGAGCTGTAATTCGGTGGCAATCACATGTAACCCCCCCGCTTGAATGGCTTCTGCCCCCAGTTTGATATCGGTACCACGTCCCGCCAAATTCGTCGCAATGGTGATTGTCCCGGGTTCGCCTGCCGAGGCGATCAGCTTTGCCTCTGATTCATCCTGCAAACCGTTGAGAACCTGATGAGCTATGTGACACTGGTCCAGCAGCCGGGACAGGCGTTTGCTGGTATGAATGTCTGAAGTACCTGCCAGAACGGGGCGTTGAGTGGAATGAATTTCCTGTATCGATTGTACAACAGCCTGTTCTCGGGAATCCCCATCCACAAAAAGCCGGGGGGGCAGGTCGATTCTCCGGCAGCGTTTATGAGGCGGGATAACACAAACTGATAATCTGTAGATATCGCTTAACTCCTGCTGGCATCCCTGAACGGTTCCTGACATCCCCGTTAGCATATTGTACAGGTGAAAGAATTTCTGTCTCCTGATTCTGGCGATCGGACGGTTTTCGTTTGTGATCGTTCCCGCTTCTTTGGTTTCGATAGCCTGGTGCAAACCATCACGCCAGGTCCTGTCTGTGAAAATGCGACTGGTATGGGGATCGACGATCTGGACTTTCTTGTCGCGAAATATGTAGTGGACTTCACGCTGGTAGAACAGCTCGGCACGCAATGCCTGTTCGACATATTGCCGCCAGGGCCGATCCAATCGTGTAGAAGGGAGTTGCCGGACATCTGCCGCCAGGCGGGCGATTCCTGTGTCTGTCATCTGTAATTCGGACGTCGCCGTATTTACCACATAGTCGTGATCTGTCTTGAGGGACAAAGCAGTTGAGCGCGCGGCCTGATACACGTCTGCATTGTCAGCGGGACGTCCTCCCTGTGAAGAAAGTACCAGGGGGACGGTGGCCTCATCGATCAGCACACTGTCCGCTTCGTCGACGATTGCAACAGCATGTTCCCGCTGGACCGGTTGGGGGTCTGATGCTGGAATGCCAGATAGTCGACTGGAAAATCGACTCCCCAGTCTGTGTCGTTTTTGTGAAAACAGGTTGACTTGATCTCGAAGATAATCAAAACCGAATTCATAGCCGGGGCCATAGATGATGTCTGCCTGGTAGGCGCTTCGCTTTGTTTCCACAGAGAGGCCGGGTTGATTCAATGCTGTTGTGAAACCCAGCCGCCCGTAAACTGGTGACAGAGAGTGGAAGTCCCGCTCTGCCAGATAGTCGTTCACGGTCATGACATGCACGCTTTGACCAGTCAACGCAAACCAGCATGCCGGAAGGACCGCCGTGATGGTTTTGCCTTCACCGGTATTCATCTCTACGATCTCACCACGAATCATCGCCAGTCCGGCCAGCAGTTGTTCGGGAAAGTAAGTCAGGTCCAGTACACGCCGGACAGACTCGTAAGTCAAAGCAAAACACCGAACGGTCATTTCTTCCCGATCAGCTGCGAGATGCGGATTCAACCTTCTCAGGTTCTGGCATCGAGTTCTCAGTTCGGAATCGTTCACAATTACAAGTGAGTGGGCGATCTGACTGATTTGTTCCAGGATCTGTTTGCCAGCAGCTGGTTGGGGAGACCGAAGCCAGCGAGGAGTAAGTATCATGAGTTCGTCTCCCCTAGCAGTGAGGGATCAACGGCTTGAGACGGCGCCTGTGGTTCTGAGTATTCGTCGCTGACAGGCACTTCCAGCAGGGGGTCTGTTTCGAAGGGCATGTCGACATGTTCCTGACGCAGAATGGTTCCCGTTGACCGGTTGAGTTTCGTCAGACTCATCACGTGATCCACCTGGGCTGTGACGAATGCCTGTTCTGCTTCTGCCCGTCGGTCCTGGGCATCGATCAGATCTTCCAGCAGGAAACTGGAGGATCGATCATGGCCGGGCAGCATTTCCCACCGACGTTTCAGATATTCGGCATCCGCGTTTGCTGCTTGCAGTGAATGATACTGGCTTCGTAAATTACGATCAGCGGTCTCCACGTACCGGACGGCTGTCTCGACTTCTGCCCGCAGATTATCGACCGTCAATTCAAATTTATTTAATAACCGCCGCAGTTCCACGGTGCGCTGGAGATGCTGCGATTTGGCCTGTTGCCTCCAGAGAGGGACTTCGAAAACAAAGCCGGCAGTATAACTCGGTTCGCCCACGCTGAATTGATCGACCCAGGCTTGCGAAATGTTGAAGTCACCTTTCAATCCTGTCAGATACGTTTCCAGAACCAGGTCGAGTTTTGGCAGCAGGTCATTGCAGGCGACTCCCAGGCGAACTCGAGCCGCCTGGATTTCCTGAGAAGCGATGTCGACTTCTGACCGGTATTCCATAGCCGTTGCCATCGCATCCTCCACAGTTACAGGAATTCGCAGGTCGTTTGGCTGCTGGATGGAAATCAGTTCCAGGTGAGTACTGGAACCCAACTGGGGTGAATTGACCAGGGAACGCAGGCGGGTTTCGGAATTCTGGACGGCAGCTTCCGCACGAATCACTTCAGATTCTCTTCTGGCAACGGCGGCGCGAGCCCGGGCAATCTGGCTTTGCAGTGAATCAAGATTGTATCGCTTTTCGAGGTAGGTCTGGATCTGGCGACCATCCTGCAGATGTTTCCGCTTCTGTAAAAAGATGACGCGATTCAAATAGAGTTCCCAGTAGGTTTCTGTGACGTCCAGCAGATGATCCTGCAGAGCTGCTTGAGTTCGATCTGAGGCAATACCGGTATTCAGTTCCGCCAGCACAATCAGACTCTCGTTATAGGCCTGCCCCCTCCCGTTCAGGAGCGGTTGATTGAAGCTTAACGTCAACCGTGCATCACCCTGATTGGGAGGGACAAAGAAAATCGAATTACTGGTATTCATTCCGAATTGCTGAGCGAGCTCGATCTGCCCCCCCTGGATATGTTTCCGACGAATGCCGATATTGGTGCTCCAGTCATTCTCTCGCAGACGACTGAAATCGGTTCCCGTATCGAGCGTACTGCTGGCTGGCACACTGATGCGGTTGAATTTCGACTCGAGAAACAGTTTGGGATCAAATTCCGACATCGCCTGGGTGATCGCTGTTTCTGCGATGATGGGATCATCATTAATCACTCGAATCTGGGCCGAGTTCATCAATGCTTCCTGGATCAGTGTATTCACATTGACCGGGCTATGGGGTATCTCAGGCCGAAACTGCATGGTAACGCTGCTGGTCCACCAGGGTGAAAAATCGGGTGGAATGACATGTAGATTATCCCGGGTAGCTTCCTCATCATGAACTACTGCAGGAGTGAGCCTGCCATGGAGCGGGGGCAATGGAAATTGTTGGGCGCTGGTTTGGACAACAGTCTCTGTGGGGGCAGACACGATGTCGAAATTGGGGGTTAATAACTGGACTGGGGTGTTATCGCTGGGTTGGTGATCGGAATCCGCGCTCCCGGTATAAGCGGTCAGAGAGATGTCATCATACCTGGAACCTTCCTGTTCTGACTCAGCCCTCTTGTGCTGTGAAGGAGGGGATTGACCCAATTGCGAGTGCTCATTTTTCGGGATCAGCGCGCAACCTGAGCAGGCCCATAAGACCAATAAGAGGATTGGCCCACATCGGCAGTCGGTCTTAAATACGTTTGAGGTAAAAACCTTCTGCATTGCTTATATACCACTGACATAAAAGTTCCTGTAATCGTTATCACTTCTTTAAATTACGGAACTTGAACCATTCATATAGCATTATGAACACTTAAGGTGTTTGCCTTACAAGTGTGCACAGTGGAAACAATGGAATGTACAAAGATATGAACTGCGGCATGCGATTCCTCACATTCTGTTAGAAATGTGTGACCTATATTTTTTGAGCCGGGTTGGATCAGGTCTTTCCTGCAGGGAAGGAGGTGATTCACGGCATTGACCTCTGTAGCGCAAGATGCCCCATAGAAAGTGCTCAGCAGTGTATTGGAATCCATTCAAATCCCGAAACAGAAGACGATTCAATCGGTATGGTCAGCGTACGGCCCTTGATGCATCTCAGCTCGAAGAACTGCTGATGCTGAGTGCTTCTCCGCTGGCTGCTGTGGTACTTGACCCGGCTTTGACAAGCGATGCTGGCTTGAACGAGTCAAGCAGTGCCTCCTCCATGGTCATGCCGGAAACAACAGAGACTGTGGCCCAGGTTGTGGATGTACCCCAGGAGAGTACTGTGGGACCGGGCGGATCAGACCGTAATCTCCTGCAGCAGTTTGGACTGGCAGATTCAACAGATGAAATGCAGCGAAACCTGGAGCTGGTCTTCATAGATGAGGCGACTGAAAACTTTCAACAGCTGATTGAAGACCTGATTGCTCAGGGAGATGATCAGTCTCAGATTGAAATCATACTGCTGGACAGCGAGCAAGATGGAATTCTCCAGATCAGTGAAGTATTGGCGGATTATTCCGATGTGGATGCAATCCATATTGTTTCGCACGGTAATGATCACGCTGTCAAACTGGGGGCAACCTGGCTGAGCCTGAATAACCTTAACGAGTATTCAGAGCAGATTGCTTCCTGGGGTAATGCCTTCACTGCTGAAACAGATCTGCTGTTTTACGGATGTAATCTGGCAGGAAGTGATTCCGGGCAGGAACTGCTGGGGGAAATTCAGACACTCACAGGAGCCGACATCGCTGCGAGTACGGATGAGACAGGTTCCGCGGCACGGGGCGGCGACTGGGATCTGGAATTTGAATCAGGAAATCTGGAAACACAGGTCATCTTTTCAACGCTGCTTCAGGACAACTGGCAGGGTCTGTTCGCTACCGAGACGGTGCTGGATCAGTTCAGTACGCAATCGTATGGAAACAATCACGGCTCACAAAACTGGAGCAGTAACTGGGTGGAATATGATAATTCAGGAAGTGCCCAGAGCGCCAGCAATGGTGATGTAAGAATAACCGGCGGTAACTTGAGAATGGTAGGTGACAGCGGCACAGAGAACAGCGTGACCCGTGAAGTGAACCTTTCTACCGCTCACGATGCAACCTTGTCGTTCGACGCACTGTCAAGCGGTACAGAATCGGACGACCAGTTCTCAGTCCAGATCTCCGATGATGGCGGTGGTTCCTGGACTGTTCTGGACGTACTGACCGATTTTACCGGTAGCTACAATCAGGATATCTCTGCCTGGATGTCTGCGGATACACAGATTCGCATTCAGATCGATACCGGATACGACGGTGGGCTGCTGGGGTTATTATTTGTTGAATACTTATATATTGACGATGTGCAGATCAGCTATACGGTGAATAACCCGCCCGTGATCACTTCGGATGGCGGTGCTGCGACGGCTGCGGTCAACGTTCCAGAAAACTCGACTGCCGTAACCACGGTGGCAGCCACCGATGCTAACCTGGATACAATGAGTTATGCAATTACCGGAGGGACGGATGCTCCTGCGTTTGCCATCAACAGTTCGACGGGAGAACTCTCTTTCCTTGCCACACCCGATTTTGAGAGTCCCGCCGACAGCGATTCGGATAATGTGTATGAAGTGATTGTCGGAGCCAGTGACGGATTTGGAGGCACCGATTTTCAAACCATCTGGGTCACAGTCACTCCTGTGAACGAAGTTCCGGCAGCTGCCTCCAATACGGTGACGACCAGTGAAGACACAGCGTTCGTCTTTACCGCGGCTGACTTCAATTTCGATGATGGGGACGGCGATCCCTTGGCGAGTGTGAGAATCTCGTCGCTGGAAACTGTGGGAACCTTACAATTGTCCGGCGTGGATGTGACATTGAATGAGGTCATCAGTCGAGCAGACATTGACGCCGGCAACCTTACTTACTCACCCGTTACCAATGCAAACGGCGCTTCTTACGACAGCTTCGGATTTGTGGTGAGCGATGGAAGTCTGGAATCGCCTTCCGCCAGTACGATGACGATCGATGTGACGTCTGTGAATGATGCTCCGACGGCAACAGGCAATACAATCACAACAGATGAAGACACTCCTTACACTTTCACAGCATTAGACTTCAATTATAGCGATATTGACGGTGATTTGCTGGCAAGTGTGCGGATCAGTGTGCTGGAAACGGTGGGTACGTTACAGCTGTCGGGAGTGGATGTGACGTTGAATCAGATCATCAGCCGAGCGGACATTGACGCTGGTAACCTGACTTTCTCACCTGTCACGAATGAGAACGGCGCTGCTTACGACAGCTTCGGATTTGTCGTGAGCGATGGAAGTCTGGAATCCTCTTCCGCCAGTACGATGATCATCGATGTGACGTCGGTGAACGATGCCCCAATGGCTTCGGCTAACACTGTTACAACAGATGAAGACACGCCTTACACATTCACAGCGTCTGACTTCAACTATAGCGACATCGACGGTGATTCGCTGGCTAGCGTGCGAATCAGTTCTCTGGAAACGGTGGGTGCATTACAGTTGTCGGGCATGAATGTGACGTTGGATCAGGTGATCAGCCGGGCGGACATTGACGCTGGTAATCTGACTTTCACACCCGTTGCAAATGCGAACGGGGCTTCCTATGACAGTTTCAGTTTTGTACTTAATGACGGTACGAGTGACTCATCTGCAGCATATACCATGACCGTGGATGTGGTGCCGGACAATGATGGGCCAACATCTTCTGACAATACAGTAGTGACGAGTGAAAATATTCCCTATACATTCGCAGTCATCGACTTCAATTTTAGTGACATTGATGGCGATTCGCTGGCGAGTGTGCGGATCAGTTCTCTGGAAACAGTGGGTGCGTTACAGTTGTCGGGTGTAGATGTGACGTTGAATCAGGTCGTCAGCCGAGCTGACATTGATGCCGGTAATCTGACTTTCACTCCGGTAGTTGATGAGAACGGAACAGCTTACGACAGCTTCGCATATGTAGTGTATGATGGCACAGTCGAGTCTGCCATCACTAACACAATGACCATTGATGTCGGACCAGTAAATACCCCACCCGCTGCCGTTGATAATACTGTTTTTATCAGTGAGGATATACCATATATCTTCACAGCCGCTGATTTCAACTATAGCGACATTGATGGAGATTCGCTGGCGAGCGTGCGAATCAGTGTGCTGGAAACGGTGGGTTCGTTACAACTGTCGGGCGTGGATGTGACCTTGAATCAAATCATCAGCCGAGCGGACATTGACGCTGGTAACCTGACTTTTATACCAGTCACGAATGCGAACGGGACTGCTTACGACAGCTTCGGATTTGTGGTGAGCGATGGGATCCTGGAATCACCTTCCGCAAGTACGATGACGATTGATGTGACGTCTGTGAATGATGCCCCGATAGCCTCAGGAAACACCGTGACGACAGATGAAGATACACCGTATGTATTCTCGGCGTCTGATTTCAACTTTAGTGATAT